>Ga0068859_100000295_pt1 | contig 49698 bp, 34 predicted proteins | sample KBSSwiS22_FD_66585 | JGI IMG/M metagenome (GOLD analysis project Ga0068859, IMG submission 66585) | Switchgrass rhizosphere microbial communities from Kellogg Biological Station, Michigan, USA - KBS Switchgrass S2-2 | ecosystem: Host-associated > Plants > Roots > Rhizosphere > Soil ... | reverse complement strand
GTCCAAAACAGGGAAACTTCATGTCGACCGCCTCACCTTCGCGCATCCGCTTGCATCGCCGGCCGCTGGTACTTTGTCTCGCCGCCATCCTCGGCGCTTCGGCGACGCCGGCGATTCCCGTCCTCGCCTCGCCCGCCGCGACTCTCACGGTCACGAGCTGCGAGGATTCCGGCGCGGGCTCGCTGCGCGACACGATCGCCAGCGCGGTCAGCGGCGATACGATCAATTTTTCCCCCGACCTCGCCTGCAGCCGCATCACGCTGACCAGCGGCGCGATCACGATCGGCCAAGGCAGCGACGCGCTGCCGATCGAGACGCTCGATATCGTCGGACCGGGACGCAACGCGCTGACGATCGACGGCAACTATCTCGACCGTGCGCTCGTCCACGACGCCGGTGCCGCATCCGCGCTGACGATCTCGGGCCTCGCGTTCCAGCACGGCTTCACCGACGGCGACGGCGGCTGCGTGCTGACGCAAGGCAGCGTCAGCTTCGACGATGTCGAGCTCAGCGAATGCGCGGCCGGCCAGGTCATCACCGCACACGCGCCGCTCGGCGGTCCATTCCGCGGCGGCGGTCTCTCGGCCGGCGGCGCCGTGACGCTCGCCAATAGTTTTGTCGGCGACAACAAAGTCGATGGACAGAGTGCCTACGCGTATGGCGCCGGAGTTTTCGCGGGCGGCGATCTCACGCTGACCTCGACGACGATCAGCGGCAACTTTGCGACGTCCGACACGGGCGCGACCTTCGGCGGAGGCATAGCCGTCGGCAATCGCTCCGGGAGCGTGCAGGCAGGCGTCTTCGCGACGGGGAGCTCGATCCAGAACAACACGGCGTTCTCGCATTGCGGCTACTGCCCGGTGCGCGGCGGCGGCGCCTGGATCTACGGCAACTCGACGTTCGAGGACAGCGTGATCTCCGGCAACACCGCGTTCAGCGATGCGCACTACGGCGCCGGCGGAGGCCTGTATTTCACGTCGCGCTACGGCGGTACGCCGGTGACGGCGACGCTGACCGATACGAATCTCGGCAGCAACAGCGCCGACGAAAGCGGCGGCGCGATCGGCGCGAACGGCGACATTTCGATCACGCGCGCGACGATTTCGGGCAACAACGCGAATGCGGACGGAGGTGCCATCGAACTCCTCGGCGGAGATCTCACTCTCAGCGACAGCACGCTGACCGGCAACATCGCGGGCTCACGCGGCGGCGGCATCTTCCTGTTCGGCTACGGCGACGTCGCGACCAGCAACAGCACGATCTCCGGCAACATGGCCGTCGACGGCGGCGCGATCGGCAACACGTACGGCTCGCTGCACCTCGCCAACTCGACGGTCGCGTTCAACACGGCGAGCGAGCACGGCGGCGGCATCTATCAGCGCTATGCGTACTACGTCGTCGACTTACGCAGCACGGTCGTCGCCGGCAATACGACGAGCGGCACCCCGGAAGATCTGTGGCCGCCGGGCATTACGGTCACCGGATCGAACGATCTCGTCACCGCGGCGCCGGGCGTCGAGCTTCCGAACGACACGCTGAGCGCCGATCCGCTGCTGCAGCCGCTCGCCGACAACGGCGGCCCGACGCTGACGCACGCGCTCGGCGAAGGCAGCCCCGCAATCGACGCAGGCAGCAACGATGCGTTTCTCGATTTCGATCAGCGCGGCGACGGCTTCGCGCGTGTCGCAGGCTCGGAAGCGGACATCGGCGCGTTCGAGGTACAGGCGTCGGGCCCGCCCGATCTCATTTTCGCGGACGGATTCGATACGTTGTAGAGCGGGAAGATTAGGTAGCGAAGGACACGAACATTGTTTCGTGGTCCTTCGCGTTCTTCCCGCACTCACCAAGCGCGCTGATACTGCACCGGCGGCTCGATCTCGGCGTCGAGCTCGCGCGCAGCGCGGCGCGGAAAATACGGATCGCGCAGCAGCTCGCGCGCCATGACGATGAGGTCCGCATCGCCGCGCGCAAGAATCTCCTGCGCCTGCTGCGCTTGCGTGATGAGGCCGACGGCGGCGGTCGCGATGCCGGCTTCGCGACGGATGCGCGCCGCGAACGGCACCTGATAACCCGGAGCGGTCGGCACTTTCGCGTGGGGAACGGTGCCGCCGGACGAGCAGTCGATCACGTCGACGCCGTCGTCCTTGAGCCAGCGCGCTAGCTCGACGCACTCGTCGATGTCCCAGCCGCCGGGCGCCCAGTCCGTCGCCGATACGCGCACGAACAACGGTTTCGGCGCAGGCCACACTTCGCGCACGGCGGCAATGACCTCGCGCAACAAGCGCGCGCGGTTCGCCAGCGATCCGCTATACATGTCGTCGCGATGATTCGCCAGCGGCGACAGGAATTCGTGCAGCAGATAGCCATGCGCGGCGTGGATCTCGATGACGCGGAATCCGGATTCGCGCGCGCGCCGCGCGGAGGCGCGGAAATCCGCGACGACTTTGGCGATGCCATCGGCATCGAGCGCGCGCGGCATCGGGTAGTCGACGTCGAACGGGATCGCGCTCGGCGCGAGGGGTGTCCACGCGCCTTCGCCCGACGGCAACGCCTTGCCGCCGCGCCACGGTACTTGCGTGCTGCCCTTGCGTCCCGCGTGCGCGAGCTGGATGCCCGGCATCGCGCCTTGTGCGGCGACGAAGCCGGCGATGCGCGTCCATGCTTGCTGTTGCGCATCGTTCCAGAGGCCGGTATCGCCGGGCGAGATGCGGCCTTCCGCCGACACGGCCGTCGCTTCGGTGAAGACGAGGCCCGCACCGCCGACCGCGCGGCTGCCGAGATGGACGAAATGCCAGTCGTTCGGCACGCCTTCTTCAGCCGAGTACTCGCACATCGGCGAAACCGCGATGCGATTGCGCAGGACCACGTCGCCGATCGTCGGCTTGTCGAACAGGAACATCGCTCGCTCCATGAATGAGATCGGCCGAGATGCAGTCCGCACGGCAGGTTTGCAACGCCTGCTGCCGCCAGCCGGTTTTGGGTGAAAACACCGATGCAGCGCGCCGCCGCCGGCCGTAGGATCGCACTTGTCTCCCGGCCGGGGCTTTCCGATGTCGCGGACTTTCGTGTGGATGTGCGCGTTCGTAGTTGTCGCGGCGCAAAGCGCCATCGCGGCCGACGGCGATGTCGATCTCTCGTTCGGCGACGGCGGCCAGCTGACGATCGCCCGTCCGCCCGGCGCACCGACGGCGCCGACGCCGACCGGCGATGTCGCCGCGCTCGCCGACGGGCGTTTTCTGTGGTCGATGTCGAACGAAGACGGCACGATGTGGGTCGGTCGCGCCTACCGCGACGGCAGCGCCGACACGACGTTCGGCACCGAAGGCACCGGCCACGTCACGCTGAGCGACTGCGTCGACTTCGCGCCGACCTGGCTCATCGCCGAAGCGGACGGCGGAGCGACGGTCTGGACCGGCGCGTGCCTCATACATCTTGCGTCCGACGGCAGCATCGATCCGAATTTCGGCGGTGTTCCCCTGATCGATCAGAATTTCTTCGTCGCCGATTTCGCGCGCGATCACGCCGGGCGTTACGTGCTCGCCGGTGGAACGGGCCGATCATGGAACGTGTTCCGCTTCGCCGCCGACGGCGTCACGCCCGACGACACGTTCGGCATTGCCGGCGAAGTTACGATCACTGTGCCCGCCACGAACAACCTGCGCGGGCTCAACGTGATCGCGATCCGCGACGACGATCGCATCGCCGTCGGCGGCTGGCGCGGCAATTCGTCGGGGCCGAATCTCGTCATCGCCCAGCTTGCGGTCGACGGATCGCTGGACCCGGCATGGAACGACGGCGCGCTCGTCGATCTCGATCCGCCGTCCGGCCAGTCCGGCATATCCGCGACCGCGCTCGCGATCGATACCGACGGCAGCCTCGTGGTAGGCGGCGTTTCCTACAGCGGAACGGTCGGCTGCTGCCTTCTGCTGACGCGGCTCGATACGGCCGGCGCCGTCTTCGGAAACTTCGGCGTGCGACTTTACGACCTCGGCAACACGGCGCTCGGCTCGTTCTTCGAGGGTCGCGACTCCGTCGCGATCATGAGCGATCGCAAGATCCTTTTCGCGACGACGATCTTTCCGTTCTCGCCCGAGCACCGCACGCAATTCGGCCTGATTCGCGCCGGAGCGGACGGCACGCTCGACGAGACTTTCGGCGACGGCGGTTGGCGCGGCTACACGATCGCCGATCCGAGCGGCACCGGACAGACCGGCGACTACGTGCAGCTGCACGCGATGGCGGTCACGCCGGGAGCGGTGTTGCTGTTCGGGCGCACGTTCTTCGAGGACAACTCGAACGGGCTCGACTACATCAGCGTCGTCAGAACCCTCTTCGATCAGCTGTTCGCCGACGGCTTCGATTGAGCGTCGCGATTTGTCGCTTCGCTCGCGACGGCAATCACTTAGCCCGCACTCCTCACCCCGATTCGCCTGATGCGGCGAATGTGCCTCAACTCCGCCCGAATTTCTTAGCGAGGGTTTAACGGCGTTTGTGATGCAGTGCCATCCACGGGGGCGAAACCGCAGACACGGGGTGCATCTGCATGACGCCGATTGATCTTGACGTGACGCGCAACGTTCGCGCCTACATGGCTTCGTGCGTGGGCTCGGGCGATTTTACGCTCGACCGCGTGCAGAGCCGACTGCGCGAAGCCGCCTGGTATTCGCCGAAGGACCGCCGCGCGATCCGCACGCTGTGCGACCGCAATCCGGAAACCCTGACGCGCTGGCTGTTCGAGCGCGAGCGCGACGGCCGCTACACCGGCCTCATCATGGTGTGGCCGCCCGGACACGTCACGCCGGTGCACGATCACGACGGGCTCTGGGGCATCGAATGGGTGCTGCAGGGCGCGCTCAGCGTCGACGATTACGAGCTGGTCGACGGCGGCGAAGGCCACACGCACCCGCGCTTCGTCGGCACGACATTGCTCGAGGAAGGCCAGTCCTGCGCCTTCATCGGCACCCAGGGCCACGCGCACCGCTGTAGCAATCTCTCGGCGCGGCGGCCGGCGATCACGCTGCATCTTTACGGCGGCCTCCTCGACATGTACCGCAACTACGAGAAGACGCGCCAAGGCACATTCGTCGCGCAGCCGAACATCGCCCGCATCGACGGGCATATCGGTACGGGCGTGTGCGCGTAGATTCTTTACGCGCGTTTACGCGAGCGGCGCGACCGGCGGCAAGACATCCGTAGCAAACCTGCGTCACCATAGTCCGATCGTTTTTCGACGGACCGCTTTGCATGGTTGCGCCGGCGCGCTGCATTTTGCTGCTTTTTCTGGTTTTTCTCGGCGCCTGTTCGGCGCCCGCGCCGCGTCGTGCCGCGGACGCTGCGCAAGATCCCGTCATCCTGATCTCGATCGACGGCTTTCGCGCCGACTATCTCGATCGCGGATTCACGCCGACCTTGTCGGCGCTTGCCGCAGACGGCGTGCGCGCCGAGGCGTTGAAACCCTCGTTTCCGACGCTGACGTTTCCGAATCACTACACGATCGTCACCGGCCTCTATCCGGATCACCACGGCATCGTCAACAACCGCATGGTCGATCCGAAGACCGGCAAGGTCTTCGTCTACAAGGAACAAGCCACGATCGCCGATCCCGCATGGTGGGGCGGCGAGCCCTTGTGGGTCGGCGTCGAGCGCAGCGGCCGGCACGCGGCAACGATGTTCTGGCCGGGCTCGGATGTCGCGATCGACGGCGTGCGGCCGAGTCATTGGCAGGCGTTCGACGGCAAGCTCGCGCCCGACGCGCGCGTCGATCAACTGCTGCGCTGGAGCGATCTCGCCGCCGCCGACAAACCTGTCTTCCTGACGCTCTACTTCGAGCAGGTCGATCACGAGGGCCATGACAACGGGCCGGATTCGCCCGAAGTCGACGCGGCCATGCGCGAAATCGATCATGCGCTCGCGCATCTGGTCGATGGACTCAAGCAGCGCGGCGTTTTCGATCGCACGAATATCGTCATCGTCTCCGATCACGGCATGACCGCGACGTCGCACGAACGTCTCATCTATCTCGACGATCTCTTCGACATCGCCGATGTCGAAGTCGTGACGTCGGGCATCCTCGCCGGCCTCAACCCGAAACCGGAATACGCGCAAGCGATCTCCTCGCTGCTGCTCGCCCCGCACGATCACATGCAATGCTGGAACAAATCCGACGTGCCCGCGCGACTCCACTACGGCAGCAATCCGCGCGTTCCCGCGCTGCTATGCCTCGCCGACGACGGCTGGATCATCACCTCGCACGATTACGAGGCCAAGCGCACGCATTTCTCGCTCGGCGAGCACGGCTACGACAACGACGATCCGGCGATGCGCGCGCTCTTCGTCGCGCACGGACCTTCATTCAAGAAAGGTCTCGTCGTTCCCGAGTTTGAGAACGTCGATATCTATCCGCTGATGACGCATCTGCTCGGCATCAAGGAGCAGCCGAACGACGGCGATTTCAATGCCGTCGAATCGATGTTGACCTCGACGCCGTAGCAATTCCCCTTCTCGCGCTTGCGGGAGAAGGCTCCGCCTTTCCCCTCTCCCGCTTGCGGGAGAGGGCTGGGGTGAGGGCATTCGGAGTCAAGCGCCCCACTCCGCTTCCCTCACCCGCGCCTGCGGCGCCCCCTCTCCCGCTCGCGGGAGAGGGGAAAGCATCAAGTCCGAATCAACTTCATGCCGGCTTCGGCATATCGCGCACCCGCGACCGCGTGATACGGAAACACCTCGTCGATCGCATCGAGCTCGGCGCGGCTCAAGCTCACATCGAGCGCACCGATGTTGTCGTCGAGATTGCGCACGCGCCGCGTACCGGGAATCGGCACGATGTACTTGCCTTGCGCGAGCACCCATGCGAGCGCGAGTTGCGCAGCGGTGCAGCCTTTCTTCTCGGCGAGGGCACGCACGCTGTCGACCAGCGCGAGGTTGCGCGCGAAGTTCTCGCCCTGGAAACGCGGATTGGTGCGCCGGAAATCGTCGGCTTCGAAATCGTCGGGGCTGCGGATCGACCCGGTCAGGAACCCGCGTCCGAGCGGACTGTACGGCACGAGACCGACGCCGAGCCTTTCGCAAGCATCGAGCACACCGTTCTCGACATCGCGCGTCCACAGCGAATATTCGCTCTGCAGCGCCGTGATCGGATGCACCTCGTGCGCGCGTTCGAGCGTCTCGGGAGACACTTCGGACAATCCGATGTGACGCACCTTGCCCGCCTTGACCAGATCGCCCATCGCGCCGACGGTTTCCTCGACCGGCACGTTCGGATCGACGCGGTGCAGGTAATAGAGATCGATGCGCTCGATGCCCAGGCGCTTGAGGCTCGCATCGCAAGCCTGCTTCGCGTATTCCGGACGTCCGTTCAACGTGCGCGCCGTCGGATTGTTCGGATCGCGGATGAAGCCGAATTTGGTCGCGACGAACGCTTCGTCGCGTCTGCCGCGGATCGCGCGTCCGACCAGCTGCTCGTTCGTGAACGGGCCGTACATATCGGCCGTGTCGAGGAACGTGAGACCTTGATCGAGCGCGTGATGGATCGTCGCGATCGATTCTTCGTCGTCGCGCGGGCCGTAGAAATCGCTCATGCCCATGCAACCGAGACCGAGCGCGGAAACGGCGGGGCCTTTCGGGCCGAGAGTGCGAATCTGCATGACGTTACTCCTTGATGTTGCGAGGTGTGCGCTGCGCGTCAATGCGCGGCTGCCGTGAAATCGACGGGCGCCGCGGCTTCGATCCAGATCGGCGGCGCATAGCTTTCCGGCTTGTCGCCGACGCCGACGCCGCCATGGATGCCGATCTGATGCGCGGAATCGAAGAAGCTGTACGGAAACTGCTGCGGCAGCGCGGACGCCTTGTCCAGCGTTTCGAGCGCGCTCGCCGGCAATTCCTTGTCGAGGGCCGTCAGGTTGTCGTCGAACTGCGCGAGATTGCGCGCGCCGAGAATGACCGAACCGATCGCAGGCTTGCGCGCCGTCCACTGGATCGCAGCCTGCGCCATGCTGATGCCGTTTTCTTTCGCGACTTTTTCGAGCGTCTCGACGATCTTCCAGTTGCGCGGCGTGAACTTGTCCTGCAGCGAAGGCAGGCCCATGCTCTTCACCGCCTGCAGACGTCCTTCGCCGCGACCGTCGGTGCCGTGCTCGCTCGGTCGATACTTGCCGGAAAGAAGTCCCATGCCGAGCGGACTCCACGCGGTGATGCCCATGCCGAGCTGCGTCGCGGCATCGACGTATTCGCGCTCGATGTTGCGCTCGACCAGCGAATACTGCAGCTGCAGGTTGACCAGCGAATGCAACCCGTGCGCCTGCGCCAAGGTCTGCATGCGCGCCGCGTACCACGCCGGAACATCCGAAAGACCGGCGTAGCGGATCATGCCGACGCGCACCAGATCGTCGAACGTCTGCAGCACTTCTTCGGGCGGCGTGATGCGATCCCAGGTGTGCAGGAGATAGAGATCGATGTAATCGGTCTTGAGCCTGCGCAACGAGCCTTCGAGCGCGCGATAGATGTTCTTGCGGCCGTTGCCGCCGGCGTTCGGATTGCCGGCCTGTGCGTTGTAGGTGTATTTCGTCGTCAAGACAACGCGATCGCGCACGCCCGCGTCGGCGACGAACTTGCCGAGCAGCGTTTCGCTGTGCCCTTCGGTGTAGAGATCGGCGGTGTCGATGAAATTGCCGCCGGCGTCGAGATAGCGGTCGAACATGGCGCGCGAGGTTTCCTCGCCGGCGCCCCAGCCCCAGGTTTCGCCGAACGTCATGGTGCCGAGCGCGAGGCGGCTGACGCGAAGTCCAGAGCGGCCGAGCGTGTAGTAGCGATCGAGTGACATGGTGGTTTCCTCAGATTGCGACGGCCAGATGGCGACGGCGAGAAGTCTGCGCCTTGCGATTACGGCGAAAAACCCTCAGCATCTTGATTCGTCTTTAAGGAATCCTAATCAATGCGCGACGACCCCAACGGCGCATTGCGCGCCTTTCACACGATCGCGCGGCACGGCAGCTTCACGCGCGCCGCTCGCGAGCTCGAAGTCACCGCATCGGCGCTGAGCCAGACCTTGCGCCAGCTCGAGCAGCGCCTCGGTGCGCGCCTGCTTCAACGAACAACCCGGCGCGTCGGCCTGACCGAAGCCGGCCGGGAATTCCTGGCGCGCATCACGCCCGCGCTGGCCGCGATCGACAGTGCGGTGGACGAATTGCGCCAGCACGGCGAACGGCCCGTCGGCACGCTGCGCATCACGCTGTCGCAGGCGATCATTCCTTCGCTGATCGAGCCGCTGCTCGCCGATTTCCTGCGCACGTATCCGGAAATCCGGCTCGATCTTCGTATCGACAGCTCGCTCAACGATCTCGTATCCGAAGGTCTCGATGCGGGCATTCGTCTCGGCGAGAAACTGCAGCGCGACATGGTCGCGATTCCGCTCGGCGGACCGCAGCGTTCAGTCGTGGTCGGATCGCCGGATTATTTCGCGCAACACGGAAAACCCAAGCATCCTCGCGAATTGCAGCAACATCGCTGCATCCGCGTGCGCTTCTCGGCCGGCGGCGCGATCTATCGCTGGGAATTCGCCGAGCGCGGCCGCTGGTTCGAGACCGATGTCGATGGCCCCTTGATCAGCAACGACAACACGCTCTCGGTGCGCGCCGCGCTGGATGGCGTCGGCCTCGCGCACACGATCGAAGTCTATATCCGCGATCACGTCGCCGCGGGCCGGCTCGAAACCGTGCTCGACAGCTGGCTGCCGCCGTACGACGGTTTCTATCTTTATTATCCGAGCCGCTATCAGGTGCCGCCGAAGTTGCGCGTCTTCATCGATTTCCTGCGCGCGCGTCTCGAGCCCGCACGCCCTCAGGCCGTGCGCGCCAACCGCTCGACCGTAGCGCGATAGCGCGCGGCGATCGCCTGCTCGTCGCGATGGCGAAAATCGCGCACGACCCATTCGCCGCCGGCCATGACATGCCTGGCGAGCTGTGCATTGCCGGCGAAGACGAAGCTGTCGAGCACGTTGCGCACATCGCGTGCGGCGAGTGTCGGGGCATCGTCGTCGAGCACGATCAGGTCGGCGCGCGCGCCGCCGGCATCGAACGCGCCGACACCCGAAGCGAGCGCGCCGCCGTGCTGCGCGGCTTTCCACAGCGTTTCCGCGACGCTCGCGCCGGCCGAACGCGCGGCGATATTGCGATGGCGCGTCTTCAGGCGCTGGCCGTATTCGAGCCAGCGCAATTCCTCGACCGGCGACACGGAGATATGGCTGTCGGATCCGATGCCGAGCGTGCCGCCCGCATCGAGATACGCCGCAAGCGGAAACAAGCCGTCGCCGAGATTCGCCTCGGTCGTCGGACAAAGACCGGCGACGGCGCCGCTCTTGGCCAGACGCTGCGTCTCCGAATCGGTGAGATGCGTCGCGTGCACGAGGCACCATTGCGCGTCGACCGGCGCGTGATCGAGCAGCCATTCGACCGGGCGCGCGTTGCGGATCGCAAGGCAATCCTGCACTTCGCCGAGCTGCTCGGCGATATGAATGTGGATCGGGCGCTCGCGCGCGAGCTTGGATTCGATCACCGCGCGCATCGCCGCCTCGGGCACTGCGCGCAGCGAGTGCAGCGCGATGCCGACGCGCACGCGCGAGGATTCAAGCACGCGCAATCGGTCGAGCAGATCCAGATAAGAGTCGACGTCGTGACCGAAGCGTCGCTGCCGCTCGGACAGCGCGCGTCCGTCGAATCCGCCGGTCATGTACAGCGTCGGCAGCAGCGTGAGCCCGATGCCCGCCTCGCGCGCCGCCTCGATCAGCGCGATCGACATCGCCGCCGAATCCGGATACGGCGTGCCGTCCGGCCGATGATGCAGGTAATGGAACTCGCACACCTGCGTGTAGCCGGCTTTCAGCATTTCGACATACAGCTGCGCTGCGATCGCGCGCAGCTCGTTCGGTCCGATGCAGCCGGCGAACGCGTACATGACCTCGCGCCAGGTCCAGAAGCTGTCGTCCGGATTCGACTGGCGCTCGGCGAGACCGGCCATCGCGCGCTGGAACGCGTGCGAGTGGATGTTCGGCATGCCCGGCAGGACATAGCGGCCGAGTCGTTCGGCGCCGTCGGCCCCGGCGTCGCCGCGAATGGCGAGCGACGCGCCCGACGCAGCCGCGTCGACTTCGATGCGCGCATTCGCGACGAAGCCGCTCGGCAGCCAAACGTGATCGGCGAAGTAGCGGTGGGACATATCGGGCTTCCGAACGCGAGATTGCGGCGAGCCTAGCGGCGCATCCTCCGCATTACCAGCCCGGGATTGGCGCGCGCGCCCGCGAGCCGCGACACTATGCGCATGGAAAACGCTGAGGACGATGCGGCATGAACGAACGCTGGGACGGATTGCTGCTCGATGCGCGGCTGGCGACGCTGACTGAAACCGGCGCGCCGTACGGCGCGATCGAACGCGCCGCGCTGGGGTGGAAGGACGGCGTCATCACGTACGCCGGGCCGGCGGACGCCCTGCCCGATCATCCGGATCGTCTCGCGGCGCAGGTCGAATCCGCAGCGAATGCGTGGATCACGCCCGGGCTCGTCGATTGCCATACGCATCTGGTCTTCGGCGGTGATCGCTCCAACGAGTTCGAGCAGCGCCTCGGCGGCGCCAGCTACGAGGACATCGCGCGCGCCGGCGGCGGCATCATGTCGACCGTGCGCGCGACGCGCGCGGCCGACGAAGACACGCTGCTCGCGCAATCGCTGCCCCGCGCGCGCGCGCTCGTCGCCGACGGCGTCACGACGATCGAAATCAAATCCGGATACGGCCTCGATCTCGACAACGAGCGCAAGATGCTGCGCGTCGCGCGCCGCATCGGCGATGCGCTCGGCGTCGGCATCAGCGCGACCTTGCTCGCAGCGCATGCGCTGCCGCCGGAATTCGCCGGCCGCGCCGACGACTACATCGACGCGATCTGCAAGGACGTGCTGCCTTCGATCGCGCGCGAAGGCCTGGCGGACGCGGTCGACGCGTTCTGCGAGCGCATCGCGTTCACGCCCGCGCAAACGCGCCGCGTGTTCGAGCGCGCGCGCGAGCTCGGCTTGCCGGTGAAGCTGCATGCAGATCAGTTATCCGATCTCGGCGGCGCTGCGCTCGCCGCGGAATTCGGCGCGCGATCGGCCGAGCATCTGGAGCACACGAGCGAATCCGGCGTGCGCGCGATGGCCGAGGCCGGCACCGTCGCGGTTCTCCTGCCCGGCGCGTACTACGCGCTGCGCGAAACGAAACTGCCGCCGATCGATGCGTTCCGCGCGGCCGGCGTGCCGATCGCGATCGCGTCCGACATGAATCCCGGAACGTCGCCGCTGTTGTCGCTGCGGCTTGCGATGAGCATGGCGTGCACGCTGTTTCGCCTCACGCCCGAAGAAGTGCTGCGCGGCGCGACCGTGCATGCCGCGCGTGCGCTCGGTTTCGACGATCGCGGCGTGCTGGCTTCGGGCAAGCGCGCCGACTTCGTGATCTGGAACATCGAGCGGCCCGCCGATCTTTGCTATTGGATCGGCGGGCCGCTCGCATCCGAAGTCGCGATCGGCGGAGATTTTTTCTAGCCCCGTCATCCCGGCGAAAGCCGGTATCCATTTGCTTTCACATCCAAATCAAAATGGGTCCCGGCTTTCGCCGGGGCGACGATATACGCTTCACCCGTCGAAGCCGCCATGGAAGATCGGATCGGCGATGTCGCGGCGGTAGCCGAGCTGGAACGAGCCCTGGTATTCGTCGTTATAGCTCGCGACGGTGATCGTGAACGTCGCCGCATAAGGCGCGGTGAAGACGACGTTCGACTGGTAGCCGCAGGTGTCGTCGTCCGAGGCGAGCACGGTCGATCCGTACGAGACGCTCAGCACGGTGTCGAAGTCGGCCCAGCCGCCGGTGTCGGGGCACAGGCTGAAGGTATACGTCGTTCCGGCGTCGCCGTAGAACTCGAACGTCCAGTCGCCAGCGGGTCCGAGATAGCCGTATTCGCTCGCTTGCCAGTACGTCTGCGGCACCAGCGTCGTCGGATTGTTGTCGACGTGCACGGTCTTGTCTTCGTCGGCCCACGCGCTGTTGCTGGCCATGTCGGCATCGCTGTCGGGGATGTACGCGGACAGGAAATAGTTGCCGGTCGGCGTGGTCGACGGAATCGGCAGCGAAGGCATCCAGTACGTGTAGGTCGAGAACGTCGGCACGGAGATGTAGCTGCCGCTGCCGAGATAGACGTAGCCCGCATTCCAGTCGAGCCGCTGCTGGCTCAGGAAGAACTGCACGGTCGGTGACACGATGTCGTCGGTGCCGAGGTTCTCGATTTTGAATTGGTTCGCGATGAACGCCGAGAGATCCTGGCCGTGGCGCAGCGCAATCGGATTCTGCTGCGTTGGCGTATAGATCGCGCTCTGCGCATCGGGATTGGAATCGAGCGACGTCGTGTAGAGACTGAGCAGCGCGTCGTGAATCGCCGGTCCCGCGAACGCGGCACGCACGGCGTTGGTGTCGTCGGCGAACAGCATCGGGAAGCGATCGTTCTTCGGCGAATAGTTCATGACCGAATCCCACCACACATCCTGGAATTCCCACGGATGCTGAAGTCCCCACGAATGCCCGAGCTCATGCAGCATCGTCTGGCGGAAACCCCAGCACGAATCGTTGGCGTTGAGTCCTGCACGCTCGTCGAGCGTCCAGCAATACGCAGGATTGAGCGCCGTGTCGGCTTCGACGATCGGACCGTCGCCGAACCAGCGCGAGTAGGTGATGCCGAGCGTGGTCGGACCCCAGCCTTCGCCGAATTGCGCGACCATGTCGTCGTTCGACGGCCAGCCGGCGAGATCGAAACGATCGTTTTCCCAGGCCCAGTCGCCGGTCGGCGTCGTATAAACCTGGAAAACCGTGCCGCCGTACGTGTTCCATTTCGCCATCTGATACTGATCTTCCGGATACCACGACCAGTCGTGCGGAAAGCTATTGATCACGGCCGGCGGCGCGATGCGGTGCTCGTAGTAGTAATCGACGCCGGGGCCGGAATCATTCGTCGAAGCGGCTGCGAGCGTCCCGCTCGAAGCGCTGTTCGACGAGCTCGCGGGCACGACGGGGCCGGCAGTCGACATCTCGGTACTCGGCCGTTCGGCCGCCGCGTTCGCCGGCGGCGTCAGCGCGATCGGAAGATAGCGCTTGGAAGGATAGTCGTGCGGTGTGTCTCCGTGGTCCGGCACGCGCGGCGGAGCATCCCCGCGGATGCCGACCAGCTCGCGCACATCGTCGATCAGCTGCGTCGCGTCGAGCTTGCGGCGATTGCCGAGCGACATCGCCTTGCCGTCGCCGGAAAGAAGATAGGCGCCCTGCGCGCCACCGACGAACGGCGAGAAGATCTCGCCGCGGCCGGGACGCACGAAGACGAGATAGCGACGACCCGCCTCGAGGTGGGCGGTATCGCTGATCTCGTGCGTTTCTCCGGCGAGCGTGCCGCCGCCTTGCGTCAGCGTGAATTCGTTGTTCGGCATGCCTTCGAGCACCTGCTCGGTGCGGAACCGGTAGTCGGTGACGATGAGGTTGCCGCGCGCGTTGCGACGCGCGTGCGCATCGACGAGCTCGACGACCGCGATCCATTCCGATTCGGCGACGAGATCGGTCATCGTCTTCGACAGCATCAGCTCCTGCGCACTCGCCATGTCGGCACCGGTGAAACCTGCCGCCAGCGCAACGCTCAGCGTCCAGCCTGCGATCCTGCGCCCGATTCGAGTCGCCTTGCCGAGCGACGTGGGCGCGCGTTCATTCCGTTCGTTCATTTGATCCCCAGCTCCTGTTGGTCATTGATCCATTCGGCGCACTCCGCGCCGCGGACTGTCAGCACGACGGTCCTGCTGATCCATACGGAGAACGATGTGCGCAAGCGACATCGCGGGTCCGAAAAAAAAATCGCGCGCGCCGATTGTCTCGGCGCGCGCGATGCCCCCTCGGCCCGTATCAGTGTCGGCAGTGCCCTGCTGGTCCGCAAAGTCCGGCCGGCAGCGCGGCCCTTATCCGTTCATACGCAAAGGACAGGTTCGAACCGACATGCGCGGATCGGCGATTTCATGCGGGAGGCTCGTCTATACTCGACGCAGGAAGTCGCGGGGCACGACAGTGGGCGACGTCACGGCATTGATCGAAGCCGCAGGCAGCGGAGACTCTGCCGCGTTGAAAGCGCTGTTCGCTCGCGTCTACGGCGAGCTGAAGCTGCTCGCGCGCAAGCAGCTGGCGAATTCGGCGGGCCACACGCTCAACACTACGGGCCTCGTGCACGAGGCTTATTTGAAGCTGGCGCAGCCCGAAGCACAGGGCTTGCGCGGCCGCGTGCATTTCTTCGCGCTCGCCGCCAAGGCGATGCGCCAGATCGTCATCGATCACGCACGCGCGCGGCTGGCCGAGAAACGCGGCGGCGACAATCTGCAGGTCGTCGAGCTCGATGAAGCCGCCGGCGTCGCCGACGGCGAGCTCGGACCCGAAGAGCTGCTGCGACTCGATCGCGCGCTGAGCCAGCTCGAGATCGAAGAGCCGCGACTCGCCAGTCTGGTCGAGCTGCGCTTCTTCGCCGGTCTTGCCGTCAGCGACATCGCCACCCTGCAATCGGTCAGCGAGCGCACGCTCAACCGCGACTGGCGCCGCGCGAAAGCGCAGCTGCACGCGGTCCTTTATCCGGACGCGTGAGCATCATGGATCGCGCGCGCGTCGCCGAGATCTTCGAACACGCGGTCGAGCTTTCGCCCGACGAACGCGCCGCGTGGCTCGCGGCGAAGTGCGGCGACGACACGGCACTGCGCGAGGAAGTCGAGCGGCTGCTCCGTGCGGACGCGCGCGCCGTGGATTTCATGGAACGTCCGCCCGTCGTCGTCTCCGCGGCGGCGGACGAAGCACCGGGTGCGCCCGAGCGTTTCGGTCCGTATCGCGTGCTTCATCGCATCGGCGTCGGCGGCATGGGCGAAGTCTGGCTCGCCGAGCGCAGCGACGGCGAGTTCGAGCAGCGCGTCGCGATCAAGCAAGTCTCGTATCCGACGCCGGGTCTTCTGCATCGATTCCGCCAGGAACGCCAGATCCTCGCGCGATTGGAACATCCGAACATCGCGCGTTTGATCGACGGCGGCGTCGGCGCGGACGGATCGCCGTATCTCGTGATGGAATACGTCGAAGGCGAGCCGATCACGACGTACGCGCGTGAGCGCGCGCTCGACCTGCACGCGCGTCTGCGCTTGTTCCTGCGCGTGTGCGAGGCCGTGCAGTACGCGCACCAGAATCTCGTCGTGCATCGCGACCTGAAACCTTCGAACATCTTCGTCACGCCGGACGGCATGCCCAAGCTCCTCGACTTCGGCATCGCCAAAGTATTGACGACGACCGAAGTCGATGCGCCGACGCAAACATTCGCGCGCATGCTGACGCCCGACTACGCCGCGCCCGAGCAGTGGAGCGGCGCGCCGGTGACGACCGCGACCGATGTCTACGCGCTCGGCGTCGTGCTGTACGAGCTCCTCGCCGACACGCGTCCCAGCCGCGCGATGGCGCATGCTTCGGATGCGACGCTGGCGTCGCCGATCACCGATCTGCAACCGCCGAGCGCCGCGATCGATCGCACGACGGGCAATGCCGCATCGCGACGCCGCGTGTTGCGCGGCGATCTCGATCGCATCGCGCTGAATGCGCTTGCGCGCGATCAGCAGCGCCGCTATCCGACCGCCGAAGCGCTGGCGACCGACATCCGCCATTACCTCGACGGCCGTCCGATTTCGGCGCGGCGCGACAGCTCGTGGTATCGGCTGCGCAAGTTCGCGATGCGCAACCGCTATGCGCTCGCCGCGGCGCTGGCGGTCGTCGTCGTCAGCGTCGCCGCCGCGATCGTCAGCCTCAATCAGGCGCGCATCGCGCGCGAGCAGGCGGCACGCGCGGACGCGACGCGCGAATTCCTGGTGCACGTGTTCGACGAAGCGAACCCGGACGAGAACAAGGGCCACGCGTTCACGGCGCATGAACTGCTCGAGAAAGGCGAAGCGCAACTCTCCGACGAAAACGCGCATCCGGCGATCGTCGCCGACATGACCGGCTTGATCGGAAGCCTGTACTGGAACATCGGCGACTACGAGCGCGCGCAACCCTTGCTCGAGCGCGCGGTTTCACTGAGCGAAAACGCCGCGGTTCCCGACGAAGTGCGCGCGCGCAATCTCGTGCGCCTGGCCTGGACCGAATCCGAGCGCAGCATGTACGCGCCCGCGAGCGAGCACGTCGAGCGCGCGATCGCGCTGGTCGAGCGCGGCGGGGCGGCGACTGCGCGCGATCTGTCGGATGCGCGGCGTCTGCGGGTCCAGGTGCTGACGTCGCGGGGCGATGCCGAGCTCGCCGAGCCAGCCGCACGCACGCTGATCGGCGAAGACACTTCGCGCTATGGGGCGGACAGTCGCGAAGTCGCCGAGGACTGGGCCCTCCTCGCCCACACGCTCGACGAGCTGTCGCGTTACGACGAATCGATCGCGGCGGAGCGCGAAGCGCTGAAGATCGATCGCGTGCGCATCGGCGAGCGCAGCACGACGGTCGCGTCCGATCTCAACGACCTCGGCCTCACGCTTTCGCACAAGGGCGACTATGTCGGCGCGGAAACGGCGTTGCAGGAAGCGCTCGCGATCAAGATCGAACGCTACGGCCACGATCACCGTGAGACGCTGACCGCGCGCGCGAATCTTTTCATGGTGCAGGAAAAGCAAGGTCGCTACGAAGAAGGCCTCGCCGAACGCCTGAAGCTGCTCGAAGACCAAAAGCGCGTGCTCGGCGCCCATCATGCCGATCAGACGGCCAAGGCCTACAACATGATCGGCCTCGACTACGTGATGCTCGGCCGCTTCGCCGAAGCGGAGACCGCGTTCCGTCAGGCGCTCTCGACCTGGGAAACGATCCAGGGCGTAAGCGAAGAAGAGCGCGTGGGCCCGCTCGGCAATCTCGCGATCGCGCTGCAGTTGAAAGGCGACTACGCGCAAGCCGAAGCGGTGATGCGCGAGACGCTGGCCATCGATCGCAAGAGCTATCCGCCGACGTCGGAATGGCTCAATCAAGATCGAGGCTATCTCGGCAACCTGCTACGCCTTCAGCATCGTTATCCGGAAGCGTTGAATGAGCTGCGCGATGCGCTGGCCGCGGTGCAGAGCGTCGTCAGCGAAGCCGATCCCGTCGTCGTGCTGCTGCACGCGCAGCTCGCCGAAGCGGAGCTCGATTCCGGCGACGCGGCCAAAGCACATGCGACGGCATCGATGGCGCTCGAGATCGCGCGCAAGGCGCTGCCGCCGCAGAACATCGGGCTTTCCAATCCGCTGTTCGCTCTGGCGCGCGCGAGTCTTGCGCTGGAACGCGCGGGCGATGCCGAACCGTTGTTGCGCGAGGCGCTGCACGTGCGCCGTCCGCTCGCGCCGAACGATCCGCGCGTGCTGGAGCTCAAAGTGGCGCTGGTCAACGCCCTGAGCGCGCTCGGCAAGAAAGCCGAAGCGATGGCGCTGCGCGAGGAGATCGAGCCTGCGCTGCGCGCGTGGACGTCGCCGTATGCGACGGACCTGCGCGAGCGCCTGGCCGAACGCTGAGACCCGGAGGCCTCAGGACGTCTTCTTGGCCGCGGCCTTCTTGACCGGAGCGACCTTCTTCACGGCCGGCTTGGCCGGCGTCTTCGCAGCCGTCGCGGACTTGGCGCCGGCGGCCTTCTTCGCGGCGTGCGGGCGCGCGTTGCCGTAGCTGCGGATCGAGATCTTGCCTTTGCGCGTCTTGCGGTCGCCTCTGCCCATCGTCTTTTCCTCTGGATATGCGGTGAATCGGGGCGCGCAGGATAACAGCCTCGCCGCGTGGCGCAAGGATTCAGGCCGCGCCGGACTTGCGGCAGCCGATGTCCTCGCAGCCTGTTGATTCGAGCTGCACGGTCGCGTGATGCACGCTGAAGCGCTCGCGGAGAACGGCCTGGATCGAAAGGATGACCTGATCCGGCGCGTGGCCTTCGGCCGCGCGTGCGTGCAGCGTCGCGACGTGACGGCCGCCGGCCAGCTGCCAGATATGGATGTGGTGCACGTCGCGCACGCCGTCGGCTTCGCGCAGGATCGCATCGCCGACGATGTCCGCATCCATGCCTTCGGGCGTGCCTTCGAGGAGGATGTGTGCCGATCGGCGCAGGAGCCGCGTCGCGCTGCCGAGGATCAGGAGCGACACTAGAATCGATACGATCGGATCGGCCCAGAGCCAATCGAAATAGCGCACTGCGAGGGCTGCGGCGACGGCGCCGAGCGAACCGAAGAGATCGCCGAGGACGTGCAATCGCGCGGCCGCGGTATTGAGATCGTGATCGTGCGTCGTGAGGACGCTCAGCACGAACGCGTTGACGACGAGGCCGGCCAGCGCGACGACGAGCATCGTGCCCGAGAGGATCGGCACGGGTTCGGCGAATCGCATCAAGGCTTCGACCGCGATCCATGCGACGAGCAGGAATTGCACTAGCGCATTGCTGTAGCCGACCAGCACTTCCAGGCGCGCGTAGCCGAAGCTTCGCCGCGCATCGGCCGGCCGCCGTGCGTAGTGCGCTCCGAGCCACGCGAACATCAATGCGCCGGCGTCAACCAGCATGTGGCCGGCGTCGGCGAGCAGCGCCAGCGAACCTGACAGCCAGCCGCCGACGGCTTCGGCGACGAGCATGAGCGCGGTGAGCGCGAACGCAAGCAACAGCCGAGACTCGCGTCCGCCTGCGGGCGCGTGTGCGTGATGAGCGTGATCGTGCGAATGCGTCATGGACGGGCGACGCGCGGAGGCGTTCGCGAAATGCTAGGCAGCGGTGCCGCCGTTACACAATCACTGGCGCGGCGCACTCTGAGCAATCAATGCTCGCACGCCGCGTCATGCACGTGTCCGTGGCCGAGGCGAAGATTGGTCAGATGCGCCAGCGTCACCAGCGTGCCGCCCATAGCGACGAGGATCGCGTGCAAGGTCGCATTTTCTTCGAAGTCGACGATGATGCCGGCGAAGAGCAGCGCGATGCCGGGCGCGAGAAACCAGAACGCGCGGAAGCGACGGTGACGGCGGAAGCCGACGATCAGCGTCGTCGCCGCGAGCACGCTCGCGAACGCGATGAAGCCGCGTTCGAAGCGATGATTCGCAAGAAAGCCCAGGCCCAATGCTGGCAATACGGCGATGACGAGCGGCAGCAGCGCGCAGTGCACGGCGCACAGGAACGACGCGGTCGCGCCGAAGCGATCCGCGAGCCGCGCCACCAGGGAATGCTGCCTAACTGCGCTCATAGAGTTTCCGTCCACTGCTATAACATAACCGTTTTGGGGCCAGCGCGCCTCCCTGGCAAGGGATTTCGCGGGTCGCCGAATGCCTCGGCGCGTGACTTTCGGGGGATATCCGTGCTGTGTTATGGATATATTATAACATTTCGTTCCCATCACAAGCACCGAGCCGATGAAAAAGACCGTTCTCGCGCTGTGCGTCAGCGCGATTTTGCTGCCGCCTGCCCTGTCCCGCGCCGCCGAACCCGATGCCGGAGTCAACGTCGAAGCCTCGCCGGACGGAGCCGCCTCGGCGCCCGGTAGCGAATCGCGCAACGCCAAGAAGAAATCGCCGGCGCAGCCCGCCGACGAAGCGACGCTGGGCACGGTCAGCGTCGTCGGCAAGCTCGACGAGGCTCGCAACCAGCTCTCGCCGGACGTCGGATCGAGCGAATACATCATCGACAAGAAGGCGATCGACCAGCTGCCGCTCGGCGACGCGACGCCGCTGAACCAGGTGCTGCTGCAGGCGCCCGGCGTCGTGCAGGATTCGTACGGCCAGCTGCACGTGCGCGGCGATCACGCGGACCTTCAATACCGCCTCAACGGCGTCATCATTCCCGAGAGCATCAGCGGCTTCGGTCAGACGATCGATACGCGCGTCATCGATACGCTCTCATTCCTGACCGGCGCGTTGCCCGCGCAATACGGCTATCGCACGGCCGGCGTCGTCGACATCACGACGAAATCCGGCACGGGCAAGGATAGCGACAATTTCGGCGGCGAAGTCGGCGTCACAGGCGGATCGTTCGGCACGCTGAATCCGAGCGCAGAGATCCACGGCAACGACGGACCGTGGAGTTATTTCCTGACCGCAAGCTATCTCGAAAGCGACATCGGCATCGAGAATCCGACGTCCTCGCGCGACGCAATCCACGATCACACCAACCAGCTCAAGAGCCTGGGATATCTTTCCTACCTCCTCGGCGATTCGACGCGTCTTTCTTTCATGTTCGGCGTCACCAACAACCGATTCCAGATTCCGAACAATCCCGGCCAGGAGCCGGTTTATCAGCTCGACGGCGTCACCGATTTCGATTCGCGCGATCTCGACGAGCGCCAGAAGGAACAGACGCGCTTCGGCGTGTTCTCGCTGCAAGGCATTCTCGGCGACACGAATTACCAGCTTTCGGTCGGCCAGCGTTATACGAGCGTCGACTACCAGCCGGATCCGATCGGCGATCTCGTCTTCAACGGCGTCGCCGGCACGATCGGGCGCTCGAATCGCGCGAACACGCTGCAGGCGGATTTCGCGACGCCGTTCGGCGATTCGCACACGGTGCGCTACGGGCTCTACGTCAGCAGCGAGCATCCGACCGCGAACAACACGTCGTTGGTCTTTCCCGCCGATGCGGACGGCAATCAAACCAGCACGATTCCGATCACGATCGTCGACAACGCCGCGCACATCGACGCGCGCACGTATGGTTTGTATCTGCAGGACGAATGGCAGCTCAGCGACAAGCTGACGATGAACTACGGCGTGCGCGCCGACAAGGTCGACGCATACGTCAATGAAGGCCAGATCAGCCCACGCCTCGGCGCCGTGTATCAGCTGAGCGACACGACGACCGTTCACGCCGGCTATGCGCGCTACTTCACGCCTCCGCCGGCCGAGCTGATCGCGCCGACCGATATCGCGCTGTTCCAGGGCACGACGAATGCGCTGCCGACGAACGTCAATGCGGAAACCTTGTCCGAGCGCTCGCATTATTTCGATGCCGGCGTGTCGCAGAAAATCGGAAGCGATTTGACGCTCGGGCTCGACGCGTATTACCGAAAGGTCACGAACCTGCTCGACGAAGGCCAGTTCGGCTCCGCGCTGATCTTCTCGCCGTTCAACTACGCGCACGGCAAGGTGCGCGGCGTCGAGCTCACGGCGAACTACGAGCACGACGGTCTCTCGGCGTATTTCAACCTCTCGTCGAGCCGCGCCGAAGGCAAGGACGTCGTTACCGGGCAGTACAACTTCGAACAGGACGAGCTCGACTACATCGCGACGCACTGGGTGCATCTGGATCACGACCAGCGCCTCGCCTCGTCGGGCGGCGTCAGCTACGACTGGAACGGCACGCGCTTCGGCGCGGACTATTTATATGGTTCGGGCTTGCGTGCCGATTTCGCGAACTCCGCGCATCTGCCGCAGTACTACCAGATCAACCTCTCGGTCGATCACACGTTCAAGAACGTCGGCTTCGGCGATCTCGACGTCAGCCTCGCGGCGATCAATGTGACCGATCGGGTTTATGAGCTCCGCGACGGGTCAGGCATCGGCGTGGGAGCGCCGCAGTTCGGGCCGCGGCGTGGGTTGTATGTCGGGATCCGTCAGACGTTCTGAGGCGAAAAAGGTCAAAATGATTGCCTCGGGACTTGGCCGGTCATTCCTTTCTGACCTGTCTTGTCCTGCCGTTGCCTCACCCGCCCCGCGGGGGAGGCCGCCGCCCTCGCGCGGCGGGTGAGGGAAGCGTCGCGCAAGGCCGCCCTCACCCCGCCCCTTCCCGCAAGCGGGAGAGGGGAAATAACGCCTGCTGTACCGCAGCATGACTTTTCGCAACGAAAACCTCACGATGTAAACGTTTACATCGCGGCGCCGGGACGCGCCCTCGATAAACGGGGACGTCTTGACCGTAACCATCAAAGATGTGGCTCGCGCTGCCGGCGTTTCCGTCGCCTCGGTCTCGCGCGCGCTCAATGGTCACGAAAGCGTCACCGAATCCACGCGCAAGCGCATCGTGGAGATTGCCGGCGAGCTGCGTTATGTCCCGCACGCCGGCGCGCGCAGCCTGATCACGCGACGCACGCAGACGATCGGCGTTCTGCTTCCCGATCTCTACGGCGAATTCTTCTCCGAGCTCATCCGCGGCATGGATTCCGCCGCGCGTGCGCGCGGACTGCATCTTCTCGTATCGAGCTCGCATGGCTCGCCGTCCGAAGCGGCCGAAGCGCTGCGCACCTTGCAGGGCCGCGTCGATGGCCTTCTCGTGATGGCGCCGCACAGCGACAACGGCGTGCTCGCGACGAATATCCCGGCGGGCCTGCCGACGGTGCTGATGAATACGCGCCTCGCCGACACCGACTTCCCGACGCTCTCGATCGACAATCAAGGCGGCGCGATCGCGATGATGAATCACCTCGTCGGCGTCGGCCACGAGAGCATCGCGTTCATCGCCGGCCCTTCCGGCAACTTCGACGCCGAAGAGCGCCTCGCAGGTTATCGCGAAACGCTGGCTCGCCTGCTTCCCAAGGCCGATGAGACGATCCTGCCGGGCGACTTCAACGAGGAATCCGGCTACGAGGCCGGCCTTGCGATCTGCGCGCTCGGCCGTCGTCCCGACGCGATCTTCGCGGCCAACGACATGATGGCGCTCGGCTGTCTTTTCGCATTGACCGAAAAGGGCCTGCGCGTGCCGGACGACATCGCGCTGGCTGGTTTCGACGATATCCCGATCGCGCGTTTCGTGTCGCCGCAACTGACGACCGTGCGCGTGCGCATCGCCGATCTCGGCCGCGATGCGCTGGAACGGCTGGTCATGCAGATCGAAGCACCCGATGTCGAACGGCCCGCGTCGGTGCCGCTCAGTTGCGAAATCGTGATCCGAATGTCTTGCGGTGATCCAAGGGCGCTGCAGGGCGCTCGAAAATGAAAAATGCCAACGAAGTCATTTCCGGTTTCCGTATGGGAGGAGTGAATCCATGAAGAACAAGTTGCTGCTCAGAAAGAAGCTCCTGGTATCGCTGATCGCCGCGACCATTTCGTCGACGGCGGCCCTGCCGACCAGGACCTGGGCGCAGAGCGCCGATGCCACTTTGCGCGGCTCGGCGCCTGCCAGCGCAGAGATCACCGCGAAAAACATCGCGACCGGCGCGACGCGGCGCACCAAGGCCTCGGGTGACGGCAGCTATGTCATGGTCGGCTTGCCGCCCGGCACCTACCAGGTCGACGCCGGACCCGGCACCGAGAAAACCGTGACGCTGACCGTCGCATCGACCGGCACGCTCGATCTCGTGGCGGGAGCAGCGATATCGGGCACGGCGACGACGCTCGAAGGCGTCACCGTCACCGCGACGACGCTGAACGAGGTCAAGACCTCCGAAGTCGGCAGCACGATCTCGCTGCATCAGATCCAGACGATCCCGCAGGTCACGCGCAACTTCCTCGAGTTCGCCGACACCGTGCCGGGCATGGTGTTCAGCGTCGACTCCAGCGGCCACACCTCGCTGCGCGGCGGCGCGCAGAACGACAGCTCGACCAACGTCTTCATCGACGGCGTCGGCCAGAAGAACTACGTCAAGGAAGGCGGCGTCGCCGGCCAGTTCGCCAGCCAAGGCAATCCGTTCCCGCAGCTCGCGATCGGCGAATACAAGGTCATCACCTCGAACTACAAAGCCGAGTACGACCAGATCTCGAGCGCCGCGGTGACCGCCGAAACGAAATCGGGCACCAACGAGTTCCACGGCGAAGCGTTCGAGACCTACACCAATCAGGACTATCGCAAGAAGACGCCGTCCGAGATCGCCTCGGGTGTGCAGACGCCCTCGTTCGAGAAGGAATACGGCGCCGCGCTCGGCGGTCCGATCATCAAGGACGAAATGCATTTCTTCTTCACCTACGAAGCCAAGCGCTACGACACGCCGATCACGGTCGTGCCGGGCGTCTCGGGCGTCGAAAGCTTTCTGCCGCCCGACGTCGTGGCGCAGTTCGGACCGTCCAGCCTGCCGTTCACCGAAGATCTCTACTTCGGCAAGATCGACTGGGAGTTTTCCGATCAGGACCGAATCGAAATCAGCAGCAAGGTGCGCCGCGAAGACCAGGCCGACAACATCGGCGTCGCGCAGGCGCGCTCGTCGAGCATCCTGGTCAAGAACGACGACACGCGCATCGACGCGCGCTGGCAGCACAGCTCCGATCATTGGTTCAACGAACTCTTGCTGACGCACGAGAAGTCGTTCAATTCGCCGAGCGCGCTGAACCTGGGCAACGGCTACGTCTACACGTATCAGCCGCAGCAGGATGCGACCATCGTCGACACCGGTCCGTCCTCGCCGCTGGCGACGCAGAACAAGGGCCAGAAAGGTCCCTCGATCTCGGACAACCTGACGTTCACCGATCTCAACTGGATGGGCGATCACACGGTCAAGGTCGGCGCAAAGTTCAAGAAGGTGGACCTGACCGCGCAGGACGCGCTCAACATCAACCCGCAGTTCTATTTCGACGTCAATCCCGACGGCACCGCGGACATTCCGTACAAGGCGTTCTTCACCAATCCGGTGCCGGGCCTCAGCCCGACCGCGAAATCGAGCAACAAGCAGTACGGCGTCTACGTGCAAGACGACTGGGTCGTCAACGAGAAGCTGACCTTGAATCTCGGCGTGCGCTGGGACTACGAGGAAACGCCCTCGTACCTCGACTACGTGACGCCGGCCAATGTCGTCGCCGCGCTCAACAGCCAGGATCCGAACGCACCGGCAGGCCAGACCTACGCGCAGAGCCTCGCGCTCGGCGGCGTCAACGTCAACGACTACATCAGCAACGGCCACAACCGCAACGCGCCGAAGGATCAATTCCAGCCGCGTCTCGGTTTCTCGTACGACTTGAACGGCGACGAAGAACACGTGATCTTCGGCGGCGCGGGCCGCGCCTACGATCGCGATCTCTACGACTACCTGCAGCTCGAGCAGACCAAGTCGGCGCTGCCGCAATACAACATCTTCTTCAATACGCCCGAACGTCCCTGCGATCCTTCGCCGACCTGCGTCGCATGGGATCCGATTTATCTGCAGGGCCTGCAGAATCTTCAGCAGCTTGTCGCGGCCAGCAACACGGGCATGGAAGTCGACATGATCAACAACAAGCTGAAGACGCCCTACTCCGACCAGTTCAGCATCGGCATGCGCAACAAGGTCGGCGACTGGAATACCAGCGCGGCGGTCGCGCGCATCCTCAGCAAGGACGGCCTGGTGTTCACGCTCGGCAACCGCTATCCGGACGGCTCTTTCTGGGTGAATGGCGGCCAGCCCTGGGGCAACGGCATTCCGGGCTTCGGCAGCCTGATCATCGGCAACAACGGCATCGAGACCAAGACGACGCAGCTGCTGCTCTCCGCCGAGAAGCCCTACACGAAGGATTCTGGCTGGAGCGTATCGATGGCGTACACGTACACCGACGCCGAGCAGAACCGCGACATCAACGAGCACTACGCGTTCGACGAGGAAACGATCCACCAATATCCGTTCATCGATTCGAACGCGGCTTCCAAACATCGCTTCGTCGCCGCCGGCTCGATCGACGGACCCTGGGACATGGTGTTCTCCGGCAAGGTCACGCTGGCGACGCCGATCCCGCACAACGACATCGGCTGCTATGTGCAGGACGGGATCTATTTCCCGACCGGCAGCCATTGCACGCCGATCGCGGCGACGCCCGGAGGCCAGAGCATCGGCTTCGGCGGCAAGGCGTTCGGCTATCGAACGCTTGATCTGGCGATCAGCAAGAACATCGACATGACGGCCGGCGTCGTGCTTTACGTGCGCCTGGATTTCCTCAACGTGTTCAACTTCAAGAACTACTCCGACGTGCTGCTGACCAACAACGGCGTGGTCACCAACTCGCGTGCGGAATACCTCACGACCGGCAACATCACCGGCGTGCCGCGCACGATCAAGCTGCAGGCCGGATTCCGGTTCTAGGAAATGTCGACTACGGGAACGATCGAGCCTTCGATGAACCCGGCAACCAACAAAGCCCGCTGCGCGGGCTTTGTTTTTCCGGGAGCCGGCGCCGACGCATGAACGAAAACCCCATCAAGGACATCGCGATCATCGGCGGCGGCACAGCCGGCTGGATGGCCGCCGCGGCGCTGGCCAAGGTGCTCGGCCGCGGCTACACGATCCGGCTCGTCGAATCCGAAGAGATCGGCACGGTCGGCGTCGGCGAAGCGACCGTTCCGCATTTGAAGCTCTTCAACAAGATCCTCGAGATCGACGAGATCGATTTCGTCAAGAAGACGCAAGGCACATTCAAGCTTGGCATCGAGTTCGTCGACTGGAGCCGCATCGGCGATCGCTACATCCACGGCTTCGGCACGATCGGACACGATTACGGCCTGCTGCCGTTCCATCAGTACTGGCTGAAGGCGCTCGGCATGGGCGAAGCCAGCGATCTCGGCGCGTATTCGCTCAACACCGCGGCGGCTCCGCTCGGCAAGTTCATGGCGCCGGCGACCGACGTTCCGCCGACTTCGCCGCTCGCGAACATCGCCTACGCGTATCACTTCGACGCCGGCCTCTACGCACGTTATCTGCGCGCCTATTCCGAAGCGCGCGACGTCAAGCGCATCGAAGGCAAGGTCGTGCGCACGGAATTGCGCGCCGAAGACGGATTCATCGACGCCGTCGTGCTCGAAAGCGGCGAGCGCATCGCGGCCGATCTCTTCATCGACTGCTCCGGTTTTCGCGGCCTTCTCATCGAGCAGGCGCTGCACGCCGGCTACGACGACTGGACGCACTGGCTGCCGTGTGACCGCGCGATGGCGGTGCCGAGCCAGAACGCAGGACCACCGACGCCGTTCACGCGCTCGACCGCGCGCGAATCCGGCTGGCAATGGCGCATTCCGCTGCAGCATCGCACCGGCAACGGCTACGTCTATTCGAGTAAGTACATCAGCGACGACGAAGCGGCCGCGACGCTTTTGAAGAATCTCGACGGTCCCGCGCTCGCCGAGCCGCGCGTCCTCAAATTCACCACCGGCATGCGCAAGAAGTTCTGGATCAAGAACTGCGTCGCCGTCGGTCTTGCCAGCGGCTTCATGGAGCCGCTCGAATCGATCAGCATCTATTTGATCCAGTCCGGCATCGCGCGGCTGATCAATCTCTTTCCTGATTCGGGATTCAGCCCGGTCGTCATCGACCGCTACAACGCGCAGGCCGCGTTCGAGTTCGAGCGCATCCGCGATTTCCTGATCCTGCATTATCACGCGACGATGCGCGACGACACGCCGTTCTGGAACTACTGCCGCACGATGTCGATTCCGGAGCCGCTCGAAAACAATATGCGCCTCTTCCGCGACAGCGGCCGCTTCTTCCGCGAAGCCGAGGAAATGTTCGCGATCACGAGCTGGGTCCAGGTGATGATCGGCCAGCATGTCGATCCGAAGCGCTATCATCCGGCCGTGGACCTGATTCCTCTCGAGGAATTGCGCGGCCTCGTCGCGAGCGTGAAGCGCGTGATCGACAACTGCGTCGCCGCGATGCCGATGCACCAGGCATTCATCGATCGCTATTGCAAGGCGCCCGCCGTATGAAAATGCGCGCATCCGGCCTCGAAAAGCGGAACCACCCGGCGCGATCGCGGTCTATGCGCTGCCCGCCGACGGCACCGGGCTCTGCCGGCCGCCGATTCCCCGAACACCATTTCCGATTTTGATATCCACAATGACGACCCAGCGATTCTGGCGCGCTTTCCTTTTCTGCTGCTGCTTCGCGCTCGTCGCGATCGGCTGTCGCCACAGCGACACCGAACAACCCGCTCCGCGCGCCCAAGTCACGCCGCTGCTGCGTCCGCCGCTGACGCCGATGTTCGACGATCTCGAACGGCGCACGTTCAACTATTTCTGGGAAACGGCGAATCCCGACAACGGCCTCGTGCCGGATCGCTATCCGTACACCGAGCCTTTCGCGAGCGTCGCCGCTATCGGCTTCGGCCTCACCGCCTACGGCATCGGCGTCGAGCGCGGCTACATCACGCGCGACCAGGCCATCGAGCGCACGCTCCTCACGCTGCGCTTCCTCGAAGGTGCGCCGCAAGGCTCGCGCGCCGAAGGCATGGCCGGCTATCACGGATTCTTCTATCACTTCATCGATCTCAAGACCGGCGCGCGTTATAAGGATTGGGTCGAGCTTTCGTCGGTCGACACCGCGCTGATGCTAGGCGGCGTTTTGTTCTCGCAGTCGTACTTCGACCAGGACACGCCGGACGAGAAAGAAATCCGCCGCCTCGCCGACACCATCTACCGGCGCGTCGAGTGGCCGTGGATGCAGGTGCGCGCGCCGCTGATCTCGATGGGATGGATGCCCAAGCAAGGCTATATCCCGTACGACTGGCAAGGCTACAACGAAGGCATGCTGCTCTACGTGCTCGCGCTCGGATCGCCCACGCAAGGCATCGGCACCGACGCGTGGACGGCGTGGACCAAAACCTACGAGCGCGCCTGGGGCACGTTCCAGCAGCAGGAGTATCTCGGCTTCGGACCGATGCTCGGCCATCAGTACTCGCACGTCTGGATCGATTTCCGCGGCATCCAGGACAAGTACATGCGCGAGCGCGGCTTCGATTATTTCGAGAACAGCCGCCGCGCGACCTACGCGCAACGCGCGTACGCGATCGCGAACCCGATGGGCTGGAAACTCTACGGCGAGAACGTCTGGGGCTGGACCGCGAGCGACGGCCCCGCCGGCACCGAGCAGGATTTCGGCGGCAAGCCGCGCGCGTTCCGCCACTATTCCGCGCGCGGCGTGGGCCTTGCCGACGTGTTCGACGACGGCACGATCGCACCGACCGCCGCTGCGGCCTCGCTGCCGTTCGCGCCCGAGATCGTGATTCCGGCGGTCGAGGAGATGCACAACCAGTTCGGTCCGCAGATCTATTCGACCTACGGATTCCTCGACGCGTTCAATCCGAGCTTCACCTACGACGTCCCGCTCAAGACCGGCAATCTGATCCCGGGCTTCGGCTGGGTCGCCAGCGACTACATCGGCATCGACCAGGGGCCGATCATCGCGATGATCGAGAATTACCGCGACGACTTCGTCTGGAAGGTCATGCGCAAGAATCCGTACATCCGCCGCGGGCTGCAGCGCGCCGGATTCACCGGCGGCTGGCTCGACGAGCAGCAGCAGCCGGCAGCCGCTGCCAGCGCGCAATGAGCGGCGTCGCGCGCAGCATCGCCATCGTTTTGCTGTGCGCGATGGTTGCCGCGTGCAGCGACCGCGCTTCGGACGTCACCCTCATCAAGTTCTGGACGATCGGCCGCGAAGGAGAAGTCGTGCAGGAGCTCCTCAAGGATTTCGAGCGCGAGCATCCGAAGATCCACGTCGTCGTGCAGCAGATGCCGCTGACCGCCGCGCACGAAAAACTGCTCACCGCATTCGCCGGCGATGCGCTCCCGGATCTTTCCCAGCTCGGCAACACATGGATTCCGGAGCTCGCGATGCTCGGCGCGCTCGAGCCGCTGCAGCCGTACGTCGATTCGACTAAGACAATCCCGCGCGAAGATTATTTCTCCGGCATCTGGGACTCGAACGTCATCGGCGATCGCCTCTACGGCGTGCCGTGGTACATCGACACGCGTCTCGTGTTCTATCGCAAGGATCTCCTCGCTCGCGCCGGCTTTCCCGAACCGCCGCGCGATTGGGAAACCTGGAAGCGCGCGCTCGCTGCCGTGAAGGCGAACGCCGGCGCCGGCAATTACGCGATCTTCCTGCCGCTCAACGAATTCGAGCCGCTGCTGAATCTCGCCGTGCAAAGCCCCGATCCGCTACTGCGCGACAACGACACGCGCGGCAACTTCCAAAGCGCAGGATTCCGCCGCGCGTTCGACTTCTACGTCGCGATGTTCAAGAGCGGCTGGGCGCCGCCGATGAGCAACACCGAAATCTCGAACGTCTGGGATGAATTCGCGAAAGGCTTCTTCACGTTCTACATCACCGGACCCTGGAACGTCGGCGAGTTCAAGCGTCGATTGCCGCCCGCGCTCGCCGACGACTGGGGCACCGCGCCGCTGCCGGGACCGGACGGTCCGGGCGCCGCGATCGGCGGCGGCAGCAGCCTCGTGATGTTCGCCAATTCCGAGCACAAAGCCGAAGTCTGGCAGCTGATCCAGTTCCTCTCGGCGCCCGAGCAGCAAGTCCGCTTCCACGCGCTGACCGGCGACCTGCCGCCGCGGCGCAGTGCATGGAACGATCCCGAGCTCGCCGGCGACGAATATGCCAAGGCATTCCGCGACCAGCTCGAGCGCGTCAAGCCGACGCCGAAAGTGCCGGAGTGGGAACGCATCGCACAGGAATTGCGCCTCGCCGCCGAACGCGCCATCCGCGGCGGACAAACGTCCGATCAAGTACTGCGCGATCTCGACGCGCGCGCCGACGCGATCCTCGACAAGCGCCGCTGGATGCTGGCGAAAGGCACGACGCAATGAACGAGCGCCGCGCCGCCTGGACGTTCGTCGCGCCCGCGCTGATCGTCATCGGCGCGTTCTTTCTCGTTCCGGTGCTGGCCGCGCTCGCGCTCAGCGTCACCGATTTCGACCTTTATGCGCTCTCCGATCTTCGCAACCTGCGCTTCGTCGGCCTCGGCAACTACATCGATGTCCTGAAGACGCCGCTGTTCTGGAAATCGCTCGGCAACACGTTCTATTTCGTGCTGGCCGGCGTGCCGCTGTCGATCGCCGTTTCGCTCGGCGCCGCACTACTGCTCGATTCGAAGCTCGCGCGCTGGAAGGGATTTTTCCGCACCGCACTCTTCGCGCCGGTCGTGACCACCGTCGTCGCGGTCGCGATGATCTGGCGTTATCTCTTCCACACGCGCTACGGCCTCATCAACTACGCGCTCGCCAAATTCGGAATCGCACCGATCGACTGGCTCGGCGATCCGCATTGGTCGATGCCCGCGATCATCCTGTTCGCGGTGTGGAAGAACTTCGGCTACAACATGATCATCCTGCTCGCCGCGCTGCAGAGCATCCCGCGCGATCTCTACGAAGCCGCGCACATCGATGGTGCTTCATTCACGCAGACATTCCGCCACGTCACGCTGCCGATGCTGCGGCCTTCGCTGTTGCTCGTATCGATCATCACGGTCTCCGGCTACTTCCAACTCTTCGCCGAGCCCTACGTCATGACACGCGGCGATCCGCTGCAAAGCACCGTCAGCGTCCTCTATTTCATGTACGAGGAAGGCTTCACGTGGTGGAGCCTCGGCCGCGCCTCGGCGATCGCGTTTCTCCTGTTCGCGCTGATCCTCGCCGCGACATTCCTGCTGCTGCGCCTCGACCGGCGCCGGGACGCCGCATGAAAGCGCGCTGGAATTCCATCGCCGTCAACGCCGCGCTGATCGCCTTCGCGTTCTTCGCGCTGTTTCCTCTTCTCTGGATGCTGTCCGTTTCGTTCATGCATGCCGGCGAAGCGAGCTCGATGCCTCCGCCGATCCTGCCGCGCGAAGCGACTCTCGCGAACTATCACGAATTGTTCGAGCGCGCGGGCATGGGCCGCTATCTCTTCAACAGTCTTCTGATCGCGACCGCGATCACGCTGCTGTCGCTTCTTTTCAATCTCGCCGCAGGCTACGCGTTCGCCAAGCTCAAGTTCGCCGGTCGCGATCGCCTCTTCAGCACGCTGCTCGGCGCGCTCGTGATTCCCGCACAGGTCGCGATGATTCCGCTGTTCCTGATCATGAAATGGTTCGGTCTCGTCAACAGCTACGGCGGCGTCATCGTCCCGGCCATGGCTGGCGTGTTCGGCATCTTCCTCGTGCGCCAGTACGCGCGCTCGATTCCCGACGAGCTGCTCGAAGCCGCGCGCATCGACGGCGCCGGCGAATGGCGCATCTTCGTCACGATCGTGCTGCCGCTCCTGAAACCCATCGTCATCACGCTCGCGATCTTCACCTTCCTCGCCAGCTGGAACGATTTCATGTGGCCGCTGATCGTCCTCAGCGATCAGGCCTGGCAGACCGCGCCCGTCGCGATCGCCGGGCTCTCGCGCGAGCACGTGCAGGACAACGAGCTGATGATGGCGGGCTCGGTGGTCACGATCGTGCCCGTGCTCGTGCTTTTCCTCGTGCTGCAACGACACTACTTGCAGGGACTTCTGCTCGGGAGCGTCAAGGGATGACCGCGAAATATCGGTCATCGTCGCTGCTCGCCGCACTGCTCTTCCTGGCCTCGATGGAGGTATTCGCCGCGACGCCCGCGCGAACGCTCGACGATTTCAAGGACATCTCCGGCTGGACCGCCGTCGCCTCCGACCAGATCACGGCGAAACTGCGTAAGGACGACAATGCGCTCTGCCTCGATTTCGATTTTCACGGCGTCTCCGGTTACGCCGGCGTGCGCCGCGCGCTGCCGATCGATTATCCGGACAACTACGAATTCGCATTTCGCATCCGCGGCAATGCGCAGGACAACGCGTTGCAGTTCAAGGTCGCCGACGAGAAGAACGAGAACGTCTGGTGGGTCAACAAACCCGAGTTTTCGTTTCCGCGCGAATGGCAGGACATCAAGTACAAGAAGCGCCAGATCGGATTCGCCTGGGGACCCCTCGCCGATCGCACGCTCAAGCACAGCGCTTCACTCGAATTCACGATCTACGCCGGCAAAGGCGGCAGCGGCGAAGTCTGCTTCGATCGTCTGACGCTGCGCGAGATTCCGCCGCCGCCCACGACATTGCCCAAGCCCATCGCGAAGGCCTCGTCGTCGCTCGGAAGCGACAAGCCGGAAAACGCGATCGACGGCGAAGCGAAAACCGCGTGGCGCAGTGATCCCAAGCGCGGCGCCGAACAGACGATCACGCTCGATCTCGGCACCTCGCGCGAATTCGGCGGTCTGGTTCTGCACTGGATCGGCGACGCGTTCGCAGCGCGCTACGACGTCGAGCTTTCCGACGACGCGCGCACCTGGCGCACGGTGCGTCGCGTCGTCAGCGGCAACGGCGGCGTCGATCCCTTGTACCTGCCCGAATCCGAAGCGCGCTACGTGCGTCTCGCTTTGCACGGACCCTCGCGCTCCTACGCGCTCGGCGAAATCGAGATCGAGGATCTCGCGTTCGGTGCGTCCGCGAACGCATTCTTCGCCGCGCTCGCGAAGACCGCGCCACGCGGCTCGTATCCGCGCGGCTTCTACGACGAACAGACCTACTGGACCGTCGTCGGCATCGACGGCGGGCATGAGACCGGGCTTTTCTCCGAAGACGGCGCGCTCGAAGTCGCCAAAGGCGGATTCTCGATCGAACCGTTCCTGATCGAAGGCGATTCGCTCGCGTCCTGGGCCGACGTCACGATCGCGCACTCGCTCGAAGACGGCTACCTGCCGATTCCGAGCGTCGTCTGGCAGTGGAAGGATCTCAAGCTCACGACGACTGCGTTCGGAGTAGGCTCACGCGATGCATCGCGCCTGATCGCGAGCTACACGCTCGAGAACGCATCGGACGCGCCACGCAAGATCACACTCGCTCTCGCGGTGCGGCCGTTCCAGGTCAATCCCGCCGTGCAGTTCCTCAACACGCCGGGCGGCATCAGCCCGATCCGCGACCTTGCGTTCGACAGCGACGCCATCCGCGTCAACGCCACGTCGCGCGCGTACGCACTCGAAACGCCATCGTCGTTCCACGCATCTGCGTTCGATGCAGGCATGGACACCGATCACCTCCGCGCGTGGAGCGCACAATCAGACAGTTCCGACAGCGCACCCGTTCACGACGAAACCGGGCTCGCGTCCGGCGCACTGCTCTACGCCATCGAGCTCCCGCCGCACGCCTCGAAGACCATAGGCATCGAAATACCGCTCGATGGCGCGACCCACGCTCCGACGCACACGAAAGACGCGACCGCATGGATCGCATCGCGCAAGGAAGCTGCGAGCCGCGCCTGGCACGACACGCTCGATCGCGTCGTGCTTCGCGTGCCGAAATCGGCGCAGCCGCTCGCCGACACGTTGCGCACCGCGCTCGCGCATATCCTGATCAGCCGCGACGGCGCTGCGCTGCGCCCCGGCACTCGATCGTATGCGCGCTCGTGGATACGCGACGGCGCGATGATGTCCGAAGGCCTGCTGCGGTTCGGACAAAACGACGCCGCGCGCGACTACCTCAAGTGGTACGCGCCGTATCAATTCAAGGACGGCAAGGTGCCGTGCTGCGTCGACGGCCGCGGCTCCGATCCCGTTCCCGAGAACGACAGCCACGGCGAATTGATCCACCTCGCCGCCGAGGTCTATCGCTACACCGGCGATCGCGATCTCTTGCGAGCGATGTGGCCGCATGTGCAAAGCGCAATCGGCTACATGGATCAACTGCGCGCCAGCGAGCGCGGCGATACGAATCCTGCGTTCCGCGGCCTGATGCCGGCGTCGATCAGCCACGAAGGCTATTCGGCCAAGCCGATGCATTCGTACTGGGACGATTTCTGGGCACTGACCGGCTACAAGGACGCCGTCCACATCGCGACGGCGATCGGCGATCCCGGCGCGACCGCGCGGATTTCGCGAGCACGCGACGAATTCCATGACGATCTCTATGCTTCGATCCGGAAAAGCGTCGCCGACCACGCCATCGACTATCTCCCCGGCTGCGCCGAGCTCGGCGACTTCGACGCGACCTCGACCACGATCGCACTCTCGCCCGCCGGCGAGCAGTCGAACCTGCCGCAGGATCTCCTGCACAACACATTCGAGCGCTATTGGAAACAGTTCGCCGAACGCCGCGACGGCGTCAAACCGTGGAAGGACTACACGCCCTACGAATGGCGCACGGTCGGCACCTTCGTGCGCCTCGGCTGGCGCGACCGCGCGCAACAGGCGATCGACTTCTTCATGCACGACCGCCGCCCCGCCGAGTGGAACCAGTGGGCGGAAGTCGTCGGCCACGATCCGCGCGAGTCGCGCTTCGTCGGCGACATGCCGCACGGCTGGGTCGCATCCGATTTCATCCGCTCGACATTGGATCTTTTCGCGTACGAGCGCGCGGCGGATCAATCGATCGTGATCGCCGGCGGCATTCCGTCGTCATGGCTCGACGGCGACGGCATCGCGATCGAGAAGCTGCGCACGCCGTATGGGCCGCTGAGCTTCTCTCTTAAGCGTGTAGGCGGAGCGTTGCGACTTCACATCGACAACGGGCCCGTACCGCCGGGCGGCTTCATATACTCCCGACCGGAACGCGAGCCGGATTCCCCTGCGCGCGATAACGGGAAAGCGCCTGGTCGGTCCCGCAGCGAATTGAAGATTACCGCGCTCCCGGCCGACCTTCTCGTCGAATGAGCGTCGGAGTGCGGACCCTCCCACCTCTAAGGATGACTTCTGTTGCGAAGCAGGCGTCGCGCTTCGGCACACGACCGCGATAGGGGCAAATCGGTGTACGCTCGTACCACCGCGACAAAAGCGCGGCCCGGCGTTCGATTCGATGAGCGTGGATTGACCGCATGCAGGCAGACGAAGCCCATTGCATTTGCTCGCCGGTTCGAATCGGCTCAGCGCCTGACCTCACGCGTTTGCGGCTCCTAGCCACCTTCTTCCACGTTTCCTTATCGCTTGTATCCGGCTGGCTGGGCCTACCAGGCATCGACACGGCATCGGCGACGACCATAGATGCCGGCGAACTGCCGATCGAGCAACGGCTCGTTCGATCGATCGATCCCGGCACAACGCTTACTTTCGACATATCGCCGGCACGCCGGCCTTATCTGCGCATCATCGTCGAGGAGAAAGGCGTCGACGTCCAGGTCTCCTTGACCGAGGGCGACAGGACGATCCACGCCTTCGATGGCGACATACTCAGGTGGGGCAAGCACATGATCGCGATCCCCGAACCTGAGGTAGCCGCGCGTCTCGTCATTACCGCGAATCGTCTAGGTTCGCCTGCAGGCGACGTTAGCATCATCGCATCTCACAATGACGGGCCGTCCTCTCAAGCCCGAACACTCGGGCTGGATTTGCTCGAAACCGAGCTAGCCAATAGATACGCGGATCCAACACTTATCATCACTGCGGAATCCGCGATGATGGGCTACCAGTTGAGGCGCGGAAGAGTCGCAGACAATGACCTGTCCGGCGCTACGCGCGCCGCGTTGTTTCTCGACCGAATCTTAGCGAGCCAATCCAGAAGAGCCGAGGCGATCGCCGTTCTCACGGAGGACCTTCCGCTCTGGCGCAAGATCGGCGACAAGCGTGGCGAGGCTTCGGCACTTAACAACATCGGCATGCATCACTATCGCTTGGGCGACGGGCGACTTGCTGCCGAGCCGTTGCACCAAGCGCTCTCTGTTGCAGGCGGAATCAACGACGCATTGCTCACGGCGGTAATCAGCAACAACCTGTGCCTGACGCAGTCGATGAGAAGCGATTTGAGAGAGGCCGAAGCGTGCTTTCAACGCACGCTGTCGCTCTCGCTGCCCAGCGGAGATAAGAAAAGAATAGCGACTGCGCTGAACAACCTTGGTGGCGCATATCTAGAGCTTGGAGACGGAGATGCGGCGGGTCGCCTATTCGAGCAGTCGATCGCGATCGGCGACGAGATTCAGAATACGGCCGGCGCCGGAGACGCCATCGCTAACCTTGCCTTGGTCCGGCAAGCACAAGGGCGATTTAACGACGTTCTCGTTTTGTTGGACAAGGCAAGTCGAGCTTACTTCCAAAACGAAGATTTGCGCGGCCAAGCCATGGTCCTTCGGCACCGAGGCCAGCTCAAATTGCTTCTTGGAGAGTACGAAGAATCCTTGGCCCTCCTCGATGAAGCGCTTGTGTTGTCGCGCCGCATCGGCCGACGCGACGACATCGTGCAGACGCTGACCCGACTCGCAGAGACTCAAGCCGAAGTGCGCCGCTACGCGGACGCGTTGATCTCCTCGCGCGAAGCCGTAGAGCTGGCTCGAATAGATCATGACGCTCGATTGCTTTCCGAGACACTCGTACGAACAGCCCGAGTGTACGAGAATGCCTCGGATCCTGAGGTTGCCCTGGCCAGCGCGAGCGAAGCCGCGCAATTGGCGGGCATAATCAACGACGAAGAACTGCGAGCGATGGCGGACCTCGAGATCGCCAAGGCGCAAACAGACCGCGGATCTCTGGCTGAAGCACGCAAGTCCGCCGAGCGAGCGATCGCTGGATTTCGGCGTACGACGTCCCCGCTTCTGCTGTCCGATGCATTGACTCGCTGCGGCGACGTCATGAGTCGTCTCGGCGATACCGCAGCAGCAAAACGTCGATATATCGAGGCCCAGAAGATTGTCGAGTCGGCGCGATCGAACATACTGGATCTAGAGCTGCGAGCGACTTTCCTGGCGACGCAACGACGCGCCTATGAAGGGTATGTTGACTTGCTGATGGTAGACGCCGTCGCCAGATCGAATGCTGCTTCCGCAAGAGAAGCATTCGCGTTGAGCGAGCGCTATCGCGCCAGAGTGCTGCGTGACAGCCTGTACGAGGGGATGGTGCCGCCCTTGGCCCGGGATGGGCGAGATCGTGAGGATGCTTTAGCTGCTCGACTGTCCTCGCTCGCAATGGCACGTTGGCGCGCCGTTTCGAGAAACGATTCGTCGACCAAGCGCAAGCAGATCGATCGAGAAATCGAAGCGACGGAGGACCAGCTGCGCGTCATGGAGGCGCGCTCCGTAGTTCGCGGCGGACGAACCCGAGAAACTATGAATGCAGTGACCGGCGTAGCTCAGATTCAACACACATTGGATGACGAGACAACCCTGGTCGATTATGCATTCACCGAAAATGGACGCTATATATGGACGATCGGTCGCACGGCGTTCGCTTATCGAAAGCTGCCACGCGATGAATCGCTCGAGCAGAACATTGAGCGCGTGGCGCGCAACCTTGCAGCCCCTGCCGACCTCCGGATCGAGCGCGAGGATTTCCTCGCACCGCTCAGGACCATCTGCGATAGCCTCTGGATGCCGGTCGCAACGGTGGCAACCTCTCGGCGGATCGTTTTCGTGGCCGATGGCTCGCTCGCGGCTTTGCCCTTCGCTGCTTTGCACTGTTCCGGCACCGACTCATATCTCGTCGAGTCGCACGACATTACAGTCGTGCCCTCGGCATCGCTTCTGGTCGAGCCTTCGAAACAACCAGCGGCGCGTGTTCATCATGCACTTGTGGTCGCCGATCCGATCTATCAGATCGACGATTCGAGATTGTCCGGCGTATCGGATCAGGTTGCGACGTTACGTGCGCAAACACAAGGCTCCGAAGAGCGCATTCTCGAACGGTTGGCCGGCGGACGCAGCGAAGCCTTGACGGTTCGCAGATTGATCGGTGAGGAACGTACGACCGTTCTGTTGGGGGCTGATGCTTCGATCGGAAACGTGTCCAGGGCATTCGAGGAAAACTATTCGATCATGCATTTCGCAACGCACGGACTCGCGGACAATAGGGGAATGCTCGGATCCGGGCTGGTCATGTCGCTTTTCGACGCCCGAGCACAGCCAATCGATGGGTTTCTATCTGCCCGCCAAATCGCCCGGTGGAGAACGAACGCTGATCTTGTCGTGCTGAGTGCCTGTGACAGCGGACGAGGGCGAACCGTGGGTGGAGAAAGTCCGATGGGCGCGGCCTATGGATTCCTGGCGGCAGGCGCGTCGAACGTGGTGTCCACTTTGGCGCCCATCGGTGACGCCGCTGCGCAAACCCTCATAGCAGCGCTCTACGAGCGAGCGGTGGCGAACAATTTCGATATCCCGGAAGCCCTTGCGACCACGCAACGGAAAGCCATTCGAGCGAGACCTGAGCTCACGCTCGACGATTGGATGAAATTCGCTGCGTTCGGGTCGGGTCGAGTCTTCGCAACTCCGAAGACGCGAATACCTCGGGTCACGGCTGACAGCATTTTTGTCGGCCATCCGATAGCCGCGACGAGCAATCCGACGTCAGAAAACCCAGATTGAGCATCGGCGCGCTCACTGTCGTATTGGGAGATCCGATATTTTTCTTTCCTCTCTGGATGAGCGTGTTCTTGATTTCTGTTGCCGGGCAAGCCTTATAACGCCAATCGCTCCAGACGAGTGTCGCGCCGCCGGCAACGATCGCTGCGGCAGCTGAAGTGCCGCCGAGGGACTCAGATCGCCCCGTAAATTTGTCTCCTGACGGCCGAGGAGCACTCGGGCTCGACATCAAGCACGACATCTCGTCGCTGTCCGTGGGTGCGGCCAAGCGGACGACGCCTTCGCCATAGTTCGATTTCGGTCCTCCCGTTCCGTCGTACTTGCGGGCCTCTACCGTAATGCTGTTCTTAATGACGAATGACCCAGGCCAAACGTGCTTATCACGCGCTAGATCCGCCCCTTGATTCGCGGCGCTTATTATCAAAAGAGGTTTTCCCGAAATCATCGCATGCTGCTCGACCGCAAGCAGAGCTCCTTTAAGGTCTGGCGGTATCGTATTTGTGGTCAGACAACTGTTGTGGCTGATTGCGATCACATCGGCATCTTTCTCCACAGCGCAGAGCAAGGCTCCGGCCATGTGCGGCGCAGTTACCGATGCCCAGGAATCGTACGCGGAAATGGCGAGAATCTTGCTGACGTTACCGACGCCCGAGCCACTTCCTTCCTTCGCGGCGATGAGACCCGCGACCTTCGTATCGTGGCCGCCGCTGCTGTTGGCTCCCGTTCCGCAACAGGTTCCACCTTCACAACGGGTGCCCGCGCTAGTCGTGGACTTCGCCGCCAAATGAACCACCTCCGGCAAGTCCCCCGGATCGACAACCCCGTCGCCCAGGATCGCCACAACCAGTCCCGGTCCTAGATGCCTCAATTCTTCCGATGATGGTCTCTGGATGGCTTGCCAGAATCGAGGCTTGGACGTCTGCTCCGGATCCACTCCTCCGGAGCTGTCAGGGAAAAGCACCAGTGGAGCATCAAGCGAGGTGGCGGACTGCGCAAGCTTGCAGAGGGAGCGTAGCGGCTGGCGGCTCCACTCTCGCAAGATGATCCTATCGCCCGCATTCTCGACATAGGTGCCGTGGATGGACGAAAGCGCGTGCTTGGCATCCCATTCATTTTCAAACAGAGCGACGATCTGCTTCTGGTCATGGCAGTTCGCGTCATCGAGCGGCATAGCCGCCACCTTCGTCTGTAGCGAGCCGTGCGACGCCGCGATGGCCGCAATGAAGCTCGAATATAGCTTCGGCGAAGCGATCCGCTGTACATCCGCCAGGCAGCGTTCCTCTTCATCGGCAGTGAGCGGGCGCGTTTGGGCGGAAGAAAGACAGCCGACAAGCGTACCGACGCATAGCACACCGACGACAAGCGGCATCACCGCACGCCGGAGTCCTTTCATTGCCTTCCGCTCCCGGTGTAGCTGCCGTCGTCCGGGTTGTTCATCGTGCCGCCGTCGACGCGCTCACTCACGTAAACGTTGATTGCCGGGGTTTTGAGAGGTTTGCAGTTTTCGTCGCGAGCAGCGCCTCTGTCGAGACTGACGCAGAGCTTTCGCTTCGCGGTGCGAACTTGGCCTGAGCCGTCCTCGTAATTCACCAATATGAACGAAGTGATCTGGTCGGTGAGCGAGTCATAGGCGAGCATCGAGCCGCTGACGCTCGCTGCCACGCTCTTCCATGAATCTTGAAACAGCTTGTTCTTGGAATTAGTCGTTATTTTGTCGACGCTCCACCCATTCGCTCCTTTGGTGATCCAGATTGTCAACTCATCGCCGTTCTGCACGGCGCAATTACCCGACATATAAACATTGCCCACGACGTAGCTATACGAATTGCTGCCATTGCAGAAATCGCCGTACAAGGACATGGTGCTCTCCTAGGTAAGTTGGATCAGGCGCTAATCGTTCACCGTGGTGATATCGAATCGCTCACGTATCGTTTCACCGCCGCTTTCGTAACTAATAGATGCCAAACGCGGATGCGAGAGGCGCCTGTCTATGACGAAATAGACCGTCCCGTCTCGCGCTTTCCCGAGGACTGTCGGATGTCCGTCGCCCAGATCGAGCGTAGGATTTCGGGCATCGAGAGGAAGCGCGATTTGCACGACGAGATATCTCCCGTGTGAGTTCCCTGCCTCCGTACGCGAATCGGCCGAATCGCCTCGCATCGAGCGGAACGTCAATCTCGCGGGATCTCCGAACGGCACTTTATCGACTCCAGACTCGATGAAATCCCGTCCAAACCAGCCGGCGCCTATGGCGACGAGAAGGCCTGCGGCAATACCAAACCCCGCGCGTATCCGCCCATGTCGCTCGCGCGTCCGCACCTGCGGCGCCGAACGCGAAACCTGACGCATAGGCACTTCGCCGGTCTCGGCGTTCTTCGCCAGGGCATCGCGCAGGTTGGTATCCGCTTCGATCATTTCCAGCAAGTCCGCCTTGTCCAACGCATAAGCCTCGAACCACGCCGCCTCGTCGTCGGACAGTTCGCGGTCGAGGTACCGGGCGAGCCAAGCGTTCTCCAACCATCCCGCCATTCGTTTTGCATCGTTCCCAGGGGTCACTTGGACCTCCGTGCTGCCAAGCACGCCCCTTGCGCATAAAAGAGCGACCAAATGGAGAACTGTCTCACGTCAATCTCCCTCGATACCGACGCGGTTAAGAAGCTCTCGAAATCGGGAGCGCGCCCGAAAGACCACGCGATGGAAGTGCGATGCCTCGATTCCCAGCTGACGACAAACGTCTTCCTTATCTTGTTCTTCCAGGTAGAAACGGATCAGGATTTCGCGATCGCGAGCGACCGGAAGCTGCGCAAGCACTTCCTTCAGCAGCGCGCTTACCTGATTCGATGAAAATCTCTCCGCGGGACTATCGTCGCTTGGCAGATTGTCGAGGGTCGATTCGGGCTCTGTTGGGCGCCGACCACGGTATTCGGCGAGGGCCGTGTACGCGACAACCGTCTGCACGTAGGCAGGGAGGGCATCCGCGTCTCTGATCGCGCCGGCTCGCAGGCGCTCGAGCACCCGCGCCAGAACCTCTTGGGCGATGTCCTCGACGGCAGGGTCATTCGGCCGGCAGTGCCTGCGGACGAGCAGACGAACACCACGCTCGTAGTGACGGACAAAATCCGCTTCCGCGCTCCTATCTCCGGCGGCGATGCGCGCGACGATACCTGCCCCGGCTGAGCACTCGACAGCCGTTTGCCCCTGGCCGGCCGACATCGGGACCCCCTTGATCCCGCTACCGAGCACAGCCTATCCAAAATCGAGAAATAGCGAAATCGCCTTTACGACGGATTGGCCTCTAATGGAACAACTTTGGCGGAGCGCACTCCTCGCTATGAGAGTGCATAGGCCTAATCTCACGGGCGATGTGCGTGCTGCGAGGCATCGAGGCTTTCATCGTCCTGGCCACGCGCTCTGCCTGAGAGCGCTCGGCAATCCTACGCTGCGCTCGTTCCGTTCTTACATAATGAGCGCAGCTAGTTGTTGCGGGCGGGCGGCAATGCGAGGGACCTTGCCTTACGCGAGGCTGAAATAATGTTGTCGAGTCTCCCCGCCGCCAGCCAATCGGCGCGCACCATCCACGAGCCCCCGATCGCGACGACATTCTTCTCAGCGAGGTAGGCCGGCGCGTCAGCTTCGCTGATGCCTCCGGTCGGACACAACAACAGATCACCGAGCGGCCCGCGCAACGCACGGATCAATGCGACGCCGCCGATCGCCGCGGCCGGAAACAACTTGGCGACCCGAAACCCGATCGACGCCAGCGCGATCAGCTCGCTCGGCGTCGCCGCACCGGGCACCGCCGGCAAGCCCGATTCGGCGAGTGCCTGCGCGAGCGCCGGCGGCGTACCGGGCGTCACCAGGAACGCAGCGCCTGCATCGCGCGATTGCGTGATCTGGCGCGTGTTCAATACCGTGCCGACGCCGAGCGCGATGCCGGGCACTTCGCGTCTGATCGCAGCGATCGCATCGAGCGCCGCCGGCGTGCGCAAGGTCACTTCGATCGCGGTGAGCCCGCCTTCGAGCAATGCGCGCGCGGTGGCGACGCCCTGCTCCGCCGAGTCGACGGTGACGACCGGCAGCACGCGCGTTTCGCGCAAGAGATCGATCGCGGCGCGCTGGCTCGCTTCGAACGATGCGGTGTCGATCGCCATCACGCGTCCCTCGCTTCGAACGGCGCGTGCGCCGTGATCCGGCCGATGTCGTACTCGTCGTCGCTGCGTTGATCGTGGAGCGGCATGAAACCGCACGAGATCGACAATGCGCCTTCGTCGGCAGGACTGACATTCGAGCGGTTGTAGGCGAACAGCGAGCGGCCGAGATCCTGGCCCGCCGGCGCCGTGTTTCCAGCCGGCCGGCGCGCATTCCATTCGTCTTCTGTGATGACGAGCTCGAGGCTGCCGCCTTCGCAGTCGAGCTTGATCATGTCGCCGTCGCGCACGCGCGCGATCGCGCCGCCGACCGCAGCTTCGGGCGTTACGTGGATCGCGGAGGGCACCTTGCCCGACGCGCCGGAAAGCCGGCCGTCGGTCACCAGCGCGACATGGCGGCCCTGGTTCTGGAACATGCCGAGCAGCGGCATCAGGCTGTGCATTTCCGGCATGCCGTTTGCGCGCGGACCTTGATAGCGCACGACCGCGACGAAATCGCGCGGCAGCGTGCCGGATTTGTGTCGCGCGCGGAGCTCCGCGGGATCATCGACCACGACAGCCGGCGCTTCGATCTTCCGGTGCTCGGGTTTGACCGCCGAGACTTTCGAGAGCGCATTGCCGAGCGTGCCGCGCACGAGGCGCAGTCCGCCGGTCGCCTCGAACGGATTCGAAACCGGACGGATGATGGTTTCATCGCCGCTCTTCGCCGCCACATCGGCGTACGCCAGCGAAGCGCCGGAAAGTCGCGCCTCGCGCGTGTACGCGCGCGATCCTTCGGCGACGATCGTATCGAGATCGAACATCAGTCCCGCGTCGAGCAGCTCACGGAACACGAATGCGGTGCCGCCGGCGGCCTGGAAACCGTTCACGTCGGCGTCGCCGTTCGGATAGACGCGCGCAAGCAGCGGCACGGCTTCGCCGAGCGCGTCGAAATCATCCCAGGTCACGATCAATCCGGCCGCGCGCGCGACCGCGACGAAATGGATCGTGTGATTGGTCGAGCCGCCGGTCGCGAGCAAAGCAACGATCGCGTTGACGATCGCGCGCTCGTCGACGAGACGTCCGATCGGACGATAGTCGTTGCCGAGCGCGGTGATTTCCGCCGCGCGCACAGCCGCGGCGCGCGTCAGCACTTCGCGCAGCGGCGTGCCCGGATTGACGAACGATGTGCCCGGCAACTGAAGCCCCATCGCTTCCAGCAGTATCTGGTTCGAGTTCGCCGTGCCGTAGAACGTGCACGTGCCGGGCGCGTGATACGACGCGGATTCCATCTCGAGCAATTCTTCGCGCGTCGCCTGGCCGGCGGCGTAGCGCTCGCGCACTTCGACTTTCTTCTTGTTCGAAAGACCCGTCGTCATCGGGCCTGCTGGCACGAACACGACCGGAAGATGCCCGAACGCGAGCGCGCCGATCAGGAGACCCGGCACGATCTTGTCGCAGACACCAAGACACAACGCGCTGTCGAACATGTCGTGGCACAACGCGATCCCGGTCGCCTGCGCGATCACGTCGCGCGAGAAGAGCGAAAGCTCCATGCCGATCTGGCCTTGCGTCACGCCGTCGCACATCGCCGGCACGCCGCCGGCAACCTGCGCGGTCGCTCCCGCGGAACGTGCCGCGTCCTTGATGATCGCGGGATAGGTCTCGAACGGCTGGTGCGCGGACAGCATGTCGTTGAACGCGGTGACGATGCCGATGTTCGGAGCGCGCGTCGATTTGAGCGCGAGCTTGTCGGCGGGACCGCTCGCCGCGAATCCGTGGGCGAGATTGCCGCATGAGAGGCGCTTGCGATGCGGCTCGCGCGTCTTCGAGGCCTCGATCTGATCGATGTACGCGCGGCGCGTGGGTCCGCTGCGTTCGCGGATGCGTGCGGCGACTTCTTCGATGCGGGGATGCATGGGCATGGCTACCTGTTCGCGGAATGGCTGGGCCCGAATGGCGTGCGCGTCGTCTTGTCGCCGGCGAGCGGCGTCGTCTTCACGGGCACCAGTAAACTTGGAGCGGCGCGCCGCTCAAATCAATGGCTGTGCGAATCGGCAGCTCGCGCACGTCACCGCCCTCGAGCGCGCGCCGGAAGATGTCGCGCTTGTTCCCGCCGCGCAGCAGCAGGAAACGCTGTTTCGATTCGGCGAGCCCGAGCGGAGTCAGCGTTATGCGCCGCGGATAGATACCGGCGCCCGCGCAGCCTTTCGCGTCGAATGCGAAGTACGGCTCACGTGATGCGAGCGCGCGTTCCAGATCGGCCGTGCCGGGAAAAAGTGACGCGGTATGTCCGTCGTCGCCCATGCCGAGCACGGCGGCGGCTATCGGTGCCGACGTCTGTTCGCGCCAACGCGCATTCGCCTGCGCAACTGCTGCGTCTGGTGCTTGCGCACGCGGACGCAATTCATCGAAGTGCGCGGCGGCGGCGCGTCCGATCAGAAATGTTTCGCGCACGAGGCGCGCGTTGCTGCCGGCGTCGTTCGGATCGACATCGCGATCGTCGACGAGGCCGACGATGACTCGCGACCAGTCCAGCGTTTCTTCGGCGAGCGCGCGATGCACGGGTTCCGGTGTGCTTCCTCCGGAAAGAAGAAGACGCACGCGATGGGATTCTGCGAGCGAAGCGCGCAGCGCGTCCGCGATCGCTGCGGCAGCGTGCGCGATCCAAGCGGATTCGTCCGCGTCCTCGTGCCAGACGATGCGCGATGCGCGCGTGCCGTTCACGCTTCGCTCGCGACGGCGGAGCGCGAAGCGAGGCGTCCGCTCGCGCCGATCGCATGCACCGCCGCGCCGAGAAGCCCGGCATCCGGATGCAGGATCACGACGCTCGGAATATGCACCATCGAATCGGCGAACCGGCCTTTGTCCTCGAAGCGCCTGCGGAATCCTCCGCGTTCGAGCCACGGCAGCATCAGCGGCGGCAGCCCGCCGGCGAGATATGCGCCGTCCCACGCGCCGAACGCGAGCACGAAATCGCCGACGACGGCGCCGAGCAGCTCGCAGAAGATTTCGACGGCGCGCACACAGCCGGCATCGCTGCCTTCGGATGCGCGGCGCGTGATCTCTTCGGGCGCGAGGCGTTCTTCGAAGGTCGAATGGATATGTCCGAGCGCCTCGTGCAGGTTCGACAAGCCGCTGCCGCAGAGGAGACGCTCGTTCGACACGCGGCCGAAGCGCGCGGTCAGCCAGCGCAGGATTTCGAAATCTTCTTCGGTGCGCGGCGCGAAGCTCGTGTGGCCGCCTTCGGTTTCGAGCGCGGACGCGCGGCCGTCGCGCAGCAGCAGCGCGCCGACGCCAAGGCCGGTGCCGGGGCCGATCACGGCGAAGGTGCGCGCTTTCGTGCCTTCGAGACGCGGCGCGGGCGGGCGGCCGATTGCGCGCAGATCGGTCTCGCCGAGCAGCGGGACGCTGAGACTCATCGCGGCGAAATCGTTGATGAAGTCGAGGCGTTCCAGCGAAAGCTCGCGCCGCACGCGCTCGCTCGATACCGTCCACGTATGGTTGGTGACTTGCACTTCGCCGTCGCGGATTTGTCCGGCAAACGCGAACACGCCACGGCGCGGCTCGGCGCCGAGCGCGTCGAGATAGGCGCGCGCGACATCGCCGAAACTGGCGAAATCGGCGACGCGATAGCGCCGGATGCTGTCGCCGAGAAGCGGCTGCGCGCGCTCGGTATCGGCCAGCGCAAAACGCACGTTGGTGCCGCCGACATCGGCGAGCAGCACGGTTCCGCGCGTAGCGTCCTTCATGCGGGCACGCGTCGTTCGCGCGGTGCGCCGACGGCGCGCAACGGAGTCTGCGGCAGGAAATTCGCCGCAGGTGCCGGTCCCCACGATCCGGCCATGTACGGCAGGATTGGTGTTTCGGCTTCGCGCCATGCGGCGATGATGCTGTCGATCCAGGCCCACGCGGCTTCGACTTCGTCGCTGCGCACGAACAGCGTCGAGTTGCCGTTGAGCGCGTCGAGCAGGAGTCGCTCGTAGGCGATGCGCCGGTTGGTGACGGGCAGCGAGAGATCGAGCGGCACGGGTTTCAGTTCGAGCGCACCCCATTCGGAGCCGGCAAGGCTGCTCATGAGCTCGAGCTCGATGTTCTCGTGCGGCTGCAGGCGCAGCACGAGACGGTTCGGCGTCGCGCGCTCGCGGCGTGGTTTCTCGAAGAGCCAATGCGAGGTCGGGCGGAACGTGACGACGACCTGCGTGACGCGTTCGGCGAGGCGCTTTCCGGTGACGAGGCGAAACGGCACGCCGGCCCAGCGCCAGTTGTCGATCGACGCGCGCAGCGCGACGAAGGTTTCGACCGGCTCGCGGCCTTGCACGGATTGCAGCGAGAATCCGCGCACGGGCTCGCCACCGACGAGTCCCGCTTCGTAGCGGCCGCGCACGGAATCGAACGGCGCGCTGTCGGCGCGGAACGGGCGCAGCGAGCGCAGCACTTTCAATTTCTCGTCGCGCAGCACTGCCGCGTCGAGCGACGCCGGCGGCTCCATTGCGATGAGGCACAGCAGCTGCAGCACGTGGTTCTGCACCATGTCGCGCAGCGCGCCGTAATCGGCGTAATAGCTTTCGCGGCCGTCGACGCCGGCGGTTTCGGCGACGAGGATGTCGACCGATTCGATCCAGCGGTGATGCCAGACCGCTTCGAGCAAGGTGTTGCCGAAGCGCAGCGCAAGAAGATTCTGCACCGCCGCCTTGCCGAGGTAATGATCGATGCGGAACACGCGCTCTTCGCTGATGCACGCAGCGATCGCGGCATTGATCGCACGCGCGGATTCGAGATCGCTGCCGATCGGTTTCTCGATCACCAGGCGCGAAGGATCGTCGAGGAGGCCTGCTTGCTTGAGGCCCTGCGCGATCGGAACGAAGAGATACGGTGGCGTCGCGAGGTAGCTGACGCAGCGGCCGGAGCCGATGTCCTTCAGCGCGGCGGCGATCGCCGGCGGGTCGGACAGGTCGCAATGGACATACTCGATGCGGCGCAGGAGGTCGCCGAGCGTCGCCGCGTCGGCTCCGTCGGCGGACAGGCGCTCGCCGAGCCACGCGCGGAACGCCTCGCTGTCGTAGGCGTGGCGCGCGACGGCGACGATGCGGAATTCCGTCGGCAGCAGGCGGTCGCGCAGAAGGTGCAGTACCGACGGAAACAGCTGGCGGGCTGCGAGATCGCCGGTTGCGCCGAAGAGTAGAAGGGTGTCGTGCACTGGACCGTGACTCCGAGAGCAAATGGCTCCGATCATTGCGGCGGATCGCGCCGCTATCGCCGCATCATCCGTCATTCCGCATCGCGTCGAAACGAACTCAGGCGTCGCTCAACACCTTTCCGTTCGACGCCACGATTTTCGAATACAGCCGCGCGCTCGCTTTCGGCGTGCGCTTCTGCGTCTTGAAATCGACGTGCACGATGCCGAAGCGCTTGGAAAAACCGAGCGACCATTCGAGATTGTCGAGCAGCGACCACGCCATGTAGCCGCGCACGTCGCAGCCTTGCGCGATGGCCGTGTGCACGGCGCGAAGATGCTTGCGCAGGTAGTCGACGCGCAGCGGATCTTCCAGCGTTTCGCTTTCCGCGATCGGCGGATCGTAGAACGCAGAGCCATTCTCGGTGATGTAGACCGGCGGAT
>Ga0068859_100000292_pt1 | contig 49845 bp, 58 predicted proteins | sample KBSSwiS22_FD_66585 | JGI IMG/M metagenome (GOLD analysis project Ga0068859, IMG submission 66585) | Switchgrass rhizosphere microbial communities from Kellogg Biological Station, Michigan, USA - KBS Switchgrass S2-2 | ecosystem: Host-associated > Plants > Roots > Rhizosphere > Soil ... | reverse complement strand
CATGCGGCAGGTTTACGCGCCTCGCGCTGCGCTGTCAACGCCCGGTTTGACCGCCAACAGCCACGTCGCATAGCCGCTCGGCGGTTCCATCTCCTCCAGGCGCATGATCGGTATGCGGTTGACGTACTGCTTCGGGAATGCCGGGTCCATCAACGGACGCGCGGCTAGGTGCGGAAACTTGACGATCCACCGCCTGACGCTGGGCGCGCTCATGGGTCCGGCGTAGTTGGCGTCGGCGGTATCTTGATGCCCGCCGACCGCAGCGCCTCCTCCAGCACCTTCATGCTGTTGAGCGCACGGTCCAAGCGGCTGTTCACGATCTGATGCACCTCGACCAGCTGCGCCCGTGTTCGTTCGGCGTCGCGTCGCGCCTGAATTTGCGCCTTCCGATAGAGGACAAGAGCGGTCATGGCAGGCGGTATCCCGGCCACAAGCCCAAGAATCAGCGCGAGCACAAACTGTTGCGTGCCGGTCATTGAAATCATGGTGCGGCATACTCGGCGACGTTGCTATAAGGCCCTGTGCCCAAGCTGTTGCGCTGCCGGACGCGGTAAGCGTAGTTCCTGCGGCGTCGGATGCTGTCGCTCACGTTCTGTATCCCCGGCGCAACCGTGGCCACGCGCTTGAAGCTGGTGTTTTCCTCGTTGCGCTCCACCTCAGTCGCGGCCGTCATCGTGCCCACCCAGCGCAGGTCGAGCCGCGTCTGAGTCGCGGGCGTAATGCGCAGGTCGGTTGGCGCAGGCGGCACGCTCGGCGCAGGCGCAGCGGTGACAGTGAAGTAGCTGTATGGACTTGCCGTCCACACGCCCGCCGAAGACTTGACGACCATGTACGCCGTGTAGATGCCCGTCGCCACGCCCGTCGAGGCCGTCCATGTCCCGCTTATCGCGGCGCTACTCTTGGCCGCAACGACCAGCGGCGGCGTCACCACGACGACGTGAATGTAAGGCCCATTGTCGCGCGTTGCACCGGGCGGCAACAGCGTCAGTGCCCCGTCCATCGCAACGAAATCCGCGTCGCCCGTGTTTTGTATCAGCGCCGTGATGTTGACGCTCTGGCCGATGGCCACGTTGGTCGTCGAGAGGCCCGGCGCGACCATCGTAATGACCGGACCGCTCGGCGGCACCGGCCCCGGCTGATTCGTCACCGTGTTGCTCGGCCCGCTCTCGCCAACCGTGTTCACCGCCGTCACGTAGAAGCGGGTGACCAACGTGGCGTTCACCGGCACCGACGCAGTGTTCCCGGTGAGGTTCAGGATGGGCGCAAACGACGGCGTGCCCACCGACGAGTAAACCGTGTAGCTGGCCGCGCCTGCGCTCGTGTTCCAGACAAGGTTGGTGTTCGCCGCGCTCGCGGCCAACGCCCACAGCGCCAGCGCCAATGTGAGAAGTGTTTTCATGCGATTACTTTCCATCTGTAGCCTGCCACGATGCGGTCTGCGTTATAGACATTGCGATTCAGGTACTGCCGCCCTATGCCCACGGCTTTCGCAGCGTCCTTGATCGACGGCCATTCGCGAATAAAGGTGCCGTTCACCGAATACTGCCCGACGGGTTGCGGTCCGCTCCGTTCGCGTGGCTTCTTGTCCGCCTTCGCCTGCCGCTCCTTCTGCGTCAGAGTCGCGAAATACTCCGTCACCGTAAGTCGTCGGCGCGTCAGGGATTTGACCACCTTATACGCCGCGTTCAGTTCAATCGTGCGGTCGTGCGCGTTCCCAAGGCCGTTCTTGTCGGGGTGCTCGCGCTTCAGCAGCGTGCGATACTGCCGCTTGGCCTGCGTCATCAGCTCGTCCCGGTCGGCGTTGGACAACAGCTTCGTGTCGTCAGGCGCTTCGAGGTCGAGGATGAGGCACGCGCTCTTGAGGGTCATGCGAGTCACGACACGGGCGATTTATGATGCCAATACGACCACCCGATGCCCACCGCCGCCACCACCCCGGCGATGACGATTTCCAGCGTCGAATTGTCGGTATGATTGCGATTAATATGATCGACCACTAATGGCCGCGTTGGACGTAGAATAATGAAGGCGATGTTATGATTTCTGAATTCGCCGGAGTTCGCAAAAAGGCCACCATTGCTCTGTAGTGTCCATCTGTTTTTCTGCCACACGTCGCAGAAATCTTGGCAATCAAGTAAAACCGGACGCGATGCCTTTGGGAGATAAACTTCAACTGTGTCGCTCATCCCGCAAGTGTCCGCCCCGCCTGCGCTGCCGTCAACCGCTGGTTTTAGCGCACCAACAGCACATGACGCCGGCAACGCACGCAAAAGCGCATCCCGTCAGGGCGCTCGACAAAGCGATGGCCGATGAACCAGCAGAGCATTGCCCGAAGGTAATCGAGCAGGTTCAAAACGGCCCGACCGTCGAGATGAACAGGATGACGTTGGTGCGTTGGGTCTGCGTGAAACCACCCCACAGATCGCCAACCTTGTTCGGGATTGCGAGGTTGGTCTGCCCCTGCGTCAGCGCGAACGCCGTAGCCGCATCGAGACCGCCGCGTCGGTTCCATTCCGCGCTCTTGTCGCCAAGCTCCTGCGACACGTAAGCGTTGAACGTCAGCGCCAACAACCCGGAGTTGGTCCGCGTCCGCGAGTTGTCGTTCCATTGTGCGAGCAAGCCCGACACGTAAATCGCGGGCACGTTGATCGTGTTTGTGGCTTGCAGCGACCCGTCGTTGGTCGTGACGCGGACGCTGACACTCTGCGCTTGAACGGTCGCAGCTGCAAGCAACAGAGCCGGTAGAAGAAGGATTCGTTTCATAAGGTTTATGTTGCCATGTTTCCCAAGCCCAACCACTCAGCAAATTTCATCGCGGCGGCAACCACAATCGTAATCATTGCCACAACGGTCACTATGCCGATGGCTGCGTCTGCCCAATTCCAGTCAGGTTGCTCGTCGTTCACGGGATCGAATACTTCGGCTTCAGGTAATTGAGGTACATACCGTCCATCTCCGCATCGGTCAACGCCCGGTTGTAGAACATAATCTCCGCGAGGTCGCCAAGGAAGAACGCGGCTGAGTTCTGTGAGCCGAATTGCGCGATGTCGATGTTCAGACCGAGTGCGCCTTGGTTATTCCCAAGCGAACTGGTCGCCTCACGGAACTGGCACGTTGAGCCGGTGTAAGCGAACGTGCCCATGAGCGGGTTTGTGCCCGTGGCCCCTGGCAGGTTGCTGGACGGAAACAGCACGCCGTCGAAGATGAACCGTTGCGCTGCCGACACGTCGATGCGTATGCCGCCCGCACCCACTGCCGGTCGCGCAATGAGGTAGCGCGTCCCAGCCCCGCTGTTGTAAGCCCAGCACGCAATCACGCTCCAGCCAGTGTTGGTCCGCAGCGTGATCGTGGTTTGAAGGAGCATCGTATCCGAGGTGCCGTCGAACCGCGCCACGGGTTTGTTGCCGAAGATCGCCGTCTTATACGCGGGCCGCGCCGTGGTCGATGCCGCTGCCTCGTTGCGATACAGGCAATCAACCCACACGTCGATGGACTGAGCGTCAACCGCAGGCACCGACTCGGCTTTCCAGAGCGCCACGAGGCCGGGCACATTCGCCGGATAACCGCAGGTGAACCGGCGTCGATTGGCCTGAGTCGCCCATTGACCGTGGACCACGATGGGCAGAAGCAATAGAATAAGAAGTCGCGTTACCATGCGCTGGGTGCCGTCGATGATTCGGTGTATTGAAGCCTGGCCTTGAGCAGCAAAACGGTATTCGTCCACGTATCACTGCCGTTGCTGCCTTGGCGCGAGATGTCGAACCAGAGGGAGTCGCCCACCGCAGGACTGCCGCCAACTGTGATAGCCGGTGTCGTGAACACTTGCATCACATTGCCTACGGTATCGAGACCGTTCGTCACGAAAACCTGCGTTCCGAATACCGCATTCGTCAACGCCTCCAATGGCGCGAGCGATCCGGCCTTGACGCCCCACACGAGGTTGGTGGTCGTCGCCACGTTGGTACCGCTGCTGGTGACGTAGAGCTTGAGCTTTACGGTGCCGACATTCCACACATCCGGCAGCGTGATGGCAAAACGTGTCGCCTGCGTTGCTGCATCGGCGAACACCCACGCATCCGAGAGAGTTTCGTTCACGCTGTTCGTGTACTGCGTCAGCGTCGCCGCCGTTGGAGCCGGAAACATTGCGCCCGGCTCAATCGAAAAGTCGCGTAGGATGCCGGTGAACGTGCCGGTCGCCGTGAGATTGGTTCCGCTCATGGCCAGTCCAGTGCCGATGCCGACGCCCGCGAGCGTGTTCGACGAGGTGACCCCGGCCAACAGCGTCGCCGTGCCGGTGATGTTGCTGACGGCTACAGCGCCATTGGCATCCACGCTGAACCAGTTCGTGTAAGGATTAACCGTCGCCGCTGTCGTCCGGGCCTTCGATGTGGCGATGTAGAACGTGCCGCCTGCGCCGGTGCCGGTGCCCTGTCCGCCTTCGAGCGTGAAGTTCGCGCCTGCCTTGTCGGTGCCGGAGCCGTCTGCCGCCTTGAGTGCCTGGTTGACCGGCGTCGCTGCGTCCGCACCCATCTGAAACACCGCTGCGGCATCACGACTCAGTTGAGTATCGTACCCTCCGCCAAGCGACGTGCTTGAAGTAAACCCATAGGCACCGTCAGAAGTCGCGGCGAAGAACGTGGTGTGCAGCGCGCCGCTACTCGCAATTCGGACTCTTTCGGTTCCATTGAGAGTGAAGCCTATCGTATCGGCAGCCTGACGAAATAAGCCGGTGGCAGCGCCGTCTGCATCCTCAAGGAAACCAATGCTAGGATTGGTCTGGCTACCTCTTTGCAGAAGGAACTGCCCGTTCGAGTTGACCTTTGAATAATTCGTGCCTGCGCTCGCCATCCACTGCATCAAATCGTTGGTCTGCCCTGAAGCGCCCACAGCGACGAATGGCACATCGGCAGCTGTGCTTGCAGTGTTCGTTAACGGCCCAGTCATCGCGTCGCCCGCGAGTCGCACATGATTGTTCCAGGCGGCACCGGCATAGTATTCGCTTCGTCCAGTCGTTGTATTGAACCGGGCCATGCCATTTGTGGGGGCGGATGGCCGTTGTGCTGTGGTCCCTTGCGGCAGGTTGAATGCGCCGGTGCCGCTCTGATAGACGTTCGTGCCGTCCTCGTAGAGCATGGAATTGGTGATGACCGATGCGCTCAGGAACTTAGTGAGCGTGTTTGCCGTGCCGCTGCCTGTGACCGTGCCTGCGCCGCTGCCAACCGCCACGCCATTCCGCATCAGGTTCGTGCCGTTGTCTGTGTAGCGATTGGTGTTGCCGGACAGCCGGACATAGTTGGCGAAGGTTGCCCCCGCACCGGGGAAGAAATAATTGTAGGCCGAATCGCCGAGCACGTAGTCATTGCTGTTGGTCGCCAGCGCTCCACTGCCGAGCATGAAGATGTGCGACTTGCCGCTCAGGCTCAACGCGCTTCCGGCACTGGTGCCGAAGGCGTAGATATCCGATACGTTCGTCAGAGTCGATGTCTCCAGCGCCCCGTCGCCATAAGCGTAAACTTCGGACGATGCGCTTACCTTTGCATGATCCAAGGCCGAATCGCCATAGCCGTAAATCTGCGAACTGTTCGTGACTTTGGCGGCAAACAGAGGCCCGTAGCCGAATCCATAAATGTCCTGTGAGTTGGTGATGACCGAGCTTGAAAGGGCGAAATGGCCTATCCCGAATAGGTCGGTGCCGGTCTGTATCACCGCCGAGTTGAATACCGAATGGCCTACGCCTATCAGATCGGAACTGTTCGTCACGGTCGTACTGTCGAATAGCGAATCCCCAAGCCAAACGAGCTGACTGGAGTCTCGAAACAGGCTGTTCCCGCCGCCGCTAATGCCTAAGCCGTAGAATCCAAAAAGATTGCTGGCTCCCACATCCGCGAGCGATCCCACAACGAAAATCGACGAGCTGTTCGTGAAAGCTGAGGTTTGCAGCGCCGTCTCGCCAATGGCCACCACGTCGGAGCTACCCGAAAGCGTGGTGCCAGCCAGCGAGCCGTTGCCCAAGCCAATGGCGCTGGCGGTGTTCGTAATCGTCGAATTGTCCAGCGAGTTCGTCCCGGTCCACTTCGCCAGCGTGTTTGCCGTCCCGGTGCCCGAGTTCGTGATGCCGCTGCCGGGTGGTGCGCTGAATGCGCCGTTGCCGTTGAAGAACACATTGGAATCGCCCGTTATCGCCACGCCCGCCAAGTTGGTGTTCGCGTCGGTCGTAACCAGCTTCGTCGGCCCGACATTTAGCGGACGCCAGTTGCCTGTCAGGTCGGCGATGCCGCTGCCGCGCAACTTGAGCAACGGCACTTGCGTAAAGTTATCGTAGAGGCTGAAGCTATAAGCGCCGACCGATTTGCCAAACGACAGGAAGCTCTCGCCATTGGTTTGCCAGAGTTGCAGATTGTTGCCGTTACCAATTGTGCCGGTGCCGATGTAGAGGCCGTTGGTTCTGCCCAGCGACCCACCCAGCGTCAGAAGCGCAGGTCCAGCCGTTGTGGGCGTGCCCAACGTCAATCGCCCGGTAGTCGCTTCATAAAACGCATTTGTGAATCGGTTTGTCGTAAAGGCGTTGTCGAAGTTGGCTGCGACGAGGGGCAATGCTGCGAGGGCCGTGATGATGACTGCGAACAGGCGTTTCATTGGGTTAATGCCAAGCTCCGAGATAGTACTTGTACGTCGTGCCGTCGTCGGTGTCGATGTAGATGCCGCACGTTCCTGACGGCGCTGCGACAGGAGGGCCGGAACCGCACGTAACGCCACTTCCGCCGCTGCCCCCACCTGTAATGCCACTCACCGCACCGAGGAGCAGCAACGGCAGGTCGCCCGATTGCACGGCACATTTCAAGCACGCGACCTGAGCCAAGAGTTCATTTGTAGCAGGCACGGGATTCCCTTCTCCAACGTCGATTAAAGCGGCGAGGACCGCATACCAAAGGTCTCCGGTTGGCACGCAGCACCACGGCTGCGCTGCGTCAATCGCCGCCTGTGGGTCTATGACGGCCACGGTTTAGCCCTCCGCCGTGATGGCGCACTGCAAGAACAGGAGCGCCTTGCGAAGCACCTTGAGCGGCTGGCATCGCAGGCAGGTCACCGCCGCAAGCAATTCATTCACGGTATCCGGCGCACCGACCGTCGCGTCCTGCAACAGCGCCAGTTCCTCCGCGGACATTTCGTTGTGGCCGATGCTGATGATGCCAACCGAATCGGCAATGAGCGCGTCGAAGTTGGTCGTGTAGTTTGTGCCGCCCGCCGTCACTAGCTGGTAGGCTTTGAACAGGACAGCGATGGCGAGCCGGTCCGCCTCGTTGACGCAGTAGTTTTGGAAGCATTTCGCGGCTTCTGCGATGTCGCTTGCTGTGCAGGTGAGTGGCATAGGTCAGGTTTCCATTGCGTAGTTGTCCATCTCCGGGTCGCGTCCGCCGCGGTCAGCCCCGCCGCCGCCGCCGTAGCCCGAGAACACGACTTCAACTTCGCCCGCGTCCTCGTCCACGTCCGTCACGGTAAAGGTCAGCTTCTCGCCGGGCTTGCACTTGCGGTCGCCCAGCACGCTCTTGGGAATCGTGATGCTGTCGGCGCCTGTCTCAACGTCAGGCTCGGGCATAGGCATAGCCATAAGATGAAGCCGACACGGGACGGTTGTGAAGCGCCCCGCGCCGACGATGAATTATGTGAGCTCTTGGCAAAACGGATTCTGCTCAAAGTTTTGAGGAGCGTACGTGTCTGGACAAGGAGTACACCGCGGCGAATTACTCAGACACCCAGGCTCGCGCAAGTGCAGGATGCCGCGCACCAGCTCGGGCCGCACAAACTTGATGCCCGCCTGCATGTCGGTCCACCACAGCCCCTTGTTTCCGGCCGTGTTGTCGATGGTGCAAACGTCGCCTGTGGACGGGTCGGTCGCGACAAAGCTGCGGTCGCGGTTGCCGCCAAGGAAGTACCATTTGCCAAACAGGTCGCGGTTGAAGAACGGCGCTTCCGGCGACACGCTCCGCAACGACGGCACCAGCGCAATCATCGCGCTCGGATGCCAGATTGGGCTGTACTGAATGCAGGCTTCCTCGTACGCCTGATCGAACTGGCGCTTGATGCCGATGGTCGCCGCCGTGTTCGTGTAAGGGAACACCCGTCGCAGCACGCCGCCGCCGATGTGATTAAACCGCATAGGGAACACGTCATAGGCGATGCCGAAGTTGCCGACCGCCGTGCTCATGCCGTACTTGAACAACTCGCCGCCCTTGGTGAAGTCCGTGAAGCGGTACTTCTCCGTGAGCGCTGGGTTGCCCTGCTCAAGCTGCCACGCCACAATCGGGTCGGTGATAAGCTTCATCATGCCGTTGGGCACGAACTTGTATTTGAAGTAGCCGTTGTATTGAAGCGGCGCCCACTGCCGTTGCAGATAGGGAATGGTCAACTGGCTCTGCGGCACGTTATCAGCGCTGCCCAGGTCAATCTCCGTGCAGTCCACGTTGAATGTGCTGCCGTCAATCGCGATGCTCAGGTTGCGGTCGTCGGCGATGTAAATGAAGTCGGCCTTCTGGAGCGAGTTGCGCCGCATGAAGTCGCTCTTGTACATCTTCACGATGTCCTTGAGGCCGTCCACGATGCTGCTCACCTGCTGTTCGGCGAGCGCCCGCGTGTTGATCTGGTCGAAGCACAGCGGCAACGTCTTCACGCGCTGCCTAGAGTACGTGTAACTCTTGCGCGTGCTGCCCCAGCTAACCGTTTTGCTCGCCGGATCGCACGCGTTGTCCACGCACTGCTCGTCCTCGAAGTTTACTTCCTCCCAGCATCCCGTCAGGTCCGGCGTGCCAACATGCACCCGGTCCCACGTGTGCGACGTGCCGGTGCGCGGCTCCCACTGCATCATCTCCACTTGCCCAACCCACGCGTCGTCGTTGGGCCACCAATCACGCTCAACCCTAGCGTCCCAGTGCGGAGTTCTATCGAACAAGTAATCAAAAAAAGCCTGGCAGTTCCACATATGCTTTGCACTCAACAAGTTACGCACGAAACGCGAACCGAGTCGCGAACTCATGCTGATTAGCTTACGTGGGGGGCCGTTTCCGTCGGCGTTCGCCGGTTTAGCGACTCAAGGTAGAGTCACAAGCCTGAGAGGGTATCGCTATCTCGTGCGTCCTGCCGACCAAAGGAACTGCTGAGTCGGGCTTGAAGCTGCTTAGAGCAACAACCGCACAAAAGCACTGTCCGGGGGCGAAGTCAAATTTTCTCTTTGGCGGCGCAGCTTGGCCGCGATGCTCATTTGGCGTCGTGCCTCATCGGATTTGGGCTTGCCTTTGAGGGCTGCGGCAATCTTAGCGCTGTGTTCTGCCGTGAACTTCTTGCCCACTTTAGGAGCGCGACATTTAGCAATGTGCTCGGGCGATTGGCGCTTGCCTTTGAGGTGCTTGCCACCCGAAGCGCTCATCTTAGCCCGCGTTTCGAGAGATACCATTTTGCCCTTGTGGCACGCGCTAATAGCCGCACGCCGCTCTGCGCTGAACTTACCCTTAGTCGCCTTGGAAATGTTGGCGCGGTGTTCTGCGGTCATTGGCATCGCGCCGCCATCGCCACCATCGGTCGCGTTCAACACGTTCCAGCCAAGCACGCGATACCAACGGATATATTCGCGCTCGTGTTGCTCCCATTCGTCAAAGGGCACTTGTGCGAGGATTTCGAGCTTCGGCGCAAGCCCTTGGCTATTGAGGTTGCGCCACCAGTGAGCTTTGTAAGTGCGCTCGCGGTTCACTTTGCGAGAGTGCTCCCAGTAGCGCGTCTGTGGATCATCCGCCTTGCCGATATAGACATGGGTGTCACCGGGGCGCGGGTCGTTCAGAGCGTATATGAAGGTCGTGGCGATGGGGCAAGTGAAGCATGTTCCACGTGGAGAATCAAGGCTGAAGTGGCTTGGCGAGCGGCGTTTGCGTGCGCGTGTACTCTTCAACGATGGCGGGGTCGGGCAGGCGCACAAAGGGCCACTTGAGGACGGCGGCGTTATCGCGAAACGGGTCAATGCCGCCGTAGTCTTGGCGCAGCGTGCGCTGGTCGGGCCACGGATTCCACCACAAGCCGCGATAGATAGCGGCCATTTCCTCCTCGGGCAAGAGCGGCTTGGGCGCTTTGTCGTCGTCGGGGCGGGCGATGATGTTGGCGCGAAGGCGATGGTGCTGCATGCGAATCGCGCCGATGAGCTTCCAGACGTAGAGCGGTCCGCCGATGCCGTCCCACCACGACTGGGCGAGCATGATTTCTGTGCGTTGCTGGAACTCGCGGATGAGGGCGTCGAAGTCCACCGCGCCGATGAGCGCGTCGGTGTCGAGCAGCGCCAACAAGTCCCACTCTTTGGCGTGGTTGAGCGCATAGGCCATCGCGGCGGTCATAGCGCAGAGCGACAGTTGGTTGTAATGAACGTCATAGGGCGCATCGGATTGGACGCCCGCATTGACGGTGGGCACGCTGGGCGGTAGCGGCGACAAGGACGGCTCGGACCAAGTGCCGCATGCGATGAAGCAGTGCGTCGGCGACAGGTAACGGGTGACGCGCTCGTGCCATGAACGCAGCCCGAACAGGCCGTCGCCCTTGGCCTGCGCGTCGGCGGCATCGTTCCAGTGCGACATTGTGAATGCCCACAATTTCAGTCCCATGTGAGTCCTCGCTTGGCGAGCCACGGGCCGGCCAGATTGCGGTTGTGCTTGGCGGCAGGGTCGCCGCGATGGCTTTGCCACCAGCTTGCATGCTCCTCGTGGGCGATGGCGGCATGAAGCTCGATGCCGCCGTTCGCTGCCATGAGCTTGCGCAGTACGAGGTCAACGGCTTCGCAGCCCACGACCATGTCGGGCCACTCGGGGCGATGCCGCGCCCACCATCCCGGCGTCATGGCAAACAGGTCAGCGCCGGGATGCTTGCGACCGCTGATGATTTCGATGCAGGACGGCAATTGCCGCAGGCGAATGAACTCCATGCGGCTCGCCCAAGCGGCGTGCTCCACACGTAGCAACGTCGCCGTGAGACCTTGCGCGAATACAACGTCGTCGTTGGTGAAGACGATGAGGTCGCGTGGTGAGGCATGGCGCATGGCCGCGTCCAGCAGATCGCGCAGGAAGGGCAGCGCACGCGGGTCGCGCAGGACGCTCTTAGCGGTGCGTTGCGGTGCGCTGATGGGCAACCCGCGCCAGTGCCCGCTGGTGTACTCGCGCCTCCAGCTTGCCTTAGCAAGCTCATGCCGTCGCTCGTCGTGGCCCCAGCGCTGGCGCTGACTCCAGACATGCACCAAGAATCTCGACGATGCGGCCCTTGTTCCTGTCGAATTCGCGATAACGGATGCGGAGACGCTGGCCTGCATAAGCGGGTGAACCGTGCCATGTCGTGGGGTGCGAGGCAACCAAAGCGATGACGGCCAGCGAGGGCGTAGCCTGCGCCAAGTGCAACAAGGCGCTGTCAACGGTAACGAGACAGGAGGCACGCTCGAACAATGCCAGCAGATCATAGATGCGTTCGGCTCGCACCGCGTCCATGGTGACGAGTACGGCATCGGGAAAAGCGTCGGCGACGAGCGCTAGCAACTCGTGGCCCTGCGGAAACGGACTGGAGAAGCCGCGGGTGGCGACGAGGATGATGGGCGCGCCTTCTGGCAATGCGGCGACCAGCGCCGACTCGCGCTGCGGATCGCGCCTGTCAAATCGCAATGGCAGCGGGAACAGCGGCAGCTTGTTCGCAACGCGATACATCTCCTTAATGAAGCTATCGGTGACGTGCTGCACCGGCCAGCCATCGGTGCTGTATTGCTGGAGGACGACGATGCGAGGCCAGTCATGGACGACGCTGTCATAAGCGGCGCGGACATGACGCCAGTCGCCGTCCCACACGATGCGAGCAACGCCGGCGCCATCCAGCACGTCAGCGTACTCGCGGCTCACCATAACGCAGGCTTTGCGGCCGACAGCGGCCTCGTGCTGAACGATGGGGAGTGCGCCGAGGATGTCGCCGGTGCGCCCAAGGATAAGGTAGAGTTTGCCGTCCATAATCGGTCTGCCGTGACGCCTGCATCGACCCACGGCAGGAAGGCTCGCAGATCGCGCACCGGCCAATCGCGATTGGTTTGCAGCCGTCGCCAGTGCAGGACGGCATCGCGGTAGCCGTAGAAGTCTTGCTTGTAACGCACCTGCGATTCGAGCGCGTAGCTGTAATGGTCGAACACGAGGCCGACATCGCGGGTTTCTTCGCGGGAAGCGCACTCGCCTGCGATGCCGCTCATCAGCGGCGGTTCATGCGACAGGACGCGAAGCTCCGGCGTCCAGCGCCAGCAACGCGCCCATTCGGTTGGGCGATTGCCATAGCTGTGCGTCGAGGTAATCAGGATGTTGACGCCGACGAAGTAGCGGCAGAAGAAGTGCGCGGAGCCGAGCGAAGGGCGGCGCTCAAACAGCGCGAGCAGCGTTTCAAGCTGGGGCGGCAGCCAAAGCTCGTCGGCGTCCGCTTCCAGCACGATGCCGGGTTGCTTGAAGTCAGCGAGGCAGGTGCAAACCATGTCCACTTTGCCCATCCATTTCGCGCGCTGATGCACCGTGATTCGCGGGTGGGCACGCAGGCTATTGAGGAAGTCGGTGGTGCCGTCGTTGCTGAGGCGCGGTCGCTGGGTGCGGCACCATTTCGTGCAGTTTACGTTCATGGCCGCGCCCTCGGCAATTGACCAGTGCCAATCGACGCTGTCAGGAAGTCGGTTGTAGTTCGCGAACTGCATCGGCAAGAACGGAAGGCCGTCCAAGACGATGGTGAAGATGTGCAGACGCATTAAACGGGGGGCGTTGGAATGAAGCGCACTCCGCAACGTGCAATCTCATCTAAATGCGCCTGCCACTCGCGCTCCACTTGTTTCTGTGGCAAGCCCTGCACCTCGCCGATAGCGCGGTCTGCGGCTCTCATGGCGCGGTGCATAGCTAGATTTTCACGCGCCTCGTCCATGTCGCACGTCTCAATTTCAACTACGATTTGTCGCCTTGGAACGGCATCGCGCATGACCGCTTCAATCCGCACGCGATTCTGTGAACTGCTCCAGCCGATAGAAGCGTCCATAACTAGATCTCCATCTGGTAAGCGGCCATTTCGTCAGCAATGTCCTTGTAGTCGCCCACTGGCACGGCGTCGGCTTTGGGCTTCGGCTTGCCGGGCGCACTGCCGCGCAATTCCTCGATGGTCTTGTTCGCGGCAGCAAGTTCAGCCTTCGCCGCGAGCAGTTGTTTGCGCGTGACACCAAACAGCGCAGCCCGGTGCAGCACGCTCGCCTGCAAGCCCACCTTTTCCGCGAGCGTCAGGTTGCCGTTACCGCCAAATAGCTTTTGCACCGGCCCATAGCCCTTGGCCAGCGTCTCCTTCATTTCGGCGTCGTCCGGGTCGATGCCCAAGTCCTTGTAATACTTGGCCTGCGTCTCCTGGTTGGCGATGCGCCACATGCGGTCGGCGGCTTCACGCTCCTGTGCGGTGCGAGCCTGCGTCTGCTTTTCCTCGTCGGCACCGCGGTTGCGATAGTCGGCGATGGCCTCGCGCATGTCGTCCTGCTGCTGGTGCAGTGTATGATAGTGGTTCATCACGAGCTGCGCCGAGTCGCCAAAGACGCGCTTGGCGTGGGCGTAGGCTTTGCCAGTGGGCAAATTGTAGAGTTCGATGAAGTCGGCGTCTGTGGCAGCGCGAGTACGCGGCGTCTGCGTCTCCTCGTCCACGCCCTCGATGTATTCCAACTGGCGCACGTCATTGAACGCGCGGGCTTCGGTGCGCTTGAACGGCGCGAGGTGCTTCGTCTTGAAATCGTCGCTTTCCTCGTACGCCTTCAGTCGCAGGCGGCCTTCGTAATCGTCTATTCGCTTTTGGGCAGCAGCCAACTGCTCAGCCAAAGGGCCACTATCTGCTTTTGCATGCGAGGCGACACTATCGAGTTCAGCGATGCGCGCTTCAAGTTCTTGTGCGCGCACTGTGAGCTGTTTGTTCGCTTTCTTGGTCGTTTCATAAGCCTTCTTGAGTTCGCGGTTGGTGCGGAATACCGGCTCGGGCGGTTCGTCGGCGGGCTTGGGCGCGGTGACAGGAGCTTTGTCGTCGGCCTTCGCGGGTGGCGCGTCGTCGGGTAGCGCGTCGTCGTCGTCCTCCTTCTTGGCTGGCGCAGGCGTCGGGTCAGCGTCCACTGCCGCAGGCAACGCGTCCTCGTCCTCGAAGAAGTTGCTGCGTTCGCCAGCGCGACCCGGCGCAGGAGGCACCGCCGCTGGCTTCGGTGCAGGCGAAGGAGCAGCGGCGGCGGGTTTGGGCGGCGAAGCAACAACGGGCGCGGTGACAGGGGCGGCGACGGGTGCGGCAGCGACAGGTGCAGCGGGCATAGGCTATTCTTTCTTCATGCGGCGAGCGGCGATCTCAGCTTCGACGTTGTAGTTTAAGCGCGGCGGACTCGCAACGCTAATTGCTTCGGGCGTCTCGGCGCAGTTGAGCAGGAGGACGAGGAACTTCTTGGCACCGGCCATCTCGTCGGCGGTAGCGCCGTCCCAAGCCAGCTTGGCGAGCGCGTGCGTGGCCGCTTCGTGAAACATGCGCTGGCGTGCCTCGTCCTTCCACGGCGAGGACAAGTCGGAGTTGTCGCGGAACAGGTCAACGGGGGCGAAGGAGATCATTTGTTCATGTAACGATGGTTGCGCTTGCGCTGCGCCTTCTCGTGGGCGACGTGCTCAGGCAGGTTCTTGGGCACGCCGTACTCGTGCGCCCAACGCTTGGCGATTTGTGGGTGGTGGACGAACATGTACCCCTTTTGAGCTTTGGATTTGAATGGCATAAGCGTTATGGGTGGATAAACAAACCGGCTTCGTGAAACTCGCGCACGGCCTTCTTGCCCTCGGCACCGTTCAAGCCGCTTTTCTTCATCTCGCTCATCAAATACTTACCGCGTTCAGGCAGCGGCAACTGGCGAGCGTGCTTCTTCCAATAGTCGATGTAAAGGTTCACTTCGCGAGCGCGTTTGATTTGCGCCTCGTCCTTGTTGTATGGCTCAATCTTCTGGCCGACTGAGGACGCAATCTGACGCGTGATGGTGCCAGGCTTGGGCGCTGGCACCTTACCGCCCGAGACGCGATTGGCAATTTCTTGCGCGATGGGCTTCGCGCCAATGGGAAGCGGTACGGCGGCGAATCCGGCTTCGCTCGCCACGTCCCAACTGCTGGGCAACTTGGTGCCAATGGTATCTTCCTGCGATGCGACGATGGACAAGGCGCGTCCGATTGGCCCGAGCTTGTTCTGCACAATGCGGGCCGCAGCGCCAATCTTGGTTGGTTCTATGTGCGAGTAGCGCAACAGGTCGTGGGTTACTTCAGCGAACACAGCCAGCGGCGAAAACCAGAATCCCTCACTGCCGCCCAGCGGGTCAGGAATGAACGCGTCGAGCTTGTGCCCTTCCTCTTTGTTCTCAAGTGTGCTGTGTCCGCGAGTGATGTAATTGAGCGCTTGCGTAACAGCTACATAAGCGGCGAGGCCAGTGCCGACGGTCTTCGCGGCTGTGCCAAGTTGGACGCCTTTGCCGCGTGCTCCACTGACGACAGCTTCCGCAGTTTGGCCCACTGCACGAAGCTCGCGACGCGCCAGCGATTCCACCCATTGCGGCGCGAGGAAGGCGATTTGCATGAGGTCGCGGATGGCTGGATTCTTGATAATAGATTGGCGTTGCAAGTTACCGAAGATGACATTTACGTCGCGGGCCACCTGCTTGGCGACCGCGTTCAAGGATAATTCGGGGTTCGCTTTGCCGACGCGGGCGAACTCGGACATGAACGTTTCAGCCATCGCGCCACGCGTCAGCTTCTCAAACAACCACTTACTAAAAGGATTCGTGCCGACGGTGCCCTTCGCGTCGTTGTAAAGGGCGTCGGCAAAGCGCCCCACGTTGAGACCATTGCGCATTCCTGTTTGGAGAACGGTGCGCGGCGTAAGTTGTAGAGTCTTGCCGCCTATCTCAAAGGGCTGCGGCGTCTGCACCCACTTGGCCATTTCCGGCGTCACGAGTTTTCGTTGGACGGCATCACGCAACGCACGGTCAGAATACTCAAGGACGCTCAACCCGCGATTGTAGCCAGCGCTGCCGCGACTCGCCAAGCTGGTCTCCATCGTGCGGACGGCATGGAAGCTGTCGAGCAAAAGCAGCTTGTGCTTGAGCCAGCCAGCGCTGGTTAAGGCAGCACGGCCAACAGCAGACTCGCGTATCTGGCTCGTGCCCGTGAGCGCGTTAAACAGGTGCCCGTAGCCTTGGCGCACGGCGATGCGAACGCCGGGGATGATCTCCTTCACAGCGTAGCCTTGCGGAGCGCTGAATTGCGTGTCAGTCGTGCCGTCCGGGCGCTGAATCTTGCGGGTAATGAGGTCCGTCATTACCGGGTCGCTCGAATAGGGGTCGGCGACGCCTTTGAAACCTTCCGCCCACAGCTTTTTGTTGACCAAGCGCTGGCCGCTTCGGACGCGGTGCTCGACGAGGTCGGCGATGTCCAAGTTGCGCGGTTTGTAGCCCGCTTGAATGGCGCTGGCGTAATCAGGGAACACCTTCGCCTTCTTGAAGGAGGTGCCTGCGATGCCGCCGCCCGTCTCGCCAAACAACACGCCACGGTCAGTTAGGATGTTCTCGTGACGCTGCGGCACGTAATGATTCTCGTAATTAGTGTCGATGCCGTTGCCCTGCTCGTAAGCGATTTGCTCGTCGAATAAGAGCTTGGTGCGAGCCGCCAACGGCTGGAGCGCATTCCAGTTGGCTTGGGCGTAGCGAACGGCGGCTTCCGCGTCCTTGTTGCCCTGGACCTTCACAAGATCGGTGGCGAGCTTGCCGAGGTCGCCGCCTGCTTGGACGACGAACACCACCGCCTTTCGAGCGAGCTTGTTGTCAACGACCTTGCCTTTGACCACGCTGCGACTCAGCACGCGCAATTCGTTGCCTGCCTGCCGCCCTTTATTTGCGGGAATAGTGTCGATCAGGGCGTCGGCCAACTGTGCCATGTCCCGCTTAACGCCGCGCCGCTGAAAGAGCGCTTTAATGTCCTGCGCGAGATTGTTCATGCTGCGGGTGAATGCGGACTGTTCAGCAGCGCTTGTGCTCGGCAACGGGCGTGCGGCTCTGGAAAGGGCTGACGTCGCGGTCTCAGGTGCAGGGGCAGGTGTGGCAGGCGGCTCTGCCTTCGCTTCAGCCTTTTGCGATGCTGTAAACGTCGCCGCACGCAGCGCCTCAGACTGCTTGCGAATGTCTTTCAAGTAAGGCGTCACTTCCTTGCCAAAGGCTTTGACCATTTCCGCCGTCCACTTAGCGATGTCCGTGATGCCGCGCTCCAGCAACGCGACACCCTTGACGGCGTAGGCCGCGAGCTGCACGGGATCAATGCCAGCGCTAACGCGACCGCGCCCCTCGGCGATGGTGCGGTCGGCCCATGCTTCGAGGCGACTGCCTGAAACGATGCCAGGTCGGTCTTCCGACAGTCGATTCTCCGTCAGCGCCTTTACCAAGCTGGCCTTCGTGATGCGAAGCTGATTCTCCGTCATCGGCTTGCCTGGATGCACCTCGTTGATGATGCCCTCGGCAATCTGGCCTGTGACGGCTTGGCCAGGGGCTTCGGCTCGGGCTTTGGCGAAGTCCGTGACGCGTCGCATCGCATCGCCCAACGCTTCCACGCGACGGAGCGCTTCGCCACGCTCAACGCCTTGGCGCGTGAGTTCGTTCATGGCGACTTCCTTGAGTTCGCCTTCGGGCAGCAAGTCGAGCATGTCAGCGACGGCTTTGGCACCGCCCTTGGCCGTCTCGGGTAATGCGTCAGCAGCCATGCGCAAACCCGACGACTCTGGTACGGCGGGAATGTTCATTTCGCCCAGCGGAACTGTCGCTTGTGGCTTAGGCACAGTCGGCAACTTGGGCAATCCTTCAGGGGCGATAGTGCCCGCTACAATTTCAGGCTGTTTTGGTTGGCCAAGCGGAACGGGTTCGGCAACATCAGCGGGCTGCGGCAATGCTTCACCAGTGCGTTCGACGGCTTTTCCTTCCGCTTCAATAAGCTGACGCATCTCAGCACTTTCACCACGAAGCAGTTCGTTGATGGCAAGCTGTTCAATAGTGGGTGTCGGCAATAACCCCAACGCACCCTCGGGTGCTGCCACACCACCCTTAGCCTCTACGGGCAGCGTTTCAGGTTGAAGCTCAAGTCCAGACGGCTCGCGAAAGGTTTCGCCACGTATTACTTCTTCAGCAGGTGGCAAAGATGCGGGCGTTGGCTCTGGCAATCCTTTAGCAGGCACCGTTCCCTTTGGCGTTGGCTGCGGCTCTGGCTTCGCCCAAATGTCAGTCGACACCACCGGCATTGCTTGCGGTCGATTCAAACCGCCGACTTGGTAAATGTTCTCAGGCACTTGATGGCGTATGCGCCCTTCGCCGACCTGCGGCAACGATGCCTGCAACGCCTTTTCGCGGGCCAACTCCGTCAAAGCGACTTCGCGTGGGTCAGGCCCAATAACGTGTTCCTTTGCGCCTTTGCCGCCACCCAACAGCAGGGGCAAGCTCAGCACGCTCTTGCCAGCGCCCGCGCCTGCGACACGCGGCTCGCCTTGTTCGATGCCATGCACAAATTCGCCGCCACCTTCACCAAGCAGCTTGGAACCGAGCACAAGGCCAAGCGCGGGGCCGATGTAGGGCAGGCTGAACAAGGGGTATGTCAACATGCCTTCACGGCTCGTCATGCTCGATAGCCCGCCAAGAACCGATTCTTGAGCGCCGCCCGCAAACTCAGACGCACCCCGCAACGCCGAGCCTTCGCGTCCAAGCGATGGGATGCGCGGGATGCCAGCGGGACCGGGAAAGTCGTCAGGGGCTAACAATTCCAACGCGGGCTGCTGAAACGATATACCATCGTCGTCGGGATGCGTCGCGTAGTATTGCGAAATGGGCGGCAACGGTAGCAACGGGTTCTGCGCGTCCTCGAAGCTAATCTTACGAGGCCGCGTTACTTCCTCGAAACTGAGCGTCTTGGGCATTGCGGATCACTGTGAATAGTCCAAGAAGTTCTCGCCGTCCCACTCCAACACGCGATTCTGCCGGTCGCGGTATCGCTTACCTTTGACGAGTTCTTCTTTCGTGGCGGGTATGGGCAGCACCGCACTGTTATCAACTTCGCCGGGCATTCCGACTTGGTCGAGCGTGCCGCGCACACTGCCAATGGCGACGAATGGATTGGCGGGGTCATACACGTTCTTGACGACGGTGGGCGCTTTCTCCTTCGCCGCCTTTTCCCGCTGAAAGTCCAGCATGTCGCGGTTGTGCTGCTCAAGTTCGTTGTAATGCTTGGTGCGCAGGGCCAGAGCGGTTTTCTGCTGGTCGAGCCGAGACGTAGCCAACTTGTCGAGCGCTTCCTGCCGCTTTTCCGCCGTGTCGGCTTTGGCCCAATCAACGGCGAGCCTGGCTTGAGCAGACTTGAACAGGCGCGATTCTCGGGCGTTCTCGTAAGCCTGCTTTTGTGCCAAGGCTTGGGCGTCCTGGGCAATCTTCTGCACGTTGAGCAGGCGCGTCTCCTCGAACTCGCGCTGGCGCTCGGCTTGCACGTCAGCGCGTTCCTGAGCCTGCGCTTGTCGCTCTAGCTGCGCCTGCGCCATCGCCTGCGCTCGAAGGCTCTGGTCGCTCAGCGCGAGGCCGACATGCGCCCCAGCTTGAAGCGCCTGCGAGAACAGGTTCGGCGTGATGTCGAGCCACGGTAATGACGTTGACAATGCCATGCGTCAGAAGTCCCACTCAGGGAAGTCAGGATAGATGGGCTGCAACGCCATGTCATCGCCCCAGTTGCCACCAGCGAAGCCTGCGCCCGCACCGCCGCCGATGAACGGGTCGTTAAACCAGTCCATAAAGCCACCGCCGCCCGGTGTCGCGTAGGAGCCGCCTTCGGGTCCGGGGAAGCCACCACGCGTGCCGCTCCACAAGTCTTGTGGCGCACCGCCTTGAGCACCCCAATTGATGCCAGTGCCCGCATAGTAAGGCGTCGTGGGTATGCTGCCCCACACGCTGTCGCCGGAGAACGGTGCCCACGGACCGGCGTTGAAGTTGGCGGGCGCATTCAGGTTGCGCGGCGCGCCACCGCCACCACCGCCATAAGAAATGCCACCACCGCCGCCGCGCTGCGTCTTGGCCAAGTACGCGTTGAACAGGCGCTCGGCTTCGCGTGCTGCGGCCTGCGGATCGGGTGCGGCGTTGAAGGTCGCGTTGCGATTGGTCACGTCAAGCTGCGTCTCGGGCGACACCGTCAGCGTCTTCGCCACGGTCGGCAGCGCTGCGAGAAGGTCAGCCGCGCCCTTGGATTTCTGCGCCTCGGCTGTTAGCCCGAGCTGGCGCAGCCCCTTGGCACCCACGAACGGGCTGAGCGGAACGCCTGCGCCAATGCCGAACTGCGCGGCCGTGTTCTGGAGCATGGCGATTGTCTCCGGGTCGAGTTCGCCTGACAACTCGCTGCCGATGGTCGCCGACAGCTTGCCGAGGTTGCCGCTCAAGCCGGGGAAAGCGCCCGCCACGTCATTGTAAACGTTCGGCAGGCCAATGGCTCCTGGCACAAGCCCAAACGGGCCTTGGCCGGTGCGTGGCGCGGCGTTGAGGTTGAAGGGCGGCGTCCCGCCTGTGAATGGCAACGGCGTGAAGTTGAAGTCTCCGGTGCGTGTGCTGGATGAACGTGGCATAGGCTAAACGAGGCAACCGACCCCGACGCTGCGGGGCGTCGCGCTGCCGAACGGCTCGATGGCAATGGGAATTTGGTCCTCGGGCACATGCAACCGAAGCTCAAGGTTCAGTTCGTGGACAGAGCGCGCCTGTAGCGCGAGCGCTTCGCTGGTGCTGCCTGCGTCCTCGGCGCGAATGGACAACATCATCAGCTTGAGCGCGGTCCAATTCGGAATGAGCACCTCGTCGTCGTCGGTCTCGACGGCGATGAAGCGCAGCTTGACGAGCGCCTCGATACTGGTGAGGCCGTTGCAATTGGAGACGCCTGCGAGCGTGACGCGTCGCAGACCGCGAATGGTGCTGTGCAAGAAGGCGGGCGACCGTTCGCTAGGCGCGTAGTAAGCCATGTCCTCCATTACGTCGTGGACGGCGTCATAGGCATAGAGACGCACCGGACCCATCGTCGCGTCCTTAAGCACGCGGGTCACTTCGCGCACAAGGAAGGGCGTGCCGACGAAGGGCGACGCGAGCGTGAGCTGGACGCCGGGCTGCCATGTGCCGTCATCCCGCTTCGTCATTATGACTTGCCCGTTATCGTCGATGCCAAAGATGATGATATGCTTGCCGAGGTCAGCTTGATAGGAGGCGAAGGCGCGAATGTAACGCGGGTTGCCGCACGTCAACTGCGCCTGCACCGGCACAGGTCCGTCGTGCAGGATGACAACGTTGCCGCAGCTACCGCGCCCGATGCCACCTGCGCCGAATGTGCCCCAGCCGCGCAAGCTGCCGAAGTCCGCACCGTTCATCGGAAGGAATTGATACCAGTAACCGCTGTTTGCGACAGGCGTGCCGCAAATGTTGGTCGCGAGCACGGTGTCAACGGCGCGAGGCCATACGATGGCGCGGCACCGGACGCAGGTGCGCAGCTTCGTGACGGTCGCCCAAAAGTTCCCCCTCGTCATCAGCCGAGAGGTGGCCTCATTGGTCAGGGCGCGAAACGTCTCCTTGTTCGAGCAGACGCCCACTACGTCTGACGCCCGCGTTTGTCGAAGTTCGCCGAAGGTCATGTTGCAACGTCCCAAATGCGTGTGGTTGGTCGAATAAAATAGCAGCCGATTGCATCCGGCACGCCCGGCGTAGCATCGTCGAACACGCTCAAAGTGGCGAGGGGTGCGGCGATGAGTGCGCCCACGCCCAAGGGCCACTTGTCGGAAAAGGCGCTATCAATCTGCCAAAATGGACCTGTGCTTTGACTGACTGTGCCTGACTGACCGCCGTCAAACGTCTCCAGCGACAGCGCAGAACCAACATAAATCTGGCGCAGATTCGTGGGAGCAACACCAGCGCCCCAGTGATTTTTCACCCAAGCCCCCACAATCAAATTCCAAGTATAGAAGCCAACGATAACGCCAGTTGAGGCATCCACTTTTGCCCAAATGCGCGACCGTTGTTCAACCGTAGGCTGCGACGACGAAATAACAATGAAGCCGAAGTCATTTGGCAGGAAAACCTCAAGCGCCGCCGCTATGTCGTTTGCAAATTGCTGTTGGCTGCTCGGGCAATACCCTGGAGGAAACGGCGAAACCGCAGTTCTTAAAATAATGTCATCTGCTGCCACGTCACTACCAATGGCCCTTTTCCGGTGGGTTTACAATGGAAAACGAGCGACCGATTTTGTTCGCGCCGAATTACCCAAGCTGCCCGCATTTTAGCGCGAATCGCGTCAGAACGCTTTTTGCCTGTGTTTGCTGCAACAATTTTAGCGATGGCTTCGGGAGAACGCTTCTTACCTCTTTGTGCCGCGCCGATTTTAGCGCGAGTTGCGGGAGAATGCTTTCTCTTTCTCTGTGCGGCACTCATATTTGCACGAGCCGCAACGGAATACTTTCTTCCAGCGCTCGCCGCACTCAACTTTGCCCGTGTTTCGTCAGACGGCGGCTTCCTTCGTTTACCAGCCGCACTCATATTGGCGCGGGCTTCTACAGAGAGCTTCTTGCCCAGCTTTGTCTGACGCATTTTCTCAATGGCCTCAGGCGATTGGCGCTTTCCAAACTTAGGATGATCTTCGCCCGCGCCCCAACCATCGCCACCAAGCGTTGTGTTTAGCAAGTCTGCGCCTTCTTCCTTGTAAAAAATTATGTAGGCCGACTCAACTGGCATCCACTCAGATTGCGCTACTTGGTCAATGACTTCGATAATTGGCTTTAGCCCTTGCCGCAGCAGCAGCTTAATCCAATTTGCTTTACGGTTCGTTTCGTGGCGGGAGTCGTAAATGTGGCCCATTAAGCGCTTCTCTACGTCGTCAGCTTTCCCAATGTACCTAACGGCCGACGTGCGCGGATCACGCAAAGCATAAATGAAAGTTACACCCGCCCGCTCAGGTTTCAGAGAAGACTGGCAGGGTGCCGTCTCACAAGAGCGAGCAGGTGCAAATTGATTTGTGGCTTCCATCGGCTCTGAATCCGATGCGCTGATTTCAACAGAACCGCAACGCGAACGAAAGCAAAAGAGCGCCCGCGGTATGCAATCGCGAGCGCCCACTTTTCACCAAGGTTCCCGAGTTTAGGACGGCTGGCCGGGGAGACCAGCGCGGGCAGCATGAGGCGGACGGCGGGCGCTGTCAATACTCCTCGACGGCGATGGTGGGCGCGATGGCGGTAAAGGACAGAGCGGTCGCGTTGAGCGTGATGACGCCGTTGGTGACGAGGCGGAAGTGGGAGCCGGCGAGCGTGAGGCCGTCGGTGACGGGGGCGAAGATGCCGCGCAACATTTCGGCGCTGGTATCGAGGTCGGCGGAACGCGTAAGCACCCAAGGCGTACCGCCACTGCCAAGGGAGGTGACGACGTAGCTGCCGTTGTTTGCGCCCGTCGCCTCGTCCTTGACCAAGACGCGGTCGGCGACGGACAAGGCGATGCCGTCGATGGCAGGCAACGCGCCGTTGGCATTCGCGGTGAGGACATTTAGGACGCGGGTATTGGCTGGCAGCGCAACGGTCGTGGCAACTCGCCACGCGGTTTTCTTGCCGAACATCGTCCAGCCGACCACGTCGGAGGATAAGACGAAGGTGCCAGCGGGCGCGTAGCCAGCGCCGCCAAGGCCAACCCACGAGACGACGTTGCCCTGGACGGGGTGGAGGTAGGTGACGGCGAGAATCCACGCACATCCGGTGGGCGTCGCTTGGCCAGCGGTGTCGTGATAGACCTTAACGGCGGCGGGCGTGTCGAGGAGCGCGCTATTGAGCTGGAACGGCGCAAAGCCGCTGGTGACGCGCCACTCGTAATTGACGTAGTTAAGGTTCGGCTCGAACGCCGGAAAGGTGCCATCCCAAAGGGTGCCAGCACCAGCGGCGCAGCCGGAGAATGGCGTCAGGCTGGTGAGCACCGACGCGAGATTGACGATGCGAAGCTGCATCGCTTGGTAGTCGAGCGCGGGCTTGCGGATGCGCGTGAGACGCCAGTTGGATGCGCCGGAGTTGGGTGCCCAGGTGGTCTGCACGTCGATGAAGATGGTCGCGCCGAGGCTCTGGAACTGGATGGTGCGCCCCTGTGGCGGCAAGAACCCGCCTGCGGTGCCACAGCCCACGGCGTTGCCGTCGAAGTTGGCTTCGAGATCGGCCAAGGAGGCTTCGGCGCACTTGCCCCAAGGCAGTTCAAGGCGCGTGGTGCCGTCATGGACAAGCTGGGCGTTGCTGTCGGGCGGCCCGGCGAAGAACTGCGGGTTGACCAGCCACGGCGACGAAGGGCCGGAGCCGAGCACCGGAAAGTTGGAGGCGACACCGCCGCTGACGTATTGCACGGTGTAGGTGCCGATCTTCAGGCTCGTCCACTGAACGGTGGCGGTGGAGTCGAATGTGTTCAGGGCGCGGTCGCCGAAGCTGGTGTTGTCGCTGACGCCGAGGTCGCAGGGCACGTCAGTCGAGACGGTGAGCCGGAACACGCGCTTGCACACAAGACGCCTGCCTGTGACGGGTTCGGCTGCGCCTGTGGCTTGCGCAACGAACGTGAACAGCCCCGACACCATCGGCATACCGGAAATGACACCATCAGCGGACAGGCTCAAGCCACCAGGCAAAGTGCCGCCAACCACCGTCCACACGACGGGCGCGAGTGCGCCGGACTGTTCCAAGGTCGCCAAGTAGTCGGTGCCGGAGAAGGCTTCGGGCAACGTGCCGGGCGTGGAGATGACGCAGTTCGGGTTCTGGCGGGCGTGCTGCGCGTTGTAAGCGGCGGCTTCGCAGAGCGCGAGGTGTTCGGCGGCTTCATTGGCGATACTTTGTGCCGCTTGGTCAAACTCTTGTTGTGTAAATCCGTCGGCTAAATACCTAATCGCAATTACGCCATCACAACACGTAAAGCGCAAAGGATTCATGCCCGTCGGCGGTGTGAAGGGAATCGCGCCCTTTGGAATAACTATGGGATGTGGGTATGCGCCCGCGTCACACGAGAATCCACTTGGGCACTGCAATAGAAATCCAACTTGATCGGACGCGTAAACTCTGCCCTGTGTGTAAAACGGCGGCGCTGGAACAGGGCAACACTCTGGACCCTCAAAGCATTCTACGTGTGTCGGAGTGCCCACGCTTTGCCTTTCGCTCGCGCCTGATAATAGTACGCAAGGTTTCTAGCGTTATCGCATTCCTTGCAGGCGCTACGTTTGCCGTCCCACTCCAATTTAGCGCCAGAGAAAGCCGACACAGCCTTCACGACTTTGCACACACGACACCGCTTCAAATCGAACGACCCGGTATCGTCCAATCGGCGCTTTCGAGCATGCAGCAATTTGTGGTAGGCATTGTCTTGGCAAATTACCAAGTTGCCGGGAGCGTTATGCGCCTTGTTTTCATCGAAATGATGAACGACCACTCCATCTGGCAACGGATGACCTAACGCACGTTCAGCTAAAATGCGGTGTTCGCGCTCCGCTGTGTTTGGCCCTGTCCACGCGTCAATGTATCCCCAATGCGTAAGTCTTCGCCCGCCTTTCCATTGAGGGTGTTCAGCGCCGACTTTACCTATCGTCGCTTTTGCCGCGCACACATGAGAACAGTACTTCGGATTCTTCCAATCAGCCATGAAGCATTTGCCGCAAAGCTGACAAATATAAGAGCTTGGTGTGCGTGCCATAACTACTGTGAGTCTTCCTGCAAAGTACACAAAGGGCGAGCAAATTTGGGCATGGGCACAAGCGACGACATGAACGAAGCGCCGAAGAATCGGCAATGCCCTTGCAACAAAAAGCGCCACTGAATGCGCCGACCATCTGTTAGCGGTCTGTCATTAATCTCGTCGCATAGTGACTCGGGCTTGCCAAAGCCGATTGGATCACGAATCTGAGATGGAACGTTATTGATTCGACTGCATCCAGTGAGCGGATCGACGCCGCAAGAGGCAAGCGCAGCGCAAAGAGAGAACCGCGTCCATAAATTCCAACACGGATACTCGTCTGCTCGCCAATAGACAGTCACATCCACTCGCCCGCGCACATCATAGAAATATCCTTCACCATCTTCGAGTCGATTGATGAAATGGCGCGGATCGGCGTTGTGGAAATCCAGCGCAGCGGTCTCCAGCGACCAGATGATGGGCGTCTGGTCGTTGTCCTCGATGACATCAGTCTCAGACGGCAGGATTTCCCAAAGCTCAATCTCCTGCGCCGCATTGAGCACGAATGGGAAGCACCGCTCTATGTCGTTGAATCGGCCTTTGACAAATTGAAGGACGCTGATGCCAGTATCAACGCTCTCCCACACTGTCGGCGCTTTACCTCGAAGCGAGCTAATCAGATCGAAATTGAGCGCGACCCAGCCGCGATGCAGGACGCCGTGCTGAGTGAACACAGGCGAGACGGTCATTAGCAAGCGGTTGTCGAACACGACGGCACTGGAGTACTGGAGCAATGCCGGGTCGTCCTTGTCGAGCACGTTGGATACTTCGCGGCTCATGGGCACGTTGCCCCAGGTGGCGAAGTCGCGTCGGCCAAGGATGAGCGACCAGATGCCGACGGTGCCGCGATACCAGAGGTCGCCCTTCGCGACCACGGTGCTGTATTGGGATAGGCCACCGCTTTCGACCTGCGACACGGTCAGGATGGGGTTGGTGACGGTCGCCCAGTCGGCGGTCACGGTGGGCGCGTTGCAGGAGAAGACGATTTCAGGCGTGAGGATTTGCACTGGGCCTTGACCAAGGGACGCGTCGAGGGTGGGCACGCCGCGAATGGCGGTGATTTCGCCCACGTTACCGGGGACGTAAAAGACCTTGTTCGAGGCGAGGTAGGTATTTTCGGCGACGTGCAGGACGGCGTCGCGAAACTGGTATGCTGCTGTACCGCTCGCACCGCCAACGGCATCGCCAGCGATGAAGGTGCGCCCATCGGGACCGGCCTGCCACACGCGCCCAAGCCAGTAGGTGCCCATGCGAGCGATGGGAAGCTCGGGGTTTGCGCCGACGAGCACGGAGCGTCGGCTGGTCGCGCCGTCGAAGAAGATGGGCACGCTTTGGCCGTCGTTAATAATCATCCACTTCTCGGCCTGCCAAAGCCACGCTTGAGTGCGCGAGGCGGGGTTCACGTCCCAGAAGGTGAGGACGGCGCCAGCAGCGACGAGCGGGCCAGGATCGTCGATGTTCTCGACCGTGAGCACGGTCGCGCTGTCCACCGACACGATGAGGTAATTGTGGTTGCCGATGCGGATTTCGTAATTGGCGGCGAGGTTCGCCGTGGACAGGACAGTGATGGTGACGGTCGCGCCGATGGCCGGCACGGCGAAGCCCACGTCAACGATGGTGTTGTGGGCGATGGTGATTTCGCGGACCGACGCGCTCTTAGCCGCGGGCGTGAACTGGAACAGGCGCCCGCCGATGGACGCGATGATCGAGCCTTGGCCGGAGTCGGCGCGGTAGTAGGCGCTGCCTTGAAATCTTGCGTTCTGTTGACGCGACTGCAAAACCGCGTCGCCTCCCCAATCCAATGCCAACTTGCGATTCGGTGCGCGAGGAGTAGCATATCCCCCGCGTACGCTAACATTCGTGGCATAGGCCAACTGCGTGCGAGGAAGCTGGGAAGGGAGCATCCCAGAGTTCATCCCGTCTGGGAACGCGGCAACCGAATCAAACAGGTAATTTACTTTATCAGCCAATCCACTCACTTATCCGCTGTTTCAACGGCGCTGTAAAGGCACTTACACTGGCTTTGCGCGTACTTCCTTCCAGCAGCGTCAACATGGATTGGCGCATCAGCGACGACTTCAAGCCTTGTAAAAGTGCGGCCAACGAGGGAGATTCTTTTAGGCATAGCGTTGTGTTTCCAATGCTTTGTTTAGCGGCGGCGTTGGGCTGTTAAACCAACGTCGCTGCGAATTGTGAAGGAGCGGGCGTCCCCGTCAAGCGTGAAGGAACACGGCCACAATCTCGCACTCGACAATGGTAATCGTCGTGCCGCCAGATGGGTCCGTGTCAATCGCCACCATCATTTCAATGATGTCGGTCACGCCAGCCGTGGAATACATCACAGGCGGCACAACCAAGTCGATGGCCGTAGATGTTTCAGCGGTGACGACGCGAGTCTTGAACGCAGTGGCAGCGTTAGCCACGTCGCCTGGCGTGTTGTTCTGCCTGTGCAACTTTAGGCTGACGGTGCGCGATGCAGCAAATGTGCTACCCGTGTAATCGACGCGTGCTCGCGCATAGAGCATCCACGCACCTGCGGTTGTCAGCGTTATTTCCTCAGCGCCACTGGTTCCAAACGTGACTTCGGCAAACGCCGCACCAGTAATGACGTGTCCGGTGCCGCTGGCGTACTTAACGACGGCGTTGATAGCGGGCAGTGGAGTGACGGCGGGCTGCCAACCAGATGGGGAAACCTTTTCACCAGCAGAAATCGTATCGCCAGCGTGCGTGTTGCTTTCCCAATCAGGACTGACCACGCTGAAATGGGTGCTGTCGATAATCGCGTCAACGAGAAAGAACAGACCGCCTGGAATGAAGATTGGCTCCCCGGCAGCCATCCAACTTGTGTTTTCCACTTCGACAGTTACGGGTGTCGCACCGTCCGCAGGTGGCACAACGAAGTCGGCAGTGGTGAAGGTGAAGGCGCTGACGCCGTTGGTACCGTTGGTGCCGTCGGTGCCCGGCGGCCCTTCCAAACCCGGTATCGAGACCGTCTCTGGAGTTGGACATACTTGGCAGCAGTCCTGTAATCCGAAGCTCATAAAGTGCCTTTCGTTGGCCCGCCGTTCGGGTATTGCCTACCTTATGCGCCCTCGCGTAGGTTCCGTCAATGGCAACGGCGACCTTCGAGCGGTACTCGCATCATTGGAAAGCGGGCACGCGAGCCATTGACATCGAGAAATGGTGCATCCGGCAGGGCAAAGACCTGTTCACGCATTACCGGGCGCTGCACTCGCTGTTGTGGGAGGACGAGCACAACAAGTGGAGCGACTTGGCGCTGCGCGAGTTCACGGACTGCGTCGAGCTTCGAAAGCGCGGCATGGTGGGGTTGCTCGGACCGGGCAGCAGCGGCAAGACGTATTACGCGAGCAAGTTCGTCCTGTCGCATTACTACGTTTACCCGGAGGAGACGACGATACTGCTGACGACGACGACGGTGCAGAAATTGGACCTCGGCATATTGGGCGAAGTGAAGAAGCTGCACAAACAGGCCAAGGCGCGGTGGGACGATTTGCCGGGCGTGGCGCTGGACTATAAGCGGTGCATCATCACGGACCGGAGCGAGGACGGCGACACGCGTGATTTCAGAAACGGCGTGATTGGGATTGCATGTTTTTTACCGGGCACTTTGGTTGACACTCCGAGCGGTCCAAAGCCCATCGAAACATTGCGCGTTGGAGACAAGGTTTTCAATGCCTCTGGCATCGGAACCATTACCGAGACGCACACAAGAATAGTTGACCGAGCATTCCGAGTTCACTTGTCGGATGGCCGAATGATAGATTGCACAGAGGAACATCCGTTTTTTACGCAACGAGGATGGGTGAAAGTACGTGACTTGGAGACTTATGACAGGGTATTCTCGGTGCATGAAACGCTGCGCCTCTTGCAAGGGGAACTTGGGACCGGGCTATCCCAACCGAAAGTACTGCTCAAGCGAGTGCCGCATTTTCCTACCACCCAAAAACTGCGCTCATTGCCAGAAGCCGTTTCGCCCGTGGCGCAAGAGCAACGCCCGATCCGGTCGTTTCTGCGGTACGGATTGCGCGGGACGATGGGCAGCCGCACACAAAGATTGCATCAAGAAAGTGTCGAAGGCGTGCAAGAATTGCGGGCAACCAATGAAAGCTGTGCATCACAACCGCGACTTCTGCTCAGTGCAATGCCGCAATCGCCCGGAGACGATGCCTTGTCAGCGGTGTGGGAAGGCTTTTGTTTCGCTGCGCGAATCGCCCGCGAAGGACAGGACGCGGTTCTGCGGTCTATCTTGCAGGCTGAAGTGGATTTCCAAGCGGCACCATCGCAAGGGCAGGATGCCGACGCCAGAGGAACTAATCATCTGGAAGCTGTTTCCCGACGCAACGTGGAACCTTTACGTCAGGAGCGGCTTGTTGAAGGCCGACGGCAGACGACACGGGTACAAGGTGGACGTGGCTTTTCCAACGTTGAAGTTAGGCGTGGAAATCGACGGCGGCATTCATCGGATTCCGAGTGTGGCAACGAAGGACAAATTCCGCGACAGCCGACTCAGGGAGCTTGGGTGGACCGTGTTGAGATTCTCAAACAAGAAGGCGATGAACGATACGACGCGGGTCAAGGAGGCTATCGAGTCCACAATCTCGAAGTTGCAGGACATCCAAGCTACTCAGTCAACGGTGTAATCGTCCACAACTGCTACAAGGGAGAGCACTGGGTGGGCATCGGACCGTTCGTCGGCATCAAGAACAAGTGGGTATTCCTCGTGGCGGATGAATGCAGCCTCATGCATATTTCGTATTTGCGGGCAACGTCGAACTTGGACAAAAACGAGCGCTTCTTCTTCATCCCAATCGCGAACCCGGTGAACGGGGAGCACTCGCCGATGGGCCAGTCGTGCGAACCGGAACTGGGCTGGGGCAGCGTGCGCGACATCACCAAGACGACGATTTGGCCGACGAAGTACGCGAAAGGCAAGTGCATCAACTTTGTCGGGACAGACTCACCGAACTTCGAGGGCGACGGGCGGCACTACCCGTTCCTGATCGACCAAGAGCGCATTGACAGCACGCTGCGGTTCTACGGGCCGCATAGCGAGGAGTTCAACGCGATGTGCTTGGGCATCATGCGGCCGGGCGAAGACTCGCAGCGAGTCTTGACGAAGCAGCTTTGCACAATTCACAAGGCGTTTGAGAAGGCGACATGGAAAGGCGTGAACCGGACGAAGATTTATAGCGTGGACGCGGCGTACGGAGGCGATAGGTGCGTCGGGGGCTGGATTGAGTTCGGCGACGACGTGGACGGCAAGCAGATTGTGCGCGTCGAGAAGCCGCACGTTATCAAGATTGGCATGAAGCGGGGTGCGGAGCCGGAGGACGAAATTGCCGAGCATGTGCGCGACGAGTGCCTGCGTGAGGGCATTCCGGTCGAGAACGTGTTCTATGACTCGACGGGGCGCGGGACGCTGGGCGCAGCGTTTGCGCGGGTGTTCGGGCATGTAATTCCAGTGCCGGTGGAGTTCGGAGGCAGGCCAAGCGCTAGGCCGGTGCGTCTGGACCTGTTCGTTGTGGATCAGCATACGCAGCAGCGCAGGTTGAAGCGCGCCGACGAGGAATACCAGAAGCGGGTGAGCGAGTTCTGGTTCGCGGTGCGCTGGCTAGTGGAGAGCGAACAGTTGCGGGAGTTGCCGGAGTCGGTCGCCCAGGAGTTCTTCATGCGGGAGTTCATCTTTGTCGGCGGCAACAAGCGCGACGTGGAGCCGAAGGACAAAACCAAGCAGCGCATCGGCAGGTCGCCGGACGAGGCGGACTGGCTGGCGACGGCCGTGGAAGGGGCGCGGCAACGCGGTTTGCAGATAGCCAAACTGGGCGCTGACAAGTTCATCGAGGGGGGCGGCAAAAGCTGGCTGGAAGAACTCAACGACCGGCACAGGAAGCTCATCGCCAGCATGCGCCTCAAGACTGCGGCTTGACGGAGTGCACCGGGGGGTAGATAAGGGGCACAGTGCCATTACGCAACATTCTGGTCGTGCCCCCTGGCGGCTTTCGCTACACGCAAGCGGCGACGGACCGCACGCCCGCGAAGAACTTCCACACGATGAATGACGCGTGGAGCTTGGCGGTGCAGGTGGCGAACTTCCGGGCGGGCAACGGGCTGGAGCGGGCAACGCCCAAGGAAGCGCTGAAGGACATCGACGACGCGCAATGCGAGCGGCTGCATAATGATCCGGCGCACTGCATCGACGCGGATAAAAAAAAAGGCGTTCGAGCAGCGATAGACCGCCTGTCAAGAAGTGTCGGACATGCGGCGGTCGGCGGTCGCGTGTTGATTGAGTGGCTAGGGGAGGGCGCAGTGCCAGTTCCCATTGAAGTGGCACAGCGACGGGCCAACGTGTGCCTGGAATGCCCAGAGAACCGCGATGGGCACAGCCTTTTGCGGCTGACAGCGGACGCCGTGCGCGCCATCGCCGAACAGCTAAACGCGAAGGAGCATCTAAAGCTGCGCGTCGAGGGTGAGGAAAAGCTGTACTCGTGCGCCGTCTGCCGGTGCGCCTTGAAATTAAAAGTGCATGTGCCCATCGGCACGATCTTGAACCACACGGACCAAGACACATTGAACGCTTTCCCGGCATGGTGCTGGGTGACAAACGAACGACCCCAAATGATATGACACAACCTCTAATAGTCGCGTTGCCGACCCACGCAGGCGACATCGAACAGGCCGAGACGCTGATGAAGTGGATGGTAGAACTTGGCCCAATGCGCGAGCACAGCCTGTTGGTGGGCGCGGACGCGGGCATCCCGCAGGAGCGCGTGAAGGCGCTTCTGGATGTGGCGCGACCGGCATTCCATAGCGTGCGGGCAATGATTATACAGACAGGCGCGAAGGGCTGGCCACTGGCAGCGAACCTGATGTTTCGGGCGGTGACGCGGCAGATTTACGAGGGCTACAAGTTGCCGTGGCTGTGGGTGGAGCCGGATTGCGTGCCGCTGCGAGCGGGCTGGCTGGATGATTTGGCGGGCGCGTATCGCCTATGCCCGCGGCCGCTGATGGGGCATGTGATTGACAACCCAGACGCGCCGGAAGGTTTGCCAAAGCGATACGTGAGCGGCATCGCGGTTTATCCGCAGGATTTGTTCGGACTGCTCAGCAAGCGATGGCAGGAAGCGAAGTTCACCGGGCCGACGAGTCCGGTGCGCCGGCCGGGACAGCGCGAGGCACCCGCAGTGGGCGCGTGGGATATGACCTTCGCGGACACGCTGACGCCGCGGGCGCATCACACGCCGCTGATACAGAGCCATTGGGGGACGGCTTACAGCACGCCGCCTGTGTTCAAGACGCTGCGGACGGAGGCGGACCCGGCGAACGTGGTGACGTTGGACTTCATCAAGCGCGAGGCGGCAATCTTCCACCGGGTGAAAGAGACGGAGGACTTTCTGACGATGTGGCGCGTCGGCTTGGAGCACAGGAAGGCGCTGGCGGTAGAGGCGCTGAAGCCAACCGGAGCGAGCGCATACGTGCTGGACAAGGCGCTGGAAGCGGGGCTGATCGAAGCACCTAAGGCGTTGCCGACGGCAACGGAGCCTGCACCGACGCAGGAAGGCGAAGCGGTCGTGGGCAAGCCCGGCGAGGCGAACCCGAACTTCAAAGGCGGCGACGCAACACTCGCCGAACGCCGCAAATCCGCCGCACAACGCAGCAAGGAATACCAGGAGGAGGCGAAGCGCAAGGCGCAGCAACAGGCGACCAAACAGCGTGAGCCGATGGCTGTGATATGAGCGCCACGCAGCAGAGCCAAAGAAAGATGGAGTATCGTCGCCGTCGCTGGCAATCCATGACCGAGGCGCAGAAAGCCGAAGTCATCGAGAAGCAACGCCGTTACCAAGCCGAATACCACACAAAAAACAGGGAGCGCAGACTTCGACGAGGCGCGGCATATTACAAGGCAAACCAGGAGCATGCAAAACAGCAGGCAGCTTTGGCGCGTGACGTAATAAAAGCCGACCCTCACAAACTAGAGCAGCACAAACAAAAGAGGCAATCGCGAGGCATCGTTTACAGAGAAGCCAACCGAGAAAAGCTGCGTGAGCAGGGCGTTGCCTATTACAAAGGACACAAAGCAGAGAGTTTCGCCCGCGTGCAAAAGCGAAACGCGTTAAAGAAAGCGGCCACAATCAACATGCAAGGCATTATAGCCTTCGTGCGGAGCATAAAGGCAAAGCCCCTTGCAACCTGCTACTACTGCCAAGAGAGAGTTTCTACACGCACCATTCACTTCGACCACATCATCGCGCTTTCTAAGGGCGGACTGCACGCAGTCGAAAATCTGTGCGTTTCCTGCGGACCTTGCAATCTTAGCAAAGGTGCCAAATCGCTAATTGAGTGGGCGGCTTACCGTGGAGCACAACAACTCTTGAATCTATGAGCGACACATCAACAGCCACCAAAGTTGGCGAGGTGATTCAAAGCATGCGGCTCGCGGACGAGATTCGGGCGCGTAACCGCGTGCTCATCCAAAATCAAGCGAACGGGTTGCCGCCTTTTACTGACGCGCAGATGGCGGAGAACAAACTGGATGTCAACTTTTCGACCAAGACCTGCTCAAATCTGCTCGCGACGGCCCGAAGGCAATACGAGAACGCCTTTGGCAAGACGGCGCACTACTTTAACGTTTCCCTTGAGGATGCCCCGGTGGATAAAGCGCTAGAATGGGGGCAAATCATTACCAAGGAGGCGAATCGACCATTGAAGCGCTCGCGAGAGTACTGGAGCTTGATTCGTGAGACGGGCGCGTCAGTGATGCTCAACGGCGTAGCCATCAAGATGTGGTTCGACAAGGACCAACTGATTCCTGCCTTCATCGCGATTGAAGATTGGCTGTGCCCCACGGATACGCCCGTTAGCTTGAACGGGATTTCCCACTTCTCGGTGCGTCGCGGAATGACACCGTATGAACTTTACCGCAAGACGATTGCCAAGGACGAAAACATTGATCCGGGATGGAACGTCAAGATGGTGAGGCGCGTTCTGCAAGCCATAAAGAAGGACGACACATCGGACCAAGCGTACGATTGGGTAAACTATCCCGAAAAGGCGGCAGAGCTTTACAAGCAAAACTGCGTTTACTGGCAGTCCGATGCCGTGCCCAAGATATGGTGCTTCGACTTCTACTCGCAAGATGACGAGACCGGCGAGTGGAACCAGCAAATCGTGTTGGACCGCGAATTCACCAACAGCTACGGCACCGTAAACGAACTCGACGAGTTTTTGTACGAGAGCAAGCGCCCGGTGACAGACTCGCTCGACAAGATTTTGCACATGCAAGTCGGCGACTCGAATCACAAAGCGCCGTTCATGTTCTACAGCATTCGGTCGCTTGGATTCCTGCTATTTGACCTATGCCAGATACAGGACATGACGATGAACCGCTTCGTGTCGAAGGTTCACGAAGACTTTCTGTTACTGCTCAGAGTGCAAGACCCGGCGGATCGCGCAGCCGTCGATAAAATCCACTTCGGCCTTCGTTACGGCCTGCTGCCCGATGGCATTGGATTTGTGAAGCGCGAGGACCGTTATCAGTTTGACCCGCAGCTAAGCCAAATGCTGTTCAGCAACCTGAAGCAATACATGGGCGAGAGCGCGAGCAGCTACACACAGGACATCGACAGCGGGACGGAGAAGGAGCGCACCAAGTTCGAGGTGCAAGCGCTCTTGGCGCAGACCAGCGCGTTGCTCAGTTCGCTGCTCAATAATGCGTACATACAGGCGGAGTTTGAGTATCGCGAGATTTGTCGGCGCCTGTGCCTGAAGGACACGCACAACGCGGACGCGAAGGCGTTCCAGAAGCGGTGCCGCGAGGCGGGCGTGCTTGAGAAGTGGTTGGACTCGGACCGCTGGGAGATACGCGCCGAGACCGTCATGGGCGGCGGCAGCAAGCAACTTGAGTTGGCCGGCGCGGACAAACTGATGAGCGTGCGGCAGTTTATGGAGCCGTCGGCGCAACAACGGACGCTGCATAAGTTGGTGCTGGCGGTGACGGACAGCGCGGCGGAAGCGGATGAGCTTGCGCCAATCAAGCCGAACAAGATCACAGACACGGTGTTCGATGCGGCGCTTGCGTGGGGGACGCTGATGACCGGCGTGCCGATGCCAGTCAAGGAAGGCGACTCGCACCGCGAAGTTATCGAAACGCTGCTACGAATGATGGACATGAAGGCGCAGCAGATTGAGCAGAGCGGCGGCGTGGGCATGCCGCAGGACGTGGTCGGGATAACGAATGCCGCAGCTTACGTGACGCAGCACATTGATTTGCTGGAGCAGGACGAGAGCGAGGCGCAGCGCGTGAAACAGTATCGCGATTTCTTGGGCAAGCTGGGTAATCAGGTTAAGGCGTTCGCGCAACGGCAACAAGAAATGGCAGCGCAACAGAACGGGCACCAAGACCCGGAGACGATGGCCAAGGTGGCGTCGATTGCGGCGACCACGCAAGCAAAGGTGCAGGCCAAACAGGTCAGCGACCAGCAGAAGCTCGCACAAAAGGAAGCTGCGTTCCGCCAGAAGCAGGCGCACGAGATGGAAAAGACGCGTGCCGACGTGTTCGTTGCGGGCATGGAGGGCGTGGCGGAGACGGCAGCGCAGCACGCCAAGACGGCAGCCGAAGTGCGCGCCATCGAGCGCAAGGCGGAAGCGGAAGCCAAGGCAGCGGCGAAGAAGGCCAGCGCGACCAAGAACAAGGAGTAATCCCACGGCAGGTGCGGCGTTTTTAAGTCGCCTATTGTACGTACTGTATATACGCGCAGGCGACGATATGGTTCGCTGGGAGGGGTCCGCGTGCTTCGCTGGACAAGCCTCCGCGTGCTTGGCTTCGCCATGCGCTTCGCGCACCGCACGCTACGGCCGGAATTGCTACGATATTCTTGGCCTGCTTCGCTCCGGCGCATTCGGGTCGATGATACGCGATGCGCGGTGCAAGAAGTTCTTCAGTCTTGGCTTCGTGGTGGCGAGCGAGCCGCCCCAAGCAATGGCACCCTGTTGGCGTAGGAGGCGGGTAAGTTGGCCTTCCCGAGCAATGGCTGAGGGAGCGTCAGGCGCGGGTTCGGTGTGCATAATGGAGCACACGCCAAATTCCTTGGTGACGTTCGCGCCTTCGCCAAGGATGTGCTGGGTGAGTCGGCGCGGAAAGTTGGAACTGAAGCCGACGTAATAACCGTCAATGTAGAGCAGCGACAGGACGTAAACGGTGAACACGCGGCACTGTGGGGCGCGAACTGGGCGGGTGTCAAGGTGTAAAGCGCGGCACTTGACACACAGACGGGGCGAGGCGTAGAGTGGGCGGCATGGGCAAAGGTAAACGAGCAAGCACAGTGACGGGTGGTATTAGAGTCGGGTCCGTGATGCTTGCCGTGAGGGCGCACTATGAGGAGACGGCGCGTGTGATGTCGGTGGCAGAGGGATATGCGATGGTGCGGCGAAAAGGGTGCTATCCGTTTGTGATTCCGGTAAAGCAACTGCGGCCTAAATAAGCGACGCTATGAACCAAACGATACCCTGCAAGCGGTGCGGTGGGACGGGCAAGCTGGCTGATCCGCGCGAGGTGGGCATGGGGTTGAGGGCGTATCGTGAGGAGATGGGCGTGTCGCTGCGGGCAGTGGCGCGGGCACTGGGAAAGTCGGCGACCCATGTGAGCAACCTGGAGCGGGGCAGGCAACGGTGGACCGAGGTGGTGGTGGAAGCTTACAAGGCGGCGGTTAACGAGGCGGCGGCGTCGCGAGGCGCGTCGCGAAAGGAGAGCGAGCAATGAACGACATGATGTTGAAAGGCGACGACGCTGCTGTGCTGCGGCAGGCGAGCCTCTTTCGCAAAATGCGAGCGTTGACGCGGGCGATGCGTAAGGGGACGGGGTGGCGACTGAGCTGCGAGGAAATTCGGCATGGCGATCAGTGCCCACTGACATTTGTGGGAGGATATTTGGGGTCGTCGGGCAATAGAGCTATAGCGGCAGCAACGCAGATGGGCCTGGGGTATTGGGCAACGCCTATAATGTGTGCAGCCGATTCGCAAGAAAGCTTTTCAGACTCCATTTACCCGTGGAAGCACCGTCGATTACGCCGCATCCTGCTTCGCGCTGCGGGGTTGAAGGAGGCCGCGTGAGCGACGAAGCCATCATCCACGCACCACAACCCACGCCAACCGAGCTTGCGTTGATTGCAGCGCCGTTGCTGTCCAGCGAAACGGAGTGGACGGAGAAATCCTACAAGCGCGCCGTTGGGGTTGCCCACGCGCTCTGGTGCGAAGCGCACCGATTCTGCGAGGCCCAGGCGGGTCGCAGCGCCGCGGGCAAGGAAGGATCGCCATGACCACCTGCCAATTCATCCTGTTCGACGCGGCGAAGCGCGACGGCGGCTGGCCGCGCTGCGGGCGACCTGCTACACATACTTGGACGCCACGCCCGTTGCCTTGGCACAAGCCCGAGGCGATGCCTGTGTGTCGCGAGCACGGCGAAGGGCTGGCGGGCAATTGGCGCGATGAACTGAAGGAGACGGCATGAGCAAACAGCTTTACTGGTGGTGCAAGTGCGGAGCGCATAACTTCGCTCCCGCCGACCAATCGCCGGACAACAGAGTGACCTGCGCCGAATGCGCCAGTGAATTTGAATGGTCGCAAGCCATGAGAATCCCTTCGCCAAAAGCGCCTTCGCCGACACCCGCCAAGCCATGCCCATGAGCACGCCACACACGACCGCCTCGGAGCGCGGGCGCTCCAACCCGCTCCTCGAAACGTTCCGCACAGGCACCAGCAGTCCAGCCTACACCCGCCATCGCAACGCGACTACCGACGCGCTCGCACTCATTGACGCCGCCCTAGCCGGAGCACCGCCGTGCTCCGATGAGTCCGCCACGTCGTCCGACGAAACCGTAGAATGCGCGTCATGCGGCAAGCGCACAACGACACTCGAAGCCGACCTCCGCCATTTCAACCGAGGCCGATGCGGTAAGTGCGGCGGCCCGCTGTTCCCCATTGAGCACGCCTGTGTCAGCGTGCCCCCACCGCCCGCAACGCCCTCCCGTCCCGTGCCGCCCGACCCATGAACCGCACCCATTACAAGAACGTTGAAGCGCTCATCAACCGCACATGCGGAAAGACATTCAAAGCATACTGGCGCGAGATGCGACGACACGAAGCGACGTTGCGCCGAATTTACGCTAAAGACAAGACGCACAAGTGCGTACCAGAAGAAGTTGGCAGCGTGAACCGCGTCCACCCATTAAGGATTAAGTTGGTGACCTTTTATCGCTGTGCCATTTGCATGAAAGATTTACCCCACCCCCACGCCCCGTCTGGAACGCGCCTGCGTTCCGATGCGCCCGTCCCTTGACGCCTCCCTCTGACATGCCTGCCGCGAAGCTGTGCGCCACGCCGCAATGCGGTCGCCCTGTGAGGGCCAAGGGACTGTGCGGCGCGTGTTACCAACGCCAACATTACGCCACCCATCCCGAGGCCCGCCTTAAAAAGCTCGCCGCTAACGCCCACTGGCGGGCCACCGGCGACAATTACCAACGCGTTCTTGACTCCAACCGCAACAGCTATCACAAACGCCAAACCAATAAACGGCTTCGCGGCCGCGCTGCTGCCCGCACCTCTAGCCGTACCGCCCGCTTGGGCTTCGACCGCGAAATCGCCCATCACCTCGCCAAAGGCCGCTCCCCTGCCTCCATCGCCGTCCGCACCAACCTCCGCGTCTCCGTCGTCCAAGCCGCTATTGACCGTATCGCGGCCCAGAACGTCGCCGCTCCGCCCGCCCCATGAAACGCAAGCCCCGCCGCAAGCCAGCCTATAGTACGTACACCGCACCGCTCGACGTTGCCCTCATCGCCCAGCGCACCGACCCGTGGCTAAAACTCGTCCGCCGCACCCGCTTCCCCAGACGCCGCCCCAGCTAAAGCCGGAGTCCCAACGCGACGCATCTCGCCCACCTGCGCCCATGCCACCCGGACGGTGCGGGGACGGTCGCGCGGACAAAGCAACCTAGGCTCTCTTTTTTGCCGCCTGCCCGGCGCTGGGCGGGTCGCAGCGTGCGCCTGCCATAGCGGAGAACGTCGATGCGGCGCGAGCCGCAATCGGCGGGCGAAGCGGTACAAGTACACGGGTATAAAAAACCCAGCGCGCGTGAACGGGCCGGGCGTGATGGTAGCGGTGAGGGTTAGGCGAGGGCGGCGCGCAGTTGCCGCACAAGGCGAGTCTGGTCGGCGTTGGGTATGTGGCCTAGCAGATTGTCGTAGGTGCGCGAGAACGCTAACACCGCTTCACAAGCGGCGCGCGTCGCGTCTAGTTTTGCGGCGAGCGCGGATAGTTCGGCGCGCAGGGCCGTGACTTCGGCTTGCGCCTGCAAATCGTGTTCACACAGCAGCAACTCTATTTGCTCAACCGGCGACGATTCAGGATACAGCTCATTGAGCGCAGCGACCAGGTTCGGGCCAATCTCAATTAACGCGGCGTTCATAACGCAGCCTCCTTGTCGCTGTGTGTGGCGCGAGCAATGGCCTGCTCCGCGATTTGATTAACGCTGGCCCGGAGCGCGTGCGAGCCATCGGCGCTTGCGAGCACCAGGCGCAACGCCGCGATAAGGTCCGCGCAATGCGGGCAACCGTGAGCGCGTTTCACTGGCGTTGTGCCTTCGACGTTGCGTTTCCATATTGAGAGGTTGCTGGTGTGACAACCGATGGACGCTGCGACTGCTTTGTAACTCTCGCCGTTTCGCAATCGCGCCACGGCTTCACGTTTCACTTCGTCGCTGTAGCGAATCGAGTGAACATCCGTATTGTGTGGGTTCATTGTGTAATGAAGGAAGCCGCCGACCCGCGCGGTCAAAGTTCACGGAGCGGGCGCTACGTGAGGCGCACAGATCAGCGGCAAATTTTGCGTGACGGTTCATCGAACTTTGACCTTCGACGCCCGTAGCCTACACTATCACGCGCTCTTGTCAACTGCGTTACTAGACGCGACTGCCGGCGCTATCGGCGCGACACTCTGCGACCCGCGAACCTTGCGAACTGCGTTGCGCGCCTCGACTGGTTTCGGCTTACCCTGGCCGCGCAATGCCATCGCCATTTCTTGTAGGTCAACCCAAGCACGCATTAGGGCGGCTTTGATATGAACGGGGGTTGAGTCGGCCGTGCCATCGCGGTAGGCAACGTCTTTCAGGTCCATGGCTTGAGTGAGTGCGGAGAGGCGATGGACGCCAGAGCGCGGGCCGGGCGGTCTGGATGGACGTAAGGCGGGCGGATCAGCTACGCATTCGGCAACGGCGCTCATTGGGCGGACGATACGCCAAGGGAGGGAGGGGCGTCAATGGCGAGGATAGCTGGGATGCTGGGTTAGGCGGCACGGCATGAGCACGCCAGTAGCGCGTTTGCCGCTGGCCAAGGTGCCAGCGAAGCGAACGGGTTCGGTGTCGGCAGTGAATTGGAAGGTAACGGCGGCTGTGGCGTCGCTGTGCCGGGCGAAGTAGTCGGCGATGATTCGCAGTTCGTAAGCTGACAAGGCGATTGTGAACACGGGCGGTTTTGTGGGAATAACAAGGTCCAGCCGGGGGTAATTGCCTTCGATGGCCTTGGCAACTACGCTGTTCTCGTTGTCTAAGTCATTGGTTGTCAGTCGCACCTTCGAGCCGTTGACGGCGGACAAGGCGACGTTCTCAATGATCGGCAATGTCTTTGACCGGGGAATGCCAGCCAGCGCCTTTTTATACGGCGCTGATGGGATAATCACGTCAGAAGCAGGCGTAAACGCACCTGACACTGGCGGGAAGTCCTCGGACCGCTCGACAGGCACGCGAATAAGCTGCCTGCCGTTGGTTGCTTCGACACAGCCAGCCGTCGCGTTGTAGTGGATACCTTGAATGACAAAGCGACTGGGATCATCTGACGCAAACGCGGTAATGTCATGCTCTTTGCTGAGGAGCACAACGGTTTGAGCGGTTGCTGGCGTGGATGTTGACGGGGCTTGGGTTTCGTTGGTTTGTATACGGTTTAGTGAGAGCCGCGCGACAGCCCGCGGTCAACCTGAGCGTGGAGGCCACGCCCAGACGCAGGCGCCGCACGGCAAAGCGGGCGTTGTTGGTTGGTGCAGGTTGACGTTGCACGCGGGTAAGATACACGAAGCGTCGAGCGTGTCAAGTGCGTTGGTTGACGGCTTGCGTGGTTCTGGTATCGTTGCGCCATGCAAACAATCCCTGACAGTTACAAGCAGGCGGGTCATCTGATGATGCTGGTCAAACGAGACGGTGCCGCGGTGATGTACAAGGCGGCGCACAGCGCTTATTGGGAGGTCTATCAAGTGCGAGCGCGTCCGCCAGAGCGGATCATGGGTCGGGACTATCCAGAGCGCGAAGTATTGGCCGGAAACGAGGATTTCAGCTCTTATAGCTGGGCGTGTGTCTCAGCAGACAGGTCAGAACGCCGTTACCATGAGATTTTGGTGCCCGTGACAACCCCGTAAGCCATCGGGAGCGGGTTTCCGCTGTCGTATGGTGGTCTGAGCAGTAAACGCGGCTTGCGTGGCTTACGGGGCGAATGCTACCCCGGTGCGTAAAGCGCACCGAGGCGGGCGGGCGTCAAGTGCGCTGGCGCATGGTTTTTAGCGCGATTCGCAGCACTTCGGCGATAAGCGCGGCTCGGTTTAGCCCTTGGCGCTTGGCGAAGCGATCCAGCGCCTTTACCTCGGACGGTTTGAGTCGCGTTGACGCAATGGCGATAAAGGCCAGCGTCATTGAGTATCCAATCGCGCCTGTCTGCGTCGCTGAGGCGCGGCGGCTCGTGGTAGTGGTCTGTGCCTGAGCGCGGGCAATCGCAGCTTGCGGTGCGTGGTACGTGACCAAGGACGCGGCCAATTGCGGCGTCCAGTTCGGCGGGATTGTCGCGAATGAAGGCTTGCAAGGTCATTGTGCCCCCTTTTCGGCAGGGACGGCGAGCGGAGATGTGAGCTTGATTGCGTCCAACACCCTTCGCCCCGCCTCAATCAATTCAGGGTGGACGTGACAATCCTCGTGTTTACCGGGACGTAGGTACGACTTATCCACAATCGTTTTAAGAACATCGTGCAAATCAGCGGCCATTGTGTGCATTGGGCACTGTGCGAGCCGCACATAACCGTCGTTATCGAATCGCACCTGGCACCCGCATTCTATAGTGAAATCTTGCGGTGCTTTTATCGGATACTTCGCATTCATAAGTCCTTGCATACGTTAGCGCCGCCGCACCCCGCCTAGATAGCAGCAGGGCGCTGCCGGGGCACGGCGGCAATTTGGCGAGCGCGTGCGGTAACAGCCGCACCAGCCATCGACCCTGTTAGGTCCAGGTTGCGCAAAGGCGGCGCTCATAAGGTGTTGGGTTGATTGGTTGCTGCGTCTAGGTCGCTGCATACCGCGCACAATACAGCTTGACCGCACCACTGTCAACCAATAATCTTTACAGCATGAATTCAAAATACATGACCAACGGTGCTTTACTTGTAGGGCCGGTAATTGAGTCGCGGAAGGTGCTGACGGGCGAAACGCTTGGCGTATTGCCCGAAAACCGGGAATTGCTCGTTACACTGGCCCAAAAGTATCGCCTACGCCGCCATGAGGACGGCTGGTTCGTCGATGGGAGAGGACACAGGAGCCAGATATGGGAGTTTGGAGTGGGTAAGTTGGGGCTGACGGTGACAGGCTCGCAATTCATTCGCAAATGCCGCGAAGCTGGCGATTGGCTGCGTGCTAAGGCCGTCGGCGATCGGGAAGCGAACTTCTATTGCGACTGGACAGACGCGAACCTTGCCAAGTTGGTGACGCTGACGGGCCTGCAACGGCGCAAGTCAGCACCTGCGCCCCGTTGACGAGGCCACGCGACATGGTAGCCTTGCGCCCAATGACCGAGCGCCAGCTACAACAGCCCGCGTTTCGCCTGCAAGTGGTCCTGGAGGCGCACCGGAGCACGCTGCTTTGGCTGGCGGCTGAGTGCGAACGGTGGCGCTGGGAATGCGAGCGGTTGAGGCAGGAGAATTCGCAGTTGCGGCAAGCGCGATTTGAGAGGCGGCGCGCAAGCGGCGACCAGTATCTTTCTCTACCTGTATCACCGTATGGTGGTAATACAGAGTAAAAAACGTGAGACACCCTAGAGGCACTTTGCAAGCGCCTATAACCAACGCAAGTTGCGAACAATCGCAGGGGTGTCTCACCGATGCAATGCACAAGAGGCTGAGACACCCCAAAAACGACGCGAATTTCGCGTTTTGCTGAGCAAAATTGAAAAAAGGGGGGGTGTCTCACTACGGCATCAATGACTTACAGCGTCCCGAAAATGGGAAAATTCACCGTGGCGCGATGGTGTAAAAAGCCTCTTTTCCGGGCGCGTTTGTGTTGCTGATTCTGCCGTTCCACGGAGGCAGATCGCAGATGCGAAAGAAGGTAGCGCGGGACACACAAGTTTGGAGCATGATTTCATTCAAGGTAAAGCCGCGGTTCTCGTTCTCGCACCGTCGCAGGAAGACATACATGCGATCCCGTACCTTGAGCGGCGCCAGCAGGTCGTTGGGGTCCATCTCGACCGTGCATGTCGAGGAGTCGTAAACGAGCGGGATTTCGGAGAGCATGATTCGATTTGTGTCCTTCTGCATCGTCAACTTGCGGGTGTTGTCCCCGGTTTTGGTGACGCTGTATTGCCCCTCGACGTGGTTGTACAGCCAAACAGGTCCATAGTAAGCGTTTGCGCGTTGCTTCTCGCTCCCCCAAGTGCTGACAATGGATTTGGTGTTGTGGTGGGTGAGCCAAACGGCGCAATTCAGTTGGGCCTTGATGAGCGTAAGGTTACGAACCAAAGCGAGAACATGCCGCTCGTCCCAAACGGGGACCATCGCGTAGATCGGCTCAAGAAATAGCAGTTGCAGGCCGGGGCAATCCTTCTTCAGAAAGTCGATGAAGCTGGCGACGTAGATGTCGCTGCTCAAGTCGATGGTTCCTACCAAGCTGCCGTTGATGGAAAAGTTCTCTTTGTTCAACGGCAACTTGGCTCGCATCTGGCGCAGGCGAATTAAGGACTCTCGGGCGTTGCGCTCGCCGACAAGGTAATAAATCTTCAGTGGCGTTCGGCAATCGAACTGGCCCCAAACTGGAAGCCCGCTGCTGGCGGCCGCCGCGACACAAAGGCTGATGATGCTTTTCCCGGTGTCGCCATCGCCTGAAAGCATCACCGTGGAATTGTCGCTGATGAGTTGGTCAATAAGGACTGGTGGACTCTCGCCGCACGTTTCCAACGCCTCGTCCAGCGTTGCGCCAGAGAGGCCCGGTTTGAAAATAGCGGCAGGCACAACGACAGCTTAAATAGGCTGTGTATAGCGTCAATTAAAAAAGTGTTGACACATTTTCGCGTCGTGTGTAATTTGCGCGAAACATGAACGTTCGCCCTTCTGAAAAGTTCACCCTGCTTGTCGAGCGCGTTCACGGTTCGGTAAACGCGGCTGCCGACAAATGGGGGATTCATCCGACGATACTTTACCGCTTCATGTCGAAGAAGGACGCAGGCGGCATGACATTGGATACCGCTGCGCAGATTTCGCATAAGAGCGGTGTGTCGCTGGACGAACTGTTCGTGATTGAACCTGAACCAGAGAAAGCGAGCAAACGATGAGAGACCGAGAATTGTTAGCGTTAATGGCTGCTTCGATTGTAGGCGGGCAATGGGCACATCCCGAAAATCCCATCGAAGTTGAAACTGCGGTACAAAACGCCTATGACATCCTAGAGGAGATTGACGGCGATGAAGAAAAGCGCACTGAAACTGCTTTTGACTACGCGATGAAACAGGCTGAGGAGCATCGTGCGCGAAGGGATGCCCGAGCGAAAAAGGAAGCAGAAGCGAAAGCGGAAGCTGATGCTGTGCGATTGCACAAAGCCCCCGCAACACCCGCGCCATGACCGACCTCCGCTCCAAGCTCGCTGCCTTGTTTCGCCGCGTCACCTCGTCTGACGTGAGCGACGACGACGCCCAGGCCGCGCTGCGCGAGTTCCGCTCGCTCGGCTGCACGCGGCGTGAGATTGACGACGCACTCGCGGCGAACCCCAGCAGCATCAAGCAAGTGACCGCTGCGCCCGTGTCGGCTTCGACGCCGACAGAGCCGCGCTTCAAAGACCCGACGATGCCGTACGGCTCAAAGTACGGGCCATCATCGCCCAAGAGCGCGTGGCCGTTGTCGCGCATTGCACGTGAGGACGCACAGTACCTGCGCTTTCTCCTTGACCGCAGCGACCCGCCGCCCAAGCCGTGGCTGCGGGCGCAAATCGAGATGGCGCTGGCTGGCGCGAAGGCCATGCCGCAACCCGCGCAGGCACCGGCACAGCCTGACGTGGGCGACGACGAACCCCCTTTTTGAATATGACCGCCACCGACCGCAGCGAGTTGATCGAAACCGTGGTGCGCAACCACGAGCAGGGCTTTCCCGGCATCGCGACGGCGACGCTGTTCGAGTTGGCCGCGCACCGGCTCGCCGTCCACTACGGCCTCGTCGTGACGCACGAGGAGATTGAACGGACGCTGGCGCGGTCGGCGAAGATGACGCCATGAAAACCGACCCACTAAAAGTACACGCGGCGAAGCAATACGCTGAACGGCTCAAACGCATCCCGTCCAGTCAATGGTGCGTTGGCGATTACGACGACTTGCGCGGGCGTCATTGTGCGGTTGGGCACATTGCAGCGTTGCAAAAGATTCCGCGATACACGCCTCACTTCAACGCGCTTGAAACAGACTTGGCCAATTTGTTCGGTATGCCGACCTATCGCATCAATGACCGTCTTAGAGCAGTCGGACGCGCCTTTGTGCAAACGCCCAAGCGCAACATCCTTCGCGCCCTGAACCGCATCATCAAAGGCAAAGCGTGACCCTCCTCACCCAAAAAGACCTCGACGGCATCGCTCTTGCCCAAGGCGCAATTCAACTCATTGAGGAGGCCGTACCCACGAGCCTCAGCGGCCCGCAGCTTGTCCACGCGATCTGTTGCTTGCTTGAAGCGAGTGCGCCAGCGAACAAGCGCAATGCTTTGCTGGGCAGCACGGGCATCGCCGCAGCCGCCATCGCCGCCCTGGTCGAAGAACGCCGCGCCCATGCGGCAGGCGAAAGGTCGGTGGTCGCATGACAACGCTGACGCTCTCCTCCTCGTCGCTAGGCATGTACTCGCGCTGCCCTGCCGCGTACAGAATGTACAAGGTACTCGACCGCCGTCCGGTGCGCACCTCCAGCGGCCTCATCGCTGGCACCGCCATCCACGGAGCGTTGCATGCGCTCCAAACCGGCAAGGACGTGGCGGCGCAGGAAGCGGCGATTGACGCGGTGCTGGCTGAGACGCCCATTGCGGCGAGCGAGAAAGAGTATAGGACCGCGCCATATTTGAAGGATGCGCTCGCGGCTTTCCGCGCGGAGCATGCGAGCACGTTCACTGGCTGGACCATTGAGGAAGTGGAACAACAGGGCGTCGTCGAGCTTGGCATTGTCCACGTAGCCCGAAAACCGCAGGACATGGGTTGCGCTGATTTAGTGCCCGCCCGTATTATGTGGGAGTTTCGCCGCGACCTCGTTGGCGTTGACCAAGACGGCCGTCGCTGGATAGTCGATTGGAAAAGTAGCAGCCGCGACGAGGACGCCCAAATCAAAGCGATGCAGAATAGCGGCCAGTTCATGGGCTATATCTATTCGTGGCAGGTGCAGCATCCCAACAAGTCCGTCGCTGGCGTTCAACCTGTTCGCATTATCATGCGCAAGCCGAGCAAGACCGGCGTCGCCTACGCCTTTCCCAAGGACGGCGGACTGTTCTTCCCGCAGGACCGTGTTGACGAGTGGCGTCGTCATACGCTTCGCAAGGCCCGCGAGATTCTTGAACGCGACCCGCAGGACCATGACTCGTGGCCGATGGCGTGCGCTGAACTTGGTTGTTGCCGCCATACTTTCGGGTGCTGCGAGTACATTGGTGTTTGTGTACTGCCGCCCAGCGACCGCCCGCTGAAGCTCGCCACTGACGAATTTGAAGATGCCGAAGCCGCCAAGCAACGCGAACGCGCCCGCGACGGCGCACAACCCGAGGGGACACCATGACTGACGCCGAACTGCTTGAAGCCGAAGGCGTGCTCAACGAACTCCACATGGAGCGCATCGCCGCTGAAAACAAACTGTGCGACGTGTGTCGCGAGTGGATGAATCAATTGCTGCGTGTCGAAGCCGAGAACCGCGAGCGTCAACTGCGCGACTTGGTCAAAGCACGGCTCGCCGACCGCCTCGCAGCGGCAGGGCGTAGGGAGGCGGCACCATGAGCGACCCCATCAACATTCCGACCGCGCCCGTTCCGCCGTCGCGCCGCAACCCGCAACTCTCTCTCCTCTACGGCCCGCCCAAGGGCGGCAAAACCACGATCGCCGCCTTGTTGCCCGACTCGCTCATTCTCGAACTGGAGCCTGCCGGCGCCGATTTCGTCACCGCGCGCAAGATCAACATACGCGACATGGCGCATCTTCAGGCGGTTCTGGCGAAGCTCATCGCGTTGCGTGAAGCGGGCACTCCCGCCTGCCGCCGCCTCGTCATCGACACCATCGACGAGGTCGAAGCGCTCTGCGATCCCTACGCGCTCGCCCAGTACAAGAAAAGCGTGCTCGGTAAGGACTTCCAAGGCACGTCCATTGTGGAACTGCCGCAGGGCGCGGGCTACGGTCGCTTGCGCGAAGCAATGGGCGAAACGCTCTGGCTGTTCTGCAAGGCCGCGGACGAGTGCGTTTTGCTTGGACACGTACGCGAGAAGTATATCGAGCGCAAAGGGCAGCAAGAGGTCGCCGCCCAGGATATCGCACTTACGGGCAAGGTTCGCGCCATCGTCGCCAGCCGTTGCTCCAGCCTCGGCTATGTGTGGCGCAACTTCGCGAACCAGGTGTACATCAACTTCAAAACCAGCGACACCGTCAACTGCGGCTCGCGCTGCCAGCATCTTACCGGGCAGGAAATTCTCATTAGCGAGCGCGTTGACGGCGTTGTGCGGGCTTATTGGGACAAATACTTTTTGCCGGACGCGCCCGCGCCGTCCACGGCGCAAACCGCACCGAGCGCATGAACGCACAAGAACCCAAGCGTATTGGCGAAAAGCGACATAACTGCGACATACTGATTCGGCAGAGCCGCTGGGCCATGTCCGGCTACCGCGTCACCGGCGACCGCTGGACCTGCTCATGCGGCAAGATTTACCAGCACCTCTGCGATGAAGCGGAGGGTTGTTGCTGGGTAGAAATGGCGGACGCACCCGCGCCCGCTCAAACGGCGCCCTGACCTATGAGCGACATCAAACTCGGCACACTTGCGCCCGCTTCGGCTCAGCGTGACGCCATCCACATTGCCATCGCGCCTGTTACCTCCGACGAGCGCCTTTATCCTGGCCAGCACGTCGTCCTCGTAAAGCCCGGCGTAGTGCGCTCTGTGCGCGGTGCTGAAGCTGACGAGGCTTGCATCGGCATCGTTGACCCGTTCTTGGCGCATACCGCACAACCCGGCGACGTGTTCTGGCTGTGCCTTTACCCGCAGACCATCACCAGCCTGCGCCATGATTGGACGCATCCGGCGTTTGTACAAACGCCAAACGACGACGCACGGGAAGCATCGCGCAAGTGGCTGGATGATTTCGCCCATCGCCTGTTTAGCTATGAACCGGAAGAAGGCACGCGCTTTGAGCACTTGATTGCTTGCGCCGAGCACGGATGCTTCGGCACTGACCTTGAATGCGGCGACGGGCTTGAGCCGAACGACGAGTTTTGGGCGCACTACGAACGCTTTACTGGGCGCAAGGTGAATGACCCGCCGCGCTCGTTTCGGTGCGCCTGCTAATCTGCAAACGCAGTCAACAACAACCGCGCCCTGACCGGCGCACAACCACAGGACACATCACATGTCACTACAGAATGACGACTGGGGCACAACGCCCCTGCAACGCACCCTCGCCGCAGGCATCAAACGCTGCCAGCTCGG
>Ga0068859_100000289_pt1 | contig 49979 bp, 45 predicted proteins | sample KBSSwiS22_FD_66585 | JGI IMG/M metagenome (GOLD analysis project Ga0068859, IMG submission 66585) | Switchgrass rhizosphere microbial communities from Kellogg Biological Station, Michigan, USA - KBS Switchgrass S2-2 | ecosystem: Host-associated > Plants > Roots > Rhizosphere > Soil ... | reverse complement strand
ACCCAATTGTTTACAACACCCCATAGGTCATTATCGATTAATAAAATAGTACCACTGCCTTTTAAAAATCCTTCTAACCAGGCTGCGGCAATAGCTGGTGCTGTTGCAGAAGACATGGCATAATAAAATGCTTTTACCAATTCATCTCCGGCAATCAATTTATAGTCGGTTAATAACCTGGTGGCATACCCGCTGATTACTGGCGCTGTATTTTTCCCTGTAGCTACAGCACTTAATGTTTGTTGCCATTGTTCTGTAATATCGTTTTGCTGTAAGATGTTCACTGCATCATTCATTTTTGCAAACAGCTCCAGCAAATGTTCAGCAGCATCTTCATTAATGCCGGTGCAGGCTGCAGGCAGGCTAACACAAATTCTTGTGATCATACTATCCACAATACCCATCACCAGGTCGGCATCTGTTTTTCTAACACTGCCATAGCGACTTACATTCACCAGGTTGGGAATTACTTCCATCAGCTGTATCACATCTCCGCTTGCGGCAGCAAGATTATTGATCTGGTGTATTAGTGATTCAACGGCTGATGGTAATTCAGCTGGAATACTGTTTTCCAGCAACGCACACACATCAGCCAATGCGTTTACCTTATTGGCTAATTCAATTACATATTTGGTAGCAGCCTCTTCAGTAGTATTGCCATAAGTTCCTTTTTCAATAATATCAATTGAAAATGCAGGATCCCATTGCAGGCGCCATTGTTCTTTAAAAGTTCCTTTTCCCGATACCCCGGACCTGTGCCCCCATTTAATGCCCAGCAATTGCAGGCGATGTAAAAATATACTTCTTTCAAGGTCATTTTCTTTTCTCAGATCCAGCGTGTAATCCTTCCAGTCAGCAGTGGGAGGAAGTCGTAATTTTTTTTGCAGCTTTTCAATATCTAACTGCAATGGCGGTTTGGGAATATCATCCGGCACTTCGCCAATTTTATCGCTAACAATTAATTCATGATGCAACAGGGTCATCATCACCGGTTCGCCATTACATAAAACACTTAAAGTAGCTTCATTCAATTCTTCCAGCCCGGCTTTGGATAAATTGCGTAATGAAGCCAATGATTCTGCTAATCGTACCGCTTCAATTACATGCGCTACCGAAGTATCCATTTGTTTGCTGCGAAAAAGCTGGGCTACTTTGGCCATCCACCTGGTGCCGTCATCTTTTGGATGCTGCCAGATATGTTCATACCATCCCGGCGATGCAATACCGGCGCCATAGCCGGAGTAAAAGCTTAAACGGTTATACGTCCACGGTACCCAGGTACATTCTACTTTTACTTTGGGCAAACCTTTCAGCAGGTCGTTATCTTCTTTTTGTTTGGGCATATTGGTAAGTGCAGGTGCATGCCATGCACCGCAGATCACCGCAATGTCTTGAAACAATTCTTTTTCAGCCTGGCGGATGGTCTTACGCATGTATGCTTCCCGCAATTGCTCTATTTTATCATCTTTTGCAGGAAGACTTTCCCTTAACACCTGCATGGCTTCATTCACTGCATCAAAAACAGCTTCATCATTTTGACGATGCTCAAAAGTATGTTCCCACCATTTTTCGCCATCATCATAACCAGCTGCCCTGGCTAAATGAGAAATTGGATCTAAACGAATGATCTCATTTTCTTCAACAGGCATTTCATCCGCCGTGGCGGATGAAATATTTTTTTTGTGAGACAAGCTTTGGATGCTACTATTTAGCTTCATTGGCGTCGCACTCTTATACAACATATCTTTATTGAGCAGTACTGAATTTTTTATTTCAGTATTATCATCGTCAGCCTTTATGTTTTCTTCATTACCATTTTCTCGTTCACCCGCTTTTTGTTCAGCTTCTTTTCTTTTTTCATTTTCAATGGCAAATGCATTTGCCGAAGGCAGATCCATAAACCTTACATGAATATTATTTTTCTTTGCGTATAAAATTGCCTGCCACTCGGGAGAAAATTCTGCAAAGGGATAAAATGCAGATTGCTGCGGATTATCAGGCTGGTAACATAAAATAGCAACCGGTGGTTTTAATTCTTTATGAGCTGCCCATTGCAAAATATCATCTGCATCCGGCGGGCCTTCCACCAAAACAATATCCGGCTTCACCTGCTCTAAAAATGCTTTTACATTTTTTGCAGAGCCGGGCCCGTGATGCCGTATGCCTAAAACATGAATCGCCATACCATTAATCCGCCAGCAGGCGGAGAATTATTGATGTTTTATAATTTAATTGCGTTTATACCGTGAGAGATCTGCATCACATATCCCTGCATGCACGGTAGATATCTTTCCACTCATCTCTGGGCTTTACCACCGTTTCTAAATATTCCTGCCATATTAATTTATCCTGTACCGGATCTTTAATGATGGCGCCAATAATGCCCGATGCAAGGTCGTTTGCCTTCAATTGTCCATCGCCAAAATAAGCTGCCATTGCAAGACCATTGTTTACAACAGAAATAGCTTCGGCAGTGCTTAACGTGCCACTGGGCATTTTAATTTTTGTTTTGCCATCAAGGGTAACGCCACTGCGTAACTCACGAAAGATGGTAACGATCCTTCTTATCTCCTGCAATGCTGGTGGCTCTGCAGGCAACTCCATAGTTTTTCCATAGCTCTCCACCCTTCTTCTTACAATATCAATTTCTTCATCCATGGAATCGGGCACTGGTAATATCACGGTATTGAAACGACGCTTTAATGCACTGCTCAATTCGTTAACGCCTTTATCACGGTTGTTGGCGGTGGCAATAATATTAAAACCCCTTACAGATTGCACTTCGCTATTTAATTCAGGAATGGGTAATGATTTTTCAGAAAGAATAGTAATCAATGCATCCTGCACATCGGCACCAATCCTTGTCAGCTCTTCTATTCTTGCAATCTTTCCATCTTTCATCGCCCTCATCACCGGTGTTTCCACCAACGCATTGTGTGAAGGGCCTTCTGCAAGCAGGCGGGCATAATTCCATCCATAACGAATAGATTCTTCGCTGGTACCCGCTGTGCCCTGCACCACCAATGTGGAATCACCGCTGATGGCGGCGGCTAAATGTTCGCTTACCCAACTCTTAGCCGTACCCGGTAAACCATATAGTAGTAGAGCCCTGTCAGTTGTAAGTGTGGCGACAGCAATTTCCATCAGGCGTTTGTTACCGATGTATTTAGGAGAAACCTCAAAGCTATTTTTGAGTTTACCTCCCATTAAATAAGTAACTACCGACTGCGGTGATAATTTCCAGTTGGCCGGAATTTTATCACTGTCCTGCTTTTTTAATTCTTCCAGTTCCTGTGCAAATAATTGCTCCGCATGCTGACGTAAGATGGTTGACATAAATGTATTTTTATTCGTTAAAAGCTTTTAGTGTTTGAATTTTCAGGGTTATTAATTTTACGATATACTCACTGGTATTGCTCCACATGGTTCGCTGGTGTTCTTCTGGTGGTGTACATTTTTCCAGTTCTGCCACAATGGTTACGGGTATCAAATGAATATACCGGTTAAAAAAAGAACGGTTGTACTGGTAGGGGTTTTTAGCAACATGCTTCAAAATGTTTTTTGCCAGCTCCAAATTCCATTCTGTTTTTCTTAGTACGGCATAATTTATAATACTATCCGGAAATTGTTCAAAAGATCTGTTGCTGTAATATTCCTGTTGTTGTACCGGAAGCAGTGGTAAAATATCTAAATAAAAAGCTTCGCTGTATTGCATAAAAAGAAAAGCCCAGTTGGTATCGTTGAACTGGCGAATGGCCAACACCAATGCCGGTATCATTTTTTTACCAGCAGCATCTTTTTGAAAATAGTTGATAATGTGTTCCGGTGTTGTATTGAATTGTTTTTCCCAAAACGAAGGCGGTACCGATTTGATCAATTGATAAAGAATATATGCATCGTCGGTAAATTCTTTGGTATTACTTAGTTTATCAATACCCGATTTGAAAATACTGTCATCAATACCAGTAGGTAAATTAAATGCAAGTGAAGTTTTGCTGGATAAGCCCAGTAAAGCTTTTTCTTTTTTAAGCGTTATTGATTGCTGCAACAGCTGCTGGTATTGTTGCACTATTACTGAAGAAGGGATTTTTTTCAGCAGGTTGATGACCTCATCTTTTACCTTTTTACTTTTTTCTGTGGCAAGTGATTCTAAAAAAGGAATATCTGTTTCGGTAATATTGATGGCTAAAATTTCCAGGAAGGCAGTTTTTGTATTCGCATCTTCCTGCGGCCAGGTTTGCAGGAGTAATTCCCTGGCGTGTTCAGGATTTTCGGTTCGTATTTCTTTCAAAATAGCCTTGCGCTGCTCGGGTGTTCCTGTTTGCCAAAACTCTTCTGTTGTTTGGTTTTGCGAAAAATTCCACGCCTCATTAAAACGACTAAGCCATTCGCCTCGTTTACCACAACAACTTGCTATAAGAGGCTGTAATTTTTTTTCCTGCACACCTTCAGCCAGTAAAGCTGGCAATATTTCGGGGTGAACAATTTGTTGTCTGGCATCGCATTGCTGCAACCATAATTTTAACAGAGGTAAACTTTCTTCGGATTGAATATCTTTTAAAACCTGCAATGCTGCTGCGTTGCAGTATTGTTTTTCTTCAGCAGGAGCTACGGGTAAACTAACAGTTTCTTTATGCAATGGCAGCACTCCGCATTGACGATAGTTAAATACCACGGCAGCTAATTGTAAAAACTTTTCTTCTTTATCTAAACTGGTATTTGCGTTGATCAGCGCTGCTACTTCGGTAAAGTTTGCAGGTAACTCACCCGCACTGATACTTTTTTTATCAGTACCAATCATTGATGTGTTGATGATATCATTCCAAACTTCCATAAACCGCTATAAAATTTTGTAGGTTGTTTTATGCCAAACACCAACAGGTTCATACTTATCCTCTTTACCAATTACCACCATATCCAGCGCATCGCCACCACTCATTGCCAGTAACTTCCAAATCATTTTATGTTCGTTTTTTAACTGCATCAGCTTTTGCTCTGCATCCTGCAACCACCATTGATTGTTATACTGTACGGGTTTTAATTGCTGCACAATAAATGGCCGCTCACTTCTTACAGGCATTTGACTGCAAAATGTTGTTTCCATATCAGCTACCTGTTGCCAGTTGCTGAATGCAGAAAAATTATTTACTGCATTTGAAGCGATCTGTTTTTTTACAATAGCTCTTAATGGCAAAACGCCGGGATAAAAAACTAATTCTGCCTGTATGAACATGCCTGGTGTAAAAGTGAGCTGGCCTCCCTGCCCACGAACAATAAATTGCAGCACTAAGGCATATTGGTTGCTCTTTGTTCCATACAACCAATTGCGTTCGGTAGTTATAGTATCAACCTCAACGATTTGTTTAGAAAGCACCAGCCAGGTATCGGTGATGCCGGTTTGTTCTTTCAACTCTTCCTGGCTTTGGGTAAAACCGATCCACGTGCGGATGTCATGCCGAAGGTTTTCGTTAATGTTATTGCTGTTTTTAAATCCTTCAGTAACCAGGTAAATGCTTACCAGCTGGTCCATAAAATTACTCTGCCAGCCCTCTGTATAAAAATTAGCATCGCCTAAATTGCGTACCATATTAGCCAGGCCCGGAGCTTGTGCATCCACCATACGCCTGGCTATATTTTCAAAAAAAGCAGATCCTTTTTCGGGCATCTGCAGGATACCATTACGTACGATATCCTTTATCCATAAACGCAGTTCTTCAATACCATCACTAACTTTTAACTGACGGGCCTGCTGGCGTTTAGCTTGTGCCGCTTCATCAACAGGTTTTTCTTCCTGTGTTGCTTTTTTTTCTTCCTTCTCTGCTCTTTTGTTCAACCAGTCGGTAACCCATGCAGGCGCATTAGTTTCGGTGAAAGCCTGTTGCTGTTTTGAATAAAACAATAGCAGCCCCAACCCATGTTTGCAGGGAAACTTACGGCTGGGGCAACTGCATTTAAAAGCAATATTCGCCAGGTCAATTTGTGTTTGATAAGGCTTGCTGCCGCTACCTTGCGCCTCGCCCCATAGTGCCTGCTCATTGGCGCCCCTGCTCACCCATTTGGAAGGGCTGGCCAGGTCTTTCCCGGATTTTTTAGAAGCTTCATCAGGGGCAAGGGTTAGTATTTGCTCTTCGGTTAGCTGCAAGAAAAAAATTTGATTGTAAAATAAGCAAATGACTTGTATTATGAATGAACTGTTATCAAAATTTAATACGCCGTGAAAAAAAATAGCACCAGACTGTTTTTACTTTGATGCTTTTTAAACGAGCCTGAAATTAAGAAGCACCTTCATCTAAATTCAACAAATCCTATATTTGCAAAAGTTTTGCTATTGAATACAAACTATTAATCAGCAAAACAGCAACTCTTACAACTTCTATACAATGTAATTTTTAGATTAAATACCGATTAATGAGAGGCAACTGGTTTGCCGCTTTAATTTTTCATTCTAAAAATTATAACATGTCTATATCAAGAAAATACGGAAGGACATTTCATTACCCTTTTTCTCCGGGCACAACAAGCGACGACAGGATCAATAACAACTATTGGGAGGACATCAGTCTTTTACAAACCGTTTTACATACCGAAAAACTGGATGGCGAAAATAATTGCATGAGCAGGTATGGCGTATTTGCAAGGTCGCATGCTGCACCAACTACATCCGCATGGACGAGGCAGCTGAGAGAAAAATGGGCAGTTTTAAAAAATGACCTTGGAGATTATGAGATCTTCGGAGAAAATTTATACGCTATCCATTCTATTCAATACCCGTTAATTGAACAGCATTATTATGTATTTGGAGTAAGGGAGTTGGATAAATGGTTATCGTGGGAAGAAACAATATTTATTGCTTCAATGTTTGATTTGCCGGTAGTACCTGTATTAGAAAAAGTAACTGATTTTTCTGAGCAGAAGATTTTTGAAAAGAATCTATTGGCACTGGTAAAAGAGGAAAGTGTATTTAAATCGGTTGATGTGCAAACCAATAAACCCTGCAGCATGGAGGGCATTGTAAGCAGGAATATGTTGGAATATGACATCAACGATTTTGAAAAAAATGTTTTTAAATATGTGCGTAAAGGCCATGTAAAAACAGATGAACACTGGACGAGAAACTGGAAGCGGGCACCATTAAAATTTGAAAACAATGTGGACACTAACAAAAGATAAAAGCTGGGAGCAGTTGAAAAAATTCAACTGGATAAATGATATGCATGGTGTGCCGCAAAGCCCGGTATATCATGCAGAAGGTGATGTGGCAATTCATACACAAATGGTATTAGCAGCATTGGAAAACCTGGAGGAGTTTAAAGCATTAAATGAGCAGGATAAAGAAATAATATGGACAGCTGCATTGATGCATGATATTGAAAAAAGATCAACAACTTTTACCGATGAAAATGGCAATATTGTTTCTCCCGGCCATGCAAAAAAAGGAGCAGTAACAACAAGGCAGATCTTGTACCGTGATTTTGCTACACCGTTTGAAATAAGAGAACAGATTGCCGGACTTGTGCGCTATCATGGATTGCCTTTATGGGTATTTGAAAAACCCAATCCGGTTCAGGCTTTATTAAAGGCAAGTTTGGAAGTAAATATTTGCTGGCTGGCAATGTTGGCTAAAGCAGATGTATTGGGAAGAATATGTGATGATACCAATGAATTATTATACAAGATCGACCTTTTTAAAGAACTGGCAATTGAATATGATTGCTGGGATAAGCCCAAAAACTTTGCAAATAATCTTTCTAAATTTCAATACTTCAGGAAAGATGACAGGCATCCGGATTTTGAAAGTTTTGATGATACAAAAACAGAAGTGATCATAATGTCAGGCATTGCCGGGAGTGGGAAGGACTTTTATATTCTTAAAAATTATCCCTCACTTCCTGTGGTGTCGTTGGATGATATGAGGCGAAAAGCAAAAATTAGTTATGGTGATACTAAAAACAATGGCCGCATTATACAGGCGGCAAAGGAGCAGGCAAAAGAATACTTGCGGAAGGGCATAACATTTATCTGGAATGCTACCAATATCACTTTGCAAATGCGGGAACAACTGATCGATTTGTTTGAACCTTATAAACCAAGGATAAAGATTGTTTATGTAGAAACAAGCTATTCAAAATTGGCGGCACAAAATAAAAGTAGAGCGTTTGCAATACCACAGCATGCAATAGAAAAAATGATCGATAAACTGGAAGTGCCCAAATTATGGGAAGCTATGGAGGTTGTATATATTACGCACTAAATTGTAAATAACACTGCAATAAAATTGTAGTGTTATTTTTAATCCCTGTTTCTCCCCTTTTCACCCGGGTATAAATTTTGTACCGCTTCGCTTTGCCAAAACTCCTTAGTATCAACATCCATAACACTAAGTTTACCGGTAAAAGCTGCGCCGGTATCCAGGTTCCAAACATTACAACCTTGCATGGGAATACCAACATTATAATAAAGTGTGGGAGTATGGCCAATATAAATTTCAGTAAACAATTTTAAACGTTTAGGAAAGAGGAGCGACTCTTTTTTAATGCGCTTATCCATTACCAGTGCGGTTTCCCACAATGTTCTGTCCCAGCTGAAATTGGAATTATGAAATTCTTTTTGCGGCCCGTGCATGGAAGTAAAACCAGCATGAATGAACAACCTGTTCTGCTCATCAATGTAATAAAACGGCATTCGCTCAAGAAAAATGAGGTGTTGCATTTTTGCAGCAATGCTTGCAGTTGCATAACTATCCACGGTAGCCTGACCGCCATGAAATAACCATGTTTTATCGGCTGCACCTGTACGCAACCAGTCTTCGCACCATACATCATGATTGCCTTTTATAAAAATGCATTCGTTGATGTTGCTCAACTCTATCATATAATCCATCACTGCGGCAGATTCACTCCAGCCATCAACATAGTCGCCTAAAAAAATAAGTTTGTCTTCGGCAGTAACATTGGCTTTTTTAAATACCTGGTGTACTGCTTTAAGGCCACCGTGTATATCACCTATCACTAAATTGCGTTTCATACTGTAATATAATATATTGAATGGGGACAGCATCCACAAACCATACACCATTATCGGAAATTCGGATAATAGGTTTCCAGGCATTTTCAATTGCCCCTGCGCCTGTTATTAAACAAACTTTTTCATAATTGTCTTCCATGATGAATTATTAAGGGCCAGATATGCACACCAAGCATATCAGCAAACCCAATCTTACAGGCAATTATTTTTTCTCGATCACTTCAAACGTATCAATCAACCCGTGTGCTGGATAAATTTCTGCAATGTCTTTCAAGCTTCCAATTTGTAACTTCAACGGCTCGTCACCGCGTCGTCTTATATAAATCCTAAATTCATTCTGATAAACGTAGTCCAAAGGTTTATTAAAAACGTTAATCATTCCTGTGTAAATGTGTTTGTCGTAATACTCAATAAGTCCGTGATAGTATTCCAACTTTTTCTTTTTCAATGCTTCTTCAATGAGTGCCAGGAATTTAGGGTTGTCTTTTACAAGAAGTGCCGTGTCACCGAAATCTTTTACTCGCTTGTCAATAGTTATAGGTTTGTCACCGTGAAGTATTTTAGAAGACAAACAATATAAGCTATAAATATTCCCTGGCATTTTATCGTAAGATTCCTTTAAGTGTAAATTAAGGTAGTTAAAATTTCTTTCAATAGGTTTGCCTTCAATTGAAATTTGAAATTGTCCTGGTGATAAATTATGTATATATCTGGCACCTTCATAACTGTCGCCACGAAATTTGTCTTCAAGTGTCTTGAAATACTGAATAGGACTACAATAGATTGTTCCGTTTTCATATAAATCAGTAATTGTGGCCTTGCTTCCAAACTTAATGAAGCAATGAATGAAGAATTCGCTCATATAAAACATTTTAAAAGCGGCAATTTTCAACTGCCGCTAGGTCTATAATAAAAAATTCATTATTTATTATACTGCATGAGTATATTCGTCTAGCGAAACCAATATTGTGTACTGTTAAGTTCCCCAAATGTTTGCTGTCCTTGCATCGTAAGGTGTAACTTTACATTTAAACTTGTCTTTAATTTCAAGAATATGTTTCAAGTTATCTTCAGAATATACCCCAATGTAAACACTCCAAAGTTTGTCCGGAATTTTTCTCCCCATTTTTGCAGCCACATTTATAGCGTCAATTATATGAGTGTCATATTCACCAAAATTGAAACCGAAAGTAACCAAAGACCCTTCGATGTTACTCAACTTTTCATAACAAAAGGATAAATATTTGTTATGCATTATGTGTGTCAACTTTTCTTGTCCGTTGCCTGCTGTAACAAATATTGGATACTCTTTTTTGTCAATCCTATCTTTTACATTTTGAAGTAAATAATGTTCCTCATCATATTGAACTTTAACGATGTTAATTCCTGTGTCAAAAATGGGTAACGTGCCGTGTAAATAATAAACAGTTTGTTCTTCTTTGTATTTTCCCCATCTTAGTTCTGAATATTCTAAATCATCTGGCTCAACATAATGCTCATTGTCAAGTTCAGTTTCTAAATCTCTACCAAAACCATCAATGGCATTGTCTGCGCCATTACGCATTAAAACCCAATAAAGTAACAAGTCATAATTGGTTGAAAAAACAAGTCCCTTCTTGTTTAAATACTCTTGTAGAAATTGAATGCAGGCTTGGCTTTTCTCTTCTGGCACTTTAAAAACGTGTTCAGGGTGAAGTTCTTTTACTGCTTCAATTAAGCTGTTTTTTAGTTTTTCACTTACATTTTTTATCTTGGGAACTAAGGTTTTGTCATCGCTGAAGATTTCAGCTATTTCGCAGAAGTTGTCTAACTGCTGCATTATTAATTCAAAATTTTTAGTATTAAGTTTTTGGAACAGGTTTTTAATCAAAGGGTCGCCTATTGTCTCGATAAAGTTGCTAAGAGCATTGTATGAAAAAATGTGTTTGTCATATGCCATACTGAAGCCGTTACCGAAAAGCAAATGTTTCTGTCGCTTTTTATTCTCTAAGGATTGAATAACGTCTTGGTAAGACTGCAATTGGTCTATTTTCATTTTGATGAGATGTTTATTTTTAACGGTATACGACGTTTGAAGAATACAATTCTTGTTTATTTATTACTTGGCACTATTCGTTTGCTCGAACAAAAGCTGGGATTTGCAAATAGCTTTTTATTAATTCGTTAAGCCTAACTTACGGAAAGTCAATATTGCTTGCTGTTTTAATATGGGGTAATCTTACACTTGCCATTTGTAATGTCATCTTCAACAAATTTATATTTCACATTGTCTTTTCGATTTCCATTTTGATATACAACATTGATTCTGGTATTTCTCGCAATTTTTGAAGCCTTGGTTTTTAACTGCTTATCAATGTTGGCTCTTTTAGGTGACAAATTAAAAGCAATATTCTTTGGAACACCCAGATGTTCAAACCTTTCCTGTTTTCCCGGTCCTGTTTGCATCATCCTGAAAAGGTCAAAAATTTCGTCAGCCTTTTCGTTATATAATATTTTGCCTGTTTTAAAATCAAACTCAGTAGTCCCAAAAGAGCCAATTACCTGATCTGTAGTTACTTCATTGCTGGCCGGGTCAAGATTTTCATACTCGTCAAGAATAAAACGAGTTTCAACTCCAATTAAATTATACTTTTCAAGAACGAGTTCATTTCTTATGGCAAAGTTTTCTGCAAACTTTTTCTTTTGCACACTTGGATAAATTATTGCTTCAAAATTGTTCTTTGCAGCTACTGGGTAAAACAATTGTTCAGACGATAGTAACCCACTAAATAAATAATCTCTTGGTCTATCTCGGGAAATTTCTAAACTATATACATCCACAAAAAAATCTTCCAAAACATAATACACTTCTTGCAGTTTGTTTTGGATTTTAGGGTTTTTAGTTTTGTCTTTTTTTACAACCAGACAGTTTACTTTAGCATCTGGTTTTAACTCAAAATGAGATAGGGTAATTACGTCTCCATTCTTAGGTTTTATTTCCCAATATGCTCCTGCTTCGCTTGTCGCACAATATAGAACTTGTTGTTTTGGTATGTTGCATCTTCCAAACTGACAATATTCAATAGGTGGAGCAAGTAGTTGAGATATATCGGTCAAGTAGCTTAGCTTTTGATCTTGCGAAGCTAAAATTCTATTATTATTTGATATTCTTATAAGTCGCTTTGGAGGATCTTGCGTATTTCCACCAATTTTTAAGTTGAAAAATTGCGCTATATCCTTTTTAAGATTTTCGAATTCATCGTCTGTCAAATCTTGAACTTTGCCGAATAATGAACGGTAATAATTAAGCTTTTCAACAATCTCTTTTATAGGATTTAAGTTGAGATCTTCTTGATTTGTCTCATTATCTGCAATTTTTTCAATCATTGTAAAACCTGTCTAATTAAATGTTCCCAACTTATTAAATTTTGATAGGTCAAAGATAGTCTATATTTTTAATTTGCGTAAATATTACGCAAATTATTTTTTGAAATACTTATATTTCAAAGTGCATTCCTTCTTTTAGTAGTTGCTGGTAGCGTTTTTTATTGAACTGGTAAATTTTGCTAGGTCTTCCTGCACCGGAGAGTGCAGCTAATTCACCAGTATCTTCCAGCAATCCAAGTGAAAGGATCTTTTTGGTAAAGTTGCGCCGGTCAATTGCCCGGTCTAATAAAGCAATGTATAATTTTTCAAGGTCGGCAAAAGGGAATTTTTTATCCAGTAATTCAAAACCAATAGGCTGGTAGCGGATCTTGGCACGCACACGCTCAATGGCAACCTGCAATATTTGTTTATGATCAAAAGCCAGTGCAGGCAATTTGTTAATGCTGAACCATTGTGCCTCTTCTGCATCGGTGCTGGCTTTCAACTGCTGAAATAAACCGCTTTTTACCAATGCAAAATAAGCAATAGAGATGATGCGCTGCCTTGGGTCCCGTTTAGGTTCGCCAAAGCTATAAAGTTGCTCCAGGTAATTTACTTTAATGCCGGTTTCTTCTAACAATTCTCTTTGCACCGCTTCTTCAAGGCTTTCATTATCTAAAACAAAACCACCCGGAATGGCCCAATTATCTTTAAACGGCGGGTATTTTCTTTTAATGAGCAATACAGATACACCATCATTTTTTGAATAGCCAAATACAATGGCATCTACCGCTACTTTTATATGAGAAGATTTTTCGTGCATAATACCTGATAAAGATTTTAAAGATAAAGAAAAGCAACACAACAGGTAATTTATATACTCCGTAATTTTGCATTATGCAAATACAAATTCTCAAATCGAAAATTCACCGTGCGGTGATAACTGAAGCAAACCTTAATTATGTAGGCAGCCTTACGCTGGACGAAGACCTGATGGATGCAGCCAATGTAATTGAAAATGAAAAGATACAGGTGGTAAATGTAAACAACGGCGAACGTTTGGAAACATACATCATTAAAGGGGCAAGAGGCAGTGGTATTGTTTGCTTAAACGGACCAGCTGCAAGAAAGGGTGCAGAAGGAGATGTTGTGATCGTTATCTCTTATGCATTGATGGATTTTGAAGAAGCGAAAAAATTTAAACCCACGATCGTTTTTCCAAAAGAAGGAAATAAATTGTAAGTGTACGATAATATTTTCTGCGCCAGCTGCTGTTGTAGTAACGATAAAAAGATATTGCAAAACATACAACACTTCTTGTGTCTTATCTGCGATATCCGCGACATCTGCGGGCAAATTTCCTATAGCGGTTGATACAAATTTATCCTGCATTTAATAGTTTTACATTTTCCTGATGTCAACAATGCTGCAACATAACTATCTAAAGAACCTGGAGCCGGTAATAGCTGCCAGCTGGTTTACCATTGACGCAGGTACCTACGTTTACGCCAGTGTACAAACGGTAAGCAATGCCGAAAAACATTTAATGGTGGTAAGAGACGCCGGTGAAATTACCGTGGTAACAGATATGAACAACCTGCCACTTGAAGGCCCTTACCAGCAGAATAAAGAAAAATGGAAGCTGGTGAACATACGCTGTGGCAATCCGTTTTACTGCGTAGGTTTTATTGCATTGATCACGGGTGTACTGGCCGATGCTGGTATTGATATCGTACTCATCTCCAGTTTTTCAAACGACCTGGTACTGGTAATGGAAAAAGACATGGATGATACGGTGCGGATATTAAAGGACACCGGTTTTAAACAACACTAAAATATGTTTGCTTTGTAAAGACAGGCAGCCGCCCGGCTGTCAGTATACATCAATATTTTGCCTCAGCCGATTACAAAAGAAAATCTCCATTGATATCTTTTCAACAGAAAAAGTATGTAAAACTACTCTTGCTGTTGTGCTGGATTCCCTGCATGTAAATGGAAGGCTTACACCGGGAGAAAATCTTGCCGACTTTGGTGGCCTTGCTTTACCCGAAACGGCAGCCAATCTTTTATTGACCAATCCGCATTCACCGGCACAATACAGGGCATTGATACCATTACAGCAGATGCAGGAGTTTTATGATGCTTTTGGAATTAAGGAAGGCGATAAGATGTGGTTGCCGGTAGAGAAGCGGGTACATGTGTGGTAAAAAATAAAAACAAACAGGGTTTATAAATCATTTAAATAATCTACCATTTTTTGCCTGGCCTTGGCGCCAGGCAAATTTTTTTCACCAGCTTTTAAATTATCTGCCACGTGCAGGGGTGGTTTTTTATGCCGTAGTGTAGCAGGTTAAAGGGTAACAAAGGTGTTGCAAAAAGGGTATTAGTTTTTTTGTTTAGCAGTAATTGAATAGTCGGCAATTACAGCCCTATGTTTTTATTTTAAACCCTTAATTGTAATTTTTTAAATAATGTTAGCCCTGAGATGATGGTGCTGGGGCATTAATTTATCAAAATAGTTGGTAAACATTAAATGCAATATTTGTAACAAACTATGCCAGAAATAAAAAATCTTATTTAATGCAACCAATTGCTAAATGAAATCGACTTATACATAATAATGCTCTAATTTTTTAAGTGACTATCGGGTTAAAAAGCAGTATTAAGAAACCCTTTACTGTTTTTTAAAATCTAAACAATTCATTAAGATTTCAGTTATGAAAGTACTAAAACTTATCAAACTTTTCGTGCCGGTTATGTGTTTTACCAGTAGCTATGCACAATCCTTTGTTGACGGTAGTTTTGAATCCTATAACTCCGGGTCCGGGTTTTGCGGACTAACAGGCGACAACTTGCAGGCTTTTATTTTGAATGGTAATACAACCGATTATGCCAGCTTTGGCAATGGGGCTGTATGCCTTACTAATGGTGCCCAGAGTTTTGGCTATAGTGGCAGTTGTCCCGGCCTGTCACCAACACCATCAACCGGCAATTATGATATCGGTGTAGGCAAAAATGCTGCCTTTGCTTTAAAGCTATCTGCGTTGTTAGTGCCTGGGCAATGCTACTCTATTACTTTTAAAATTAATAATAAGAACGATGATGGTTCGGGGAGCCCCTGCAACTACCCCGCTAAACTTGAGTTTGGCGTAAGCAATAGTCCCTCCTCCTTCGGTACCAGTGTTGTAACCATGACAAACGATGTGGCACCTTCTTCAACATGGAACCAGTACAGTGTTGTGTTTACAGCCCCGGCGGGAAATAATAATTACATTTGTTTACGTCTTGCTGATCAAACGGATAACAATGCTTTTTTGTATGCCGATGATTTTTCAATAAATAGTTCTCCTTGTACTTTACCTGTTAATTTAATATCATTCGAAGCTTCACTAACGGGGGATTGCCGGCTATTGACCAGGTGGACAACTGCTTTTGAAAATAACACCGACCGGTTTGAATTGGAAAAAAGTATTGATGGTAGAATTTTCAATTTGTTTACAATAATTAAAGCTAATGGGCATCCGGACGATTATTCAAATTTGTCGGTGTTGAATAACCAGGCGCCTAGAAAATACTATTTACGATTAAAAATGATTGATGCCGATGGCAAGTTTGTTTATTCTCCCATTGTTAAGGTTGTAAGTAATTGTAATTCAGACAAGGGAGGCAACAAGTTTATGGTTTCCGTCAACCCGGTACACAGGAATGGGTATTTAACTATTCACTCTTCTGTATCCGAAACGGTTTTGCTTGCGATATCATCTATTTCCGGAAAAATGATCCACTCTCAGAAAAGATCTTTCGTTGCTTCAGCAAATCAACTATTGCTGCCTGCTGTAATAACCCAGCAAGGAACCTATATTTTAAAAATTACGAGAGCGAATGAGGATTCAGAAACTTTCAAGCTTGTTATTTTTTGATGGCATGGCCAAAACTTTTGTGTATCCTGTCAAACAAGATGTGTTTGTTTGACAGGATACGCTATTTTTTACACAATGTTTCAGTCATCGAAGTATTGCTGTCATATCCATATTCACCAATTTGTAAAAGAACAAAGCTATTTATAGTCGGTTGTGTTCATCGGTTAAGCTTAAACGTAAACACACTTCGTAACCATTTACAGATCATTTAAATATTCTACCATTTTTTGCCTGGCCTTAGCGTCAGGCAAATTTTTTTCACCAGCTTTTAAATTATCTGCCACGTGAGCCGGATTTCCGGTTGCTGGAATAACACAGGTAACAGCAGGATGTGCAATAATGTATTTTAAAAAGAATGCAGCCCAGCTATCAATACCTATTTCGTGTACCCATTCGGGTAATAGCTTTCCTTTAACGGCGTTAAATAATTTACCTTCTCCAAAAGGGCGGTTGATGAGTGTGGCTACACCATGCGAAGCAGCCACATCTAACAATCTTTTTTCTGCATTTCGTGCAGCGATGGAATAATTGAATTGAACAAAATCCAGTTTTTCTGTGCTTAATATTTTTTCCAGTTCTTCATGGCTGGCATCAGTATAATGTGTAATGCCGATATACCTGATGGTACCGCTTTCTTTCCAGCGGCGTAGTTGTGGCAAATGTGTTTTCCAATCCGTAAGGTTATGGATCTGCATCAGGTCCATTGTTTTTCGCTTCATCTTTTGCATAGAAGCTTCCATTTGGCGGATGCCTTCCTGCAAACCTGTGGTCCAAACTTTTGTAGCATAAAAAAAATCATTTGCAGTTGGCATTGTGGCTGTGATATCACCCACCACTTGCTCTGCTTTTCCATACATGGGTGAACTGTCTACCAATGTTGCACCTGCGGTGTGCATTTTGGTGAGTACTTCTTTTAATGCAGGATATGCGTTGCTGGCAACATCAAATGTTTGCCAGGTACCAAGGCCAATCACGGGAAGCATTTCGCCAGAGGATGGAATAATGCGGGTTAGCATGATGAATACTTTAAATATCTAAGATAAAAAATCCGCTAAAGTAATCGCCAATTCTAAAGGAAAAGGCTTTAAGGAAATTAACCTTAAAGCCTTGTCTATCTTGTGGTGTGGGCCGGGATTGAACCGGCGACACAAGGATTTTCAGTCCTTTGCTCTACCAACTGAGCTACCGCACCTTCCATATTCCGACTGTTAAATATCGAATTGGGCAGCAAAAATAAGGGTATTCCCTTAAAAATCCGCAATCTGAAATCAAAAATCTGAAATCAATTTCCGTATTCGCACAAAAACTTGATACGCATCAGTTTCAACTGCTCCCAGTTAAAATTACTGTCCGCCAGCTCTTCCTGGGCTACCTGCAGCGAAGAGGTTTCGCAGCTTTTGAAGTAATCAATTATTTCATCCTGCTCATATTCATCCACCATTTCATCAATGGCATAATCCAAGTTGAGTTTGGTGCCGCTGGCTACAATGGTTTCCATTTCTTCCAATAGTTCGTCAATCCTCAATCCCCTGTTTTTAGCCAGTGTATCTAAAGGAATTTTTTTATCAATATTCTGGATGATGAAGATCTTATTATTGTTTTTGTTGGCCACACTCTTCATCACAAAATCATCGGGGCGGATGATGTCATTTTCTTCAACGTATTTTGCAATAACATCAATAAAAGGTTTGCCATAACGCATGGCCTTTCCCTTGCTTACGCCGCTTATCTTTTCCAGTTCGGTCATCGATGTGGGATACATAGTAGCCATATCCTCCAAACTGCTTTCTAAGAAAATTACAAAAGGCGGCAGGTTTTTTTCCTTAGCTACTTTTTTCCGCAGGTCTTTTAATTGTTGCACTAACTTTTCATCCACTGCGCTGGCAGCTTCGGCAGCCTGTTCACTTTCTTCATCATCTGCATTAGCATCTTCAAATAAATTATTGAGCACAATTTTATACGAAACAGGTTTCTTTAAAAACGCTTCACCCTTTTTAGTGAATTTTAATAAACCATATTCCACAATATCTTTTGCAATGATACCACTCAGCAACAACTGGCGTATAAGGCTGTTCCAGAAATGCGGTTCCTTGTCATTGCCACTTGCAAAAACATCCAGCTCTTCGTGGCGATACATTTTTACAGCAGGCGTAGCTTTACCAGCAAGAATTAATTGTACATACTCTATCGGAAAACGTTCTTCCAGGGCCTTAATAACTTTTAAAACAATAACAGCTTCCTGTTTGGCTTCAATTCTTTCTTTAGGATTTAGGCAGTTATCGCATTGGCCGCAACTTTTACTATCGTCATATTCTTCTCCAAAATAATGCAATAAAGTTTTTCTGCGGCACACACTGCTTTCGGCATAGCTTACTGTTTCGTTGATCAGTTGAGCGCCCACTTCTCTTTCACTCAATGGTTTGTCCCTCATAAAATGTTCCAGCTTAGCCACATCTTTATGTGAATAATAAAGGATACATTTTCCTTCCATGCCATCACGGCCGCCACGGCCTGTTTCCTGGTAATAATTTTCAATTGATTTGGGAATGTTGTAGTGGATAACAAAACGAACATCGGGCTTATCTATACCCATACCAAATGCAATGGTGGCAACAATTACATCCACATCTTCATTTAAAAACTGGTCCTGCCGGTCGGCTCTTAACTTAGCGTCTAACCCTGCATGATAGGCTACGGCTTTAATACCATTTGCCATCAGCATACTGGCCAGCTCCTCTGTGGTTTTACGGTTGAGCGTATAAATGATACCACTTTTATTTTTATGCTGCTGAATAAAACGCACAATGCTTTTATTCGTTTGGTCTAAATTAATTTTGGGTTGTATTTCGTAATACAGGTTGGGCCTGTTAAATGAAGAGATGAAAATTTTAGGATTGCGCAACCCCAGGTTTTTTACAATATCACTCTGCACTTTTGGTGTTGCAGTTGCAGTTAAAGCAATTACCGGAATTTTTTCATCTATCATATCCATGATCTCTCTCAGTCTCCTGTATTCGGGCCTGAAGTCGTGGCCCCATTCCGATATGCAGTGTGCTTCATCAACAGCAAAGAAAGAAATCTTAAGGTCTTTAAAAAAAGTTACGTTTTCCTCTTTGGTCATGGTTTCCGGCGCCACATACAGCATTTTTGTTTTGCCGGTGGTAAGATCGTCCTTTACAATTTTTTGCTGGCCTTTGTTTAAGGTGCTGTTTAAAAAATGAGCCACATGATCCTTGCTGCTATAACTTCTTACCAGGTCCACCTGGTTTTTCATTAAGGCAATTAACGGAGATACAATTATTGCCACACCCTCGCTGATGATGGCAGGTAGTTGGTAACATAAACTTTTACCGCCGCCGGTGGGCATAATTACAAAGGTATCATTACCGGAAAGCAGGTTTGTAATAACGTCTTCCTGTGTTCCCCGGAAACTATCCAGGCCAAAATGTTTTTGTAATGCAGCAGTAAGATCCGGCAGGTCTTTTTTGAGTGCAACCTTTTCAGCAGGTTGTTTGGTCGTCTTTTTAATATCAGCCTTAGGCTTAGCAGACTTTAATTTTACAGTAGCCATAACAAATTTTCTTTCACACGCTCTTCTTTGTGTCGTTTTATATAATGTGAACAAGGTTTTCAAAATGGGGCAGCGAAGTTAACTCACTGCAACTGTAAAAGCAAGCCCTTTAAGCAGTGCACCCCATAATTAACAGTTTCTAATCATTTAAGATACTTAAAAAAATCCAAATGACAAGCCTTAAATAAAACTAAGGTGACAGGGTTGCCAACCTTGATAATTTTCTGGAATTATTAAAGTATATATTAAAGGCTGGCAACCCTTTGCATTATGCCCGATTTAGAGTAGGTTTGCGGCACAAAAATGAACAGTCAGTCAATTATACCTTCTGCCCTTCGTACGATAGAGCTGGAAGCGCAATCGGTAAGTGGTTTAGCAGCATTTATCAATGATGATTTTGTAGCTGCAGTGGAAAGTATTGCTGCAGCAAAAGGAAGACTGGTTATTAGCGGCATTGGCAAAAGTGCTGTGGTGGCACAAAAAATTGTGGCTACATTGAACAGTACCGGTACCCCCGCCCTTTTTATGCATGCAGCAGATGCCATACATGGCGACTTGGGCATGATACAGCAGAATGATGTGGTAATGATCATCAGCAAAAGCGGCGATAGTCCCGAAATAAAAGTGCTGGTATCACTAATCAAAAACTTTGGCAATACGCTCATTGGTATGGTGGGCAATACCCAATCGTACCTGGCGCAGCAAAGCCATATTGTTTTAAATACTACGGTTGAACAGGAAGCCTGTCCCAATAACCTGGCACCCACTACAAGCACTACCGCTCAAATGGTAATGGGAGATGCGGTTGCAGTTTGCCTGATGGAATTAAAAGGCTTTAACAGTGATGATTTTGCAAAATTTCACCCGGGCGGCATGCTGGGTAAAAAACTATATTTAAGGGTGAGCGACTTATCAGTTCAAAATGAAAAGCCGGCAGTATTGCCGGAAGCGGGCCTTAAGGAGGTGATTGTGGAAATGACAAAAAAGCGTTTAGGCACAGCGGTAGTGATTGATAATACCAATAAAGTTTTGGGTATTATAACGGATGGCGATTTGAGGAGAATGCTGGAAAGCACGAATGATTTTGGGAAGCTTACCGCTAAAGACATTATGAGCAAAAACCCTAAAACAATTGCAGCAGATGCGTTGGCAACAGAAGCACTGGATGTGCTGCGGAGTAATAATATCAGCCAGTTAGTGGTTATTGAAAACGATTTTTATGCGGGGGTTATCCACCTGCACGACCTGATAAGAGAAGGAATTATTTAAACTATATAAATGAACAAGAATAATTACGTAGCAATAATGGCTGGCGGTATCGGCAGCAGATTCTGGCCTATGAGCCGCACCGATTTCCCCAAACAGTTCCTTGATATTTTAAATATTGGCAGAACACTTATCCAGGGAACATTCGACCGCTTTGTAACATTTATTCCTGCAGCAAACATTTATGTGGTAACATCGGAACAGTATAAAGATATTGTTGCAAAACAATTACCTGAAATACCTGTAGAAAATATTTTGTGCGAACCTTCGCGTAAAAATACAGCTCCCTGCATAGCTTATGTATCCCACAAACTACTGCAGCTAAACCCTAATGCCAATTTAATTTGCGCCCCGGCAGACCATATTATTCTTGAGCCCGAAAACTTTAAAAAGATCTGTTTAGATGCTTTGAATTTTACTGCTCACATAAAAGCATTGGTAACATTAGGCATTAAACCAACGCATCCCAATACCGGTTACGGTTATATTCAATACGAACAGCAATCGGTAAGTGATAATGTATATAAGGTAAAAACTTTTACAGAAAAACCAGATCTTGCTCTTGCCAAAACCTTTATTGCAAGCGGTGATTTTTTATGGAATGCAGGCATCTTTGTATGGCAGGTAAAAAATATTGTGGCTGCATTTGAAAAATTACTGCCAGAGCTGAATGAATTGTTTGAAGCTGAGAAAGCCAACTTCAATACACAAGGTGAAAAAGAAGCTATTGACAGGATCTATCCGCAGTGTGTAAATATTTCCATTGATTATGGTATTATGGAAAAAGCCGACAACGTATACATCATACCTTCCTCATTTGGCTGGAGCGATTTAGGTACCTGGGGTAGCGCCTACGATAACCTGTCAAAAGATTATCTTGAAAATGCAGTTGCTGGAAATAATGTGGTAGTGATTGACGCTACTAAAAACATGGTACATGCAGACAATAAAAAATTAGTGTTACTACAAGGGCTGGACGACTTTATTGTAGTAGATACAAAAGACGTATTGATGATCTGCAAAAAAGATAAGGAACAGGAAATAAAAGAATATGTTGCAGAGATAAAAAGAAGTAAGGGAGATAAATTCTTATAATAAAGCACTTTACGCCTTTTTTAAATATCCAGTTTTTGTAGAACTTTTTCGAATAAGCTTATCCGAAAATTATAATACTTATTAAGCCTTCACTAGTGCTGCAATGGCGAAGGTTTTTTTATGCAATATATTTTAATACTATTTTAATCTGCCCGAGCCAACCAAAAACCCTTTTACACAGTCTTAATATTATCTTCGCTAAGAATTAAGAGTTTTTTGTATCAATACAATGCAATTTCATTTTGGTATAGCTACAATTAAACCTTTTGTTTCGGTGAAAGTCTCTATCCTCAGTAAAAGATCATTTGGTAACTATGAAAAGAAAACAACTGCTTGTACCAGCAGCATTATCAATATTGTTCCTAATCCCGAACTTTATTAATTACAATATTAATGAAGACAATAATAAAATTACTATTCACGAAAAATTTGATCCTTCATTAGCACGGCTAAACACCCTAAATAAACTGGAACAATATACAGATAGCCTGGCACTGGTAAAACATATCATTCCCGGCACTATGGATTATGCTCTTATTGCAAATGAAGTGGTGATGCAAAGGTTTTATCATAAATATGCTGCACAAAACGTTAACGAAAACTGGATTGCTTCGCTTGCTCAAAAAGTAACAGGTCTTTCTCTTTCTTCAAAAATTACGGCAGATGATATACTAACAAGACCGTATGGCTATTGCGGCCAGCAAAATACAGTGTTAATGGAATTGTTGCAACGAAAAAAAATTGATTGTAGGGTATTGTATCCGCCGCATCATTTTGTAATTGAAGGCTATATTAATCAACAGTGGAATTATTTTGACGCTGATGGAGAACCCGGCATAAAAACTGACCAACGATCGAATGAAAAGTGGCTACATAATCCTGATTCATTAGCTCTTGCCTATAAAACTAATGTTCAATTAATTAATAAAAATTTTGGCAATCCCGTTACATTTAAAATGGGGAAAGTAAACGAAATACAGGGACCCCATGCACAGCTCTTTCAATCTATTACCAAAATATTATCCAGGATAGCATTTTTATTTCCATTGCTTTGGTATGTATCTTTGAAAAGAAAACAACTGAGTGCAACCAACAATTCACAGCAAACAGCCCAACGCTGGTACAACCATTTTTACGGTAATGAGCGTTCTCGCCACAGAGCATAATGCCATCAACCTTGGACAGGGCTTTCCTGATTTTTTAATGGATGAAGAATTAGTGGCATTGGTAAATGCAGCTATGCAAAAAGGCAATAATCAATACGTTCATATGAATGGATTGATGGTGCTAAGAGAAAGACTTGCAGAAAAAATAAATAGTTTATATACCGCAACGGTTAACCCCGAAACAGAAATTACCATTACACCCGGCGGCACTTACGCCATCTTTACTGCACTAACCACTGTATTGCAACCCGGTGATGAAGTAATTGTTTTTGAACCTGCATACGATAGTTATATTCCCACCATAGAAATAAACGGGGCCATACCCGTTTTAATTCCGCTTAATTATCCCAACTATAAAATTGACTGGGAACTGGTGAAACAAAAAATTTCTCCTAAAACAAAAATGATCATGCTTAACTCACCGCACAATCCCACTGGCAGTGTGTTAAATGCGGAGGATATTGCACAGTTAAGAGCCATTATAAAAAATACGGGCATTTTTATTTTAAGTGATGAAGTATATGAACATTTGATTTTTGATGGCTTGCAACATGAGAGTATGTTGCGTTACCCCGATCTTTTGGAAAGAAGTTTTGTTTGTTTTTCATTTGGAAAAACCTATCACTGTACAGGCTGGAAGATTGGTTATTGTGTGGCACCTGCGGTGTTGATGAGTGAATTTAGAAAGATACACCAATTCAACTGTTTTAGCTGCAACAGCCCGGTACAATTTGCGCTGGCAGAATTTTTACAACAGAAAGAAAAATACCTGCAACTTGGCAGTTTCCTGCAACAAAAACGGGACTATTTTGCCAACCTGATGCAACAAACAAAATTTAAAGCATTACCCTCGTACGGTAGCTATTTTCAGTTGTACAGCTATGCTGATATCAGCACCCAAAGCGAAAAAGATTTAGCTATCCGCATCACCAAAGAATATGGAGTAGCTACCATCCCTGTTTCAGTTTTTTATAAAGCACAAACAGACAATAAAGTATTGCGTTTTTGTTTTGCAAAAAAAGAAAGCACGCTGGAAGAAGCGGTTAACAGGTTGATGAAGGTGTCTTAACGGTTTTAAACCGTCTGACATCTATACCATACTCTTATTTATTCTTCTTAAATTTGAGTACGAACGGGTACGGCTAACGACTAAATGATTCAATCAAGATGTCCACACTCACCATTACTACCATACAAACTAATTTAATTTGGGAAGATAAAACGGCTAATATGCAGCTGCTGCAACAAAAAATAGACAGCATTGCAGAAAAAACAGAAATAGTGATACTGCCGGAAATGTTTACCACCGGTTTTAGTATGCAGGCAAAACAACTAGCCGAAACTATGGATGGTGATAGCGTGGAATGGATGAAAATGGTAAGTAATAAAAACAATATTGTTTTAACAGGAAGTATAATGATTGAAGAGGCTGGAAAATATTACAACCGTTTGATCTGGATGCTGCCCAATGGCCAATATGGTTATTACGACAAAAGGCATTTATTTGCCTACGGCGAAGAAGACCAGCATTACAGCAAAGGCAATAAGCGTTTGATAGCATCGGTAAAAGGCTGGAAAATAAATTTACAGGTTTGCTATGACCTGCGCTTTCCTGTTTGGGCCCGCCAATCCTTCGACTCCGCCCAGGATAAATCAGAGTACGATGTTTTAATTTATGTGGCCAACTGGCCCGAGCGCCGCAATCATGCCTGGAAAACACTGTTATGTGCAAGGGCAATAGAAAATCAATGTTATGTTGTAGGTGTAAACCGGGTGGGTGATGATGCAAAAAATATTCACTACAGTGGCAATACTTTGGTAATTGACCCTATGGGCCAGGTATTGTACCATATGGCTGATGAAGAAGATGTGAATACGATAACACTATCTAAAGAAAAATTGGAAGAAGTGAGAACGAAATTTCCTTTTTTAAACGATGCGGATGATTTTACGATTTTATAAATACCATCCCTTTACCCCAATCTTCAAAATAACTGCATTATTTCCAATACTTTTTTAACTCCTTGTCCAGTTTATAAAATGTGCCGCTGTTTACATCACTAAAAACCTCTCCGTTTGAAAAAAGTACAACGACTTTAGCGTGGTGACCTTCTAATTTTATTTCATCCCAACCCATTCCTTTTTGTGGACCATCAACTTCTGATCTGTTTAAACTATTTACAAATTCTGTAACCGTTCCCTTGTTATTAATTTGAATACTACTCTTTAATGTGTCATGAAATGTAATAGTTGCTATAAAAAAATCGACTCCGTTTAAACTGTGGTTGTTATCAGAAAATTTTTCGGCACTACAGCCTTGCAACCAAAATGCGGCAATAGCAACTATGTTTACAGCAATTAATTTTTTAACTTTCATATACAAGAGTAGTTAATTTATTTTTTCTTATTTTTTATCATTTCCATCACTACCTGCATTTTTTTATCATAGCCTTTTATTAAAGCGTCATAACTGGTGCCAATATAAATATCCGGCATTACACCCCGGCCATCTTTGGGTACATGATGGTATTGCACCAACCTGAATAGCGGCAACCGAACTTTTAAGTGTGTATTGGGCAGCGTAATATCGGGGATCATAATACCGCTGTTGCCATACCAACCACCACCAGCTTCTTCCCCAATAATTTTTATTCCCGCCTGACCTTTTACTGCATTGCAAAATAAGGCAGAGGCAGAAAAAGTTTGACCATTGATGAGTACATACAGATCGCCGCCAAAATGATTACAGAGTTTGGCATGATAAGTTTTTCTTTCCCACATACAAAAATGATACATGCCGTCTCTTTTTTTCCTGGTAAGGAAAATAAGCCCCAGGTTATTGATGAATCTTTCCTTAATATACCTTGAATAGGGGTGTAAAGTTTTTGCAACGGCATAAGAAGAATCAGCCACTTTAAACGGCTGCCTGGTAACATATTTTGTTAACAGGGTAGATAAATTAATTTTACCACCACCATTACTTCTTATATCCAGCACTGTATTGGTAATACCCGCTTTTTTTATATAACGGAATGTTTGCCTGAAAAATTTACGCAGTTTGCCACCAGCAAAAGTATTTAAGGTAATGATTGCAGTATTATTTGCTGTATCAACTGCCAGGGACCGGGCATTTTGTAATTCCTGCTGCTTTATTTCTTTTTTTGATCTTTTTACAACAGGTACCTTTTTGGGCTTTTTGCTTGTATCTTTCGGCGGACTATACACCGGCACTTTAATAGTTTGTGCGTTGCCGGCAGTATCCATATAGTTTACGGTATACTCCCTGCTTAATCCAAAAATATTGCGGTGATAATAAGGGAAATTACTGCTGAGCCTCAGGTAATTTACATTATTGGCATTACCATCTTCGGTCATGTAAGTAAACATGGTTTGTTCAAGAGTTGTAGTATTAAGGCCATTGATGCCGGTAATTAAAGTACCTCTTTTTAAAATAGAATCTTTTCGGTTAAGGTTCCCGGTTACCACCATAGTATCGTTCCAAACCTTCATAAATAGCGGAAAAGAAGGAATAAGCCTGTTACTCACCCATTTATTATATGCCTTACTCATGCCAAAACTAGTATGGCCGCAATGTATCTTATCGGTAAGCGGAGCAATTATTTTCCAGCCAAACTGCTGCTCAGTCATACTGTCTTCGATAGCATTGTAGTATTGATTAAAATACATATCCATACTGTCTTTGCTGGTGTACCAGTATAAAGAAGGATGTTTTTTCTCCAGGATATTCCTGAGTAAAGTAAAATCCTGCTGCAGTTTTTCTTTGGGGTATTTTTTATAAGGGGTGTAATGTTTATTGGCAACTGAACAACTGCCCAGCATAATAAGGAGTACAAAAAATATGATTGGAAATCTGTAATGCATCATTTCAAATGATTCCATCCTTGTGCAACTAATTCATGTTTGTTTCCACCACGGGTAATAATATGTTGCCCTTCGGATTTTTCTGTAATATACCCAATAATGCTTAACCCGTTGTTGGCGTTAATCTTTTCATAATCGGATTGCGACACGGTGAATAATAATTCATAATCTTCACCACCACTTAGTGCACAAGCCGTGGGGTCTAGCTCTAATTTATAAGCAAAAGCTTTGCTGTCTTCATTAAGCGGCAATTTATCTTCGTACAGCACACAGCCAACATTACTTTGTTTGCAAATATGCAGCAGTTCGCTGCTAAGGCCATCGCTGATGTCCATCATACTGCTGGGCATAATATTTTGTGCAGCAAAATATTCTATCACATCTTTTCTAGCTTCGGGTTTTAATAAACGGCCAACAATATACGCCTGGTTTTCCAGGTCGGGTTGTGCACCGGTGCTTTCAAAAATCCTTCTTTCTCTTTCTAAAAGTGTTAAACCTAAAAATGCGCCGCCGAGGTCTCCGCTTACACAAATTAAATCATTCACCTTTGCGCCGCTTCTTGTTACATAGCTATCAGGTGCCACTTCACCAATAGCGGTAATGCTGATGATAAATCCACGCTGGCTGGTAGTGGTATCGCCGCCTACTAAATCCACATCGTATTCTTTGCATGCAGCATAAATGCCTTCATAAAATTCATCCAAAGCTTCCACACTAAATTTATTACTGATACCAATGCTGATCACAATTTGTGTGGGCGTGGCATTCATAGCATAAATATCGCTCAGGTTTACCACCACACTTTTATAACCCAAATGTTTTAACGGTGTATAACTCAGGTCAAAGTGAATGCCTTCTAATAACATATCGGTGCTGATAACAGTTTGCCTTCCAAAATGATCGATCACGGCAGCATCATCACCCACACTTAAAACGGTGGAGGCATTTTTTATTTCATTGTTTTTGGTCAAATGATCTATTAAACCAAATTCACCAAGTGAAGCTATTTCTGTTCTTTCTTCCATAGTTTTCAATTTCAGATTTTAGATTGCCGATTTCGGATTTGTTTTTAGATCGTTACCCTTTTCACTTTCGACTTTCATATTTTTTAAAGTTGTAGTGATTGATGTTACAATAATGGAGAGTAGCTCATTTGCCTCCTTGTAAAGCACTCTTAATTCTTTTTTAAAGTCTTCATTAAACTCAGCTAATAATTCATAAAAATGCATGGTTTCGTCCAGTTCTTCTTCCACAATTCTTAATTTGTTTACAAAATCTGCTTTTGATTTTCCCCTGCATGCAGCTCTGTAGTTTGCAGAGGAAGAACTTGAGCATCTTACAATTTGGCCGATGTAAGTTTTGTTTACAATGTTATACGGTAAAACCTGGCAAAGTTTTCCTGTATTTACTGCCAACGCTTTCAGGCGTTTCATTATGTCAAACTTGTCAACTGCCATTTTTAGTTGAGATTTTAGATTGCTGATTTGATTAATACCTTATCCTTATTTTTTTTATAAAATAATTACAATAAAAAGATAAGGTATAATGACCGCACCAAATAAAATCTACAATCGCCAATCTAAAATCTACAATTCCCAACCTACAACCCCTTCCTGCCATTAATTATTTCCAACATTTCATCGTGTATCAAACCGTTAGTAGCTAAAATATGTGGTTGATAAGGTGAATATGCTTTGCCCTCGAAATCGGTAACTCTTCCACCAGCTTCCTGTACCATTAAATAACCGGCAGCACTATCCCAGGCCGATAATTTGTGTTCATAAAAACCGTCAAAACGGCCGGCGGCTACCCAGCACAAATCAATAGCAGCACTGCCCAGGCGGCGTACCGGCACACCTTTGCGAATCAGTTTTTCAAAGATTTGCAGAGGACCATTGGGTGCATCCAGGTAAGTGTAAGGAAATCCTGTAACCAGGCAACTTTTAATTACTTCTGATTTATTGCCAACGTGTATTTTTTTATTGTTCAGTAAAGCGCCCATTCCTTTTTCTGCAACATACAATTCGTTTAATATTGGGGCGTATACAGCACCCATTATAACTTCTCCGGCTTTTTCCACACCAATACTTACGCAACAAATAGGAATGCCATTTGCAAAATTGATAGTGCCATCAATAGGGTCGATGATCCATTTGTATTCGCTGTTGGTAATGATCTCGCCGGTTTCCTCACTTAATATAAAATGATCAGGATAGTTTTGCTGTATAATATCGATGATCGCTTTTTCAGCAGCATGATCAGCTTCGGTAACCGGGTTGTTAATACCCTCTTTATTTGTGATTTTAAATTCACCGTTAAAAAAACGTTGTAACTCTTTTCCACCGGCTTCCACGGCACTTAATAATATAGATTTTATCATCTGGCAAAGATAACTTCGATTTCGGAATTCGGATTTATGATTTTAGATTTGATCATGCAAAGAAAACAATTTTTAAAACTGGCAGTGTTAACTAAACTGGGCCTGGTTTTAAAACCCCGTAATATTCTTTCTCAAAATCTTTTAAAATATACAGCACTGCAACCAGGCGCCAATGTTTTGTATTATAAAAAAGGAACCCCGGAATATGAAACATTGCGCAAAGGATTTAATAAACGGATCGATAAATTTCCTTTGATCATTGCATTATGCAAGAATACTTCTGGTGTGGCTGAAGCCATGCAATATGCCAAACAAAATAACCTGCCTGTTGCAATAAAAAGTGGCGGCCATTGTATGGAAGGATTTTCCTGTAATGATGGCGGAATGGTTATCAATGTTTCTTTATTAAACACGGTGGAGTGGGTAGATAAAGAAACAATTTTAGTTGGGCCGGGATGCACACTATCCAATTTATATGATGCCATTTTGCCAAAAGGAAGAATACTACCCGGTGGCTCCTGCGCTAGTGTGGGCATTGGCGGGTTGGTTTTAGGCGGCGGTTACGGTTTGCTGGCAAGAAAATTCGGACTTACCTGTGATAGCCTGGTGGAAGTGACCATGGTGGATGGCAGCGGGCAAATAAAAAATTCAAAAGATGATAAAGAATTGTTGTGGGCCTGCAGGGGTGGGGGCAATGGAAATTTTGGCGTGGTTACAGCGTTAAAATTTAAAACGCATAAAGCGCCGGCAACAATGCAAAGCTTCAGGTTTAAAACCCATAAAGTAAATACGGCTAAAGCAAAACTCATATTGCAAAAATGGTTCCAGCTAACAGCAGGCTTACCCGAAGATTGTTTTTCAGCTTATGTACTAAACGGAAAAACAGTTTATATTTTATTGACCACGGTGGGGAAAGTCACAAGTGAAGTACAAAACGTGATCAAAGAACTATCTGTGGTGAGCGAAAAAACCACTCAAACAAAACCACAACATCTTGCAACCGCATTAAAAGTTTTTTATGGCAGAAAAGAACCTATGTACTTTAAGAATGCCTCAGCAGGACTATACAAAAGCTTTGCCGATATAGATATTTGTATTGATAAAGTAATTGATACTGTGCTTGCCACACCAGGAATGATCTACCAGGTAAATACGTTGGGTGGTAATATTCAAAATGCGGAATTTGAAGCCAACGCATTGTTCCCCCACCGGTCATTCATTTATTTTTCAGAATTGCAGACGTATTGGGAGAATGACAAACAAGGTGCAAGATTGTTGCAAAGATTCCAGGATATACAAAATGTATTTATGCAGCATGGTATACATGCCCAATACAGGAATTATCCTGATATTAATTTTAAGAACTGGGATAATTTGTATTACGGCAACAATTACAAAAGGCTGCAGCAATTAAAAAATAAATATGATCCGGGTAATTTAATAAGGCATGAACAGAGTGTGAAGAACGGATAGACTCCCGCAGATGTCGCTGAATGCGCAGATAAAATACAAATTGTTCCCTTCTGCACATTCAGCGACATCTGCGGGAAAAACCTATATTTTGAAGAGTCAAATAAAAAATCGTATTTCGCAAGCTATAATCCTCAACTATTGCAACTAACTGTTATCATAGTAAATTATAACGTAAAATATTTTTTAGAGCAATGCCTTTGCTCTGTAATAAAGGCATGTAAAAATATTGAAGCGGAAATTATAGTGGTAGATAATAATTCATCAGATAACAGTAAAGAATTTTTACAGCCCCTGTTTCCGCAGGTGAATTTTATATGGAACAGTGTAAATGTTGGATTTGCAAAAGCTAATAACCAGGCATTAGCGCTGGCTAAAGGGAGGTACATTCTTTTTCTAAACCCCGATACAATTGTACCCGAAGATTGTTTTGAAAAAAATATTCGTTTTTTTGAATTGCATCCTGATGCAGGGGGATCGGGTATCAGGATGATTGATGGTGCCGGGGATTTTTTAAAAGAAAGCAAACGTTCTTTTCCATCGCCACTTACTTCTTTATATAAATTATCGGGTCTCACTAAATTATTTCCCCACTCAAAAACATTTGCCCGTTATCATTTAGGCTACCTGCCAGAAAATGAAAACCACCAGGTGGATGTGTTGGCGGGTGCATACATGATGATACCAAAAGAAGTTTTAAATAAAACGGGGGGCTTTGACGAAACCTTTTTCATGTATGGAGAAGATATTGATCTAAGTTACCGGATTCAGGAAACGGCTTGCAGTGCAACGGGCGGAAACTATAAAAATTATTATTTTTCTGAAAGTACCATCATACATTTTAAAGGAGAAAGCACAAAGAAGGGAAGCCTTAATTACATAAAACTGTTTTACAGCGCCATGAGTTTGTTTGTAAAAAAACATTACAGTGGCAGCCGTGCCGGCATTTTTAATTTTCTAATTCAAACCGGTATATTTTTAAGGGCCATACTTTCAATTGCAGGCAAATTTATTCAACGTATCGGGCTTCCTCTTATAGATGCAGCAATTATTTTTATGAGCTTTTGGTGCATCAAGTATTTGTGGAACACATTTGTACGCAAGGAAGTGAATTATTCCCCTAACATGCTCATTATTGCTTTCCCGGTTTTTACGTTCATATTTTTAATAGCATCCTACTATTCGGGTTTATATGATAAAGGGTATAAGCAATCGCAACTTATCAGGTCCACAGCCATGGCGGCACTGGTATTGTTAAGTGGTTATGGGTTACTTCCGGAAGATATCAGGTTTTCGAGAGGTATCCTGGTATTTGGTATAGTAATGGCATTTGTTATTATGAGCCTGCTGCGTTGGTTACTGGTGCAGGCCAATTTATTAAACCGTAAAGAGGATACTAACGGCGATCAGCAGACGATTGTTGTTGCTGGAGAAAATGATTTTAAAAAGGTTACTGAAATTATGCAAAAGGCGGGAATGCCGGAAAGAGTATTGGGCAGGGTGGATAACGATTCTGTAAGCAGCGGCGGAACCCTGGGAAACCTTCTTCAGCTGAATCACCTTATTAAAATGTACCCGGTAAAAGAAGTGATCTTTTGCGAAGACGTTTTAAGTTTTAAAGACATTATTACTGTTGTGCAGCAACTACCTGACAGCGTGCGCAATAAATTTCATGCATCTGGCAGCAGCAGTATTGTAGGCAGTGATGACAAGGATATAAGCGGCGGATATGTAACGGTTAATGATACTTACACCATCATCGATCCGGTTAATACCAGGAACAAAAACCTGCTGGATGTGGTGGTTGCCGCTATGTTTTTAGTAAGCTTTCCCGTTCATTTTATTTTACAAAAGAAACCGCTTCGCTTTTTTAAAAATGTATTTGCTGTTTTGTTCAGGCAGAAAACATGGGTGGGATACGCTGCTCCTTCAGGTAAATTACCAGCAATAAAAAAAGGAATCCTCACCTCTACCGCATTACCCCCGCAGGTGAATGACCTGCCAATAGAAAGTTTGAAGCTTTCAGATGAATGGTATGCCATGTTTTATTCAGTAGCAACTGATATGAAAAAAATAATCAGGGGTTACAGGTATTTGTGGTACTAAGCCATTACTGTAATTGGTTTATGGCATCTTTTATAACTGCAGTATAATCATCCGGTGCAATTTCAATATTAGCAAAAGAAAAATCAGCGGCTTGTTGTAATGCATGTTGCAGCAAAAAATGCTTTTGTGCAATACAATAAAATATCTTTTTCTCCATAAGGTAAGCAGCCAGGTATTCCTGTTCTGTTTGCCCGGGAGTGGGAACAAGGATAGCCTTTTGCTGCAGTTTTACCAGGTCCATAATTGTAGTATAGCCGCTCCTGCTAACGATCATTTTAGATTGTTGAATAAGCAGGTTTAAAGCAGTAGCAGAAAGATGATTAAAAGTTATAACCCCGTTAGTTAGAATAGAGGCGGGGTCATTATTTTCAACATTGCCAGGCAATCCCCTTACCAATACTGCAGTACCAGTAAAAGTTTTTAATTCATTAAACAACAGTTCTTCAAAAATGGATCGTTGTGGTTCGGGGCCAGAGAGTATGATCAGCAGGTCATACTTTTTTTCAACTTCAATTTTTTCAAATCTTGATAAAGGCCCTAAATATTTTACCGGCGTTTGAGGTAATACTTTAGGATGAGATAAAATACCAGCAAGAACAGGTGCAACTTCATTATCCGGAACCCAGCAGGCAGTGTATTTATTGATAAAGCGATAATGTATTTTTTGAGCCATCCATTCTGTAAAGCGATTACCTGTTTTAATTTTTAATTGATGCGTAATATAGAAACAAGGAATTGTTGCATTATATAACCCTAAACGGTTATCCGCTATTACCATATCAATTTTATAAGCTTTACAAAATGTTTTTAACCATTTGTGTTCTGCATAAATGCGGCGCAATAATTTTGGCAATTGCATAAAAATGCTTGTGAGTAACCATGCACCCTTTCTGCTATAGCTGATATTGTAGCCTTTTAGCTCCGTAAAAACCACATTTGGAATCTCCTTTTTTAGTAAAATTTTTACCGGACCTTCAGCAGCAATTATCACTTCAAAATTTTGCGAGAGCAGGGTATAAATTATTGGAATACAGCGGGTCGCATGCCCCAATCCCCAGTCTAGTGGGGCTATCAGTACACGTTTCTTTCCCTCCTTTATGTTAATTTTTTCAAATTTCATTTTAAGAAAACAATAAATAATTGTGAAAATAGTTTAACTTTATTTATTCTCAGCTAATGAAAAAAATATTTAAAATCACGATACTATTGACATTACTTACTGGTTTGGTAATAACAGGTTGTACTTCTTCAAAGAAGGGACAATGTGGTTGCCCAAGTAAGACAGGTATGGTTGGTTATTAAAATGCCTCAATAGATTTAGTATCAGAACCCAATTTCACTTATGAACAACTCTAACCGGGATTTACTGGTATTGTTCAACCAAGAGTTAATGACGCCTCAGGCAATTGAGCATGAAGTAGAAATGCTTCATGGTATATTGTATACGGTTGAAAGTACAGACAACGTTGTTGCAGCCCACGAAGTAATTGATGTAAACAAGTACAAGATTTTTAATGACCCACAACAACTACGGGTTATTATACGCCAGCGTGAATTAAAGCCTTTTACTTTTTTGAACTGTAAGAATTAATGTCTTCTTTATCCTGCTGACTTTTTTATAAATCGTAATTGATCTATAAGCGATACTCCCTTTGTTATAACTTCTTCCCAATCATCTTTTCTATCTGCACCGGGCGTAATATATTTTAAAAAATACCTGGCTCTTCTTTTAAAGGCTTTTAATAAAAGAAATGCTTATAAAAGTTTGCGTAGTGAAGCCCTTAATTTTTCCAGCATTTCACCGATCTCTTCGGATTTACATGTTCCAACACTTAACCGGTACCAGCTGCTGTTTTTACCTGCACCAAAAGCATAAAAAGGCACGATGGCAATTTTAGCTTCGTTCAAAATATATCTCGTTACGTCGGCCTGTGTTTGTAAAACATCTCCCGCCGCCGTTTTTTTGCCCGCTAAATTTATTTGTACAGTAAGATAAATAGCGGCTTGCGGTGCAACAGCATCAACAGCAAAGCCTTCTTTTTTTAATTGCATAAAACCGTTATAAATGCTGCGCAAACGTTCTTCAATAGCGGCTTTAAAACTACTGAAGTAAGTATTGACATTTTTTGTTTGAGTCATATACGTTGCAACTGCTTTTTGTTCGGCCATGGGTGCCCATGCACCTACGTGGCTGTTGATGGCTTTCATTTTATTGATTAAATCTGCAGGGCCCATACTCCAGCCAACCCTAACACCGGTAGCAGCAAAAGCTTTGCTTATACCATCAATAAAAATAGTATAGGCCTTCATTTTTGGATTGATAGAAACAGGATTGTGGTGTACAGTATCTCCAAAAGTTAGCGTCCAGTATATTTGATCGTACAATAAGAATAATTTTTTTTCATCAGCACCACGTTGTTCATTTTCCGCAATCACTAAATCGCAAATGGCAGACAATTCTTTTTTTGTAAATGTTGTACCTGTTGGATTAAGCGGCGAACATAAAGCCAGCAATGCGGCGCCTTTTAAGTGCGGCTGAATTTGTTCCGCCGTTGGCATAAAATTATTTTCCAGCTTACTTTCAATTAGCACATGTTCGCCTTCAGTAAAATGTACATAGTGATTGTTATTCCAGCTGGGCACGGGATAAATTACTTTATCGCCCCTGTCAACAATAGCCCTGAAAGCCGCATAGATCAGCGGTCTTCCGCCTGCAGCAATCATAATTTCGCTGGTATTATAAGTAAGGCCTTCTCTTTCAGCAATAAAATGAGACACTACTTCACGCAATTCCAAAATGCCATCCGCAGGTGGGTAAGTGGTATGATGATTTTTGTAAGCTTCGATAATTTCATTTTCAAGTTCCTGTGGTATAGGAAATACAGAGGCATCAAAATCTCCAACAGTATAATTGTAAATTTTATCGCCCTGTTTGATCTTTTCTTTTATTTCTGCACCAAGGCTAACGATCTCTGAACCTATTAAAGTTTCTGCAAGCTGGCTTAGTTTACCTGAACTCATATCCTTACATTATTAGGACGCAAAAGTAAATTTTAAAGACGGGTAAAACAAAAAAGAGAAAGAAAGGGATGCCAACCTGTAAAAGGCTGGCATCCCTGGAAGAAGCTTACAGTTTATCTATTCATTCCACAGGTTTATACTCCTTAAATAATTTTACCGGTGTTGCCTCTGCCAGCTTTTGATAGGCCATCCACTTTGTGCTAAAGAATGTATTGGCTTTTTCAACGGCTTGTGCAATTAAATTTTCTGCAATTTCTACCTGGTTAATTTCCTGGGCATCAGGTATTTTTTCTTTACCCAAAATCTGACCCCTGGCCGCCTGCAGTTTTTCATTAACAGTTAACTGATAGGGCGAACCGTAGCCTTGTTTTTCCTGCGGCTTTCCAAAAATAAAATTGCGGATGCTTTTAATAGAATCAGTCATTGCTTTGCCGGCTTTAAGTATGCTGTCAATTTCTTTTCCTTCTGTATTTTTTAATGCTGCCTCTATTTTAGCTATCGTTTCATCAGCTTCCGTTAAGCGGTCGGTTACTTCAGTTAATCTTGCTGTACTTTTTTCCAGTCTTTTCATCAACAGCATTTTTGCATCGTACACTTCTTTATTGTTAGGTACTTTAGGATCGGCATTTACCACCAGCATGGTAGAATCTGCTATTGTGCCTATACTGATCACTAATTTATAAGTTCCCGGATAAACAGGCATTCCAAAATTCACCGGCTCAGGCAACGTTGTTTTAGGCTTTGGTGAACCCGGTTGACGTATGCCTTTTGTCTCGTAGTTCCAGTAATTTCTATTGAAGCCACTATCAACTTTCATTTTTATTGTTCTTATCAATTCATTTGTACTGTTGTAAATTTTTACCAGGGCGGAATCGTATGACGAGGGTTTATTCCGGCTGGAGGTATCTTTTTTAAGCGAGTCGCCCGAAATAGAATTTCGGGGTACGTTAGCGGTATCTTTTTTAGGGGAGTTACCCGAAATGGAATTTTTGGGTGGGTTTACAAAAAATGAATACGCTGCACCACGGTTCCTGTTTTGTCCTTCATATAAACCCCATGTACTCCACTCATATCCCGGCGCAGTTTTATATTTAGGTTGATAAGATGCAGGCGCTTCGAATACAGTAAGCATTTTTGTAAATGCCACACCATTACCGGCAGCAGCTTTTCTTAATGCCCTGATATCATCAATAATATACATTGCCCTGCCAAATGATGCAATACATAAATCGGCTTCTCTTTCCTGTATGGCCAGATCATAGGTGGATACAGAGGGATAACCATTTTTCCATTGCTGAAAAGAAACGCCATTATCAAAGCTTACCCAAAGTCCCTGCTCCGTTCCTGCAAAAATTAAGTTGGGTTCTGTGGGATCCTGTATCATACACAAAGCATAGCCTTTTACTTTGTTTTCATCAATCATTCTTTCCCAGGTTTGGCCAAAATTTTTGGTGCGGAAAATGTAAGGTTTAAAATCACCTCTTCTGTAATCATTGCAAACAACAAAAGCTTCTGCCGCATTATAACGGCTTGCACGTATTTGCGGTACCCATGCACCAACAGGCATACCCGGAATTTTTCCCCTGAAGTTGGTCCAGGTTTTACCACCATCTTTTGAAAGCTGTACATTGCCATCATCTGTACCTACCCAAATTATTTTATTGTCTTTAAAAGAAGGTTCAATACAAAGAATGGTATTATAGTTTTCTGCACCGGTAATGTCAACAGATAAACCACCATTGTTTTCCTGGTTTTGTTGTTGTTTATTATCTGTGGTAAGATCTGGTGATATTATTTGCCATGTTAAACCCTTATTAGTGCTTTTGTGTAAAAACTGGCTGCCAAAGTAAATTGTTTTGGCATCCAAAGGATCTTGTGCAAAAGCAGCATTCCAGTTAAAGCGCAAGTAAGTTTTTGCATCAGGCGCCGGTGGTTTAATATACATCGCTTCACCGGTAACCACATTAGTCTTTTGTAATTCTCCTTCCTGGCTCATAGCATATACCCAATCGTTATTTTCAGGATCTGGCGAAGCATCAAACCCATCGCCACCACCAACATTATTCCAGTAAAAATTTCTTATACCAGCAGTGGTCCAGGTATATGCCGGGCCACGCCAGCTGCCATTATCCTGCATACCACCCATTACATTGTAAGGAATGTTGTTATCAACATTAATGTGATAAAATTGACCTACCGGAATTTGCTCACTAAAGATCCAGTTCTTTCCTTTATCGCGGCTTATGCCAATACCACCGTCATTACCATCAATTATAAAATTGGGATCGTTGGGGTTTATCCAAAAAGCATGATGATCCGGATGTATGCCACCGTAAGGAATTACAGTTTTAAAACTTTTACCACCATCTTCACTCATGCCTATCGTTTGTGTAATGTTGTATAAACGGTTTTCATTTTTTGGGTCCACACGAATATCCTGGAAATAAAATGCCCTGTTGGTAACATCGGCTTTATTACTGTTCACCAACTCCCATTTAAAACCACCGTCATCAGTTTTATACAACCCGTTTTTTGTGGCTTCCACCATAGCATAAATGCGTGAAGGCTCGCTGTTGCAAATGGTTAAACCAATACGACCATAGTTGCCTTCGGGTAGGCCTTCATCTTTACCCAGTTTTTTCCAGTTTTTACCGGCATCATAAGTAATGTATAAACCACTGCCGGGGCCGCCACTGGTAAAACTGTAAGGGGTGCGGCGGTGCTGCCACATAGCGGCAATTAATTTATTGGGATTAACAGGATCAATGACTAAATCGGCACAACCACTGGTATCGTTAGTGTGTAAGATCAAATTCCAGGTATCGCCACCATCAGTGGTTTTGTATACGCCACGTTCCGGATGTTCGGAATAAGGATTACCAATAGCGGCCACATAAACAGTATTTGGATTATTGGGATCGATAATAATGCGGTGGATATTCCTGGTTTTTTCCAGCCCCATCATCTTCCAGTTTTTTCCACCATCCAAACTTTTAAATATACCACCACCAATATTTATAGAGTTACGGGGATTACCTTCACCTGTGCCTACCCAAAGTATGGATGGATTGTTTTGCTGTATAGCTACAGCACCAATATTTAAAATGGGCTGGTCATCAAATACCGGCTCCCATTTAGCACCACTGTTCTCTGTTTTCCAAACACCACCACTTGCTGTGCCCAGGTAAATGATATTGGGGTTACTGTATAAGGCATCAATAGCTGTTACACGGCCGCTCATACCGGCAGGACCAATGCTGCGTGCCTTTAAATTTTTAAACTGGCTAACAGCGATCTTTTGTGCATGTATAGCTATACCTGAAAAACATAAAACAACAAAAAGTGTTGTTACCACAAACCTGGGTTTATTCATACAATTAGTTTTAGAAACATGAAATTGCGAAAAAAATGCCGGGGCTACAAACTAAATACATCAATGGTAATGCAAATATTTGTATTTTGAATGCAGCCGGCACACAATAACTGCTGTCATGTAATAAAACTTTTTAAAAATGAAAAAAACCGCCCTTGTAGTAATTCTATTTACATTATTTGTAACAACCGCCAATGCCCAAACCAAATTTGGAGTAGTGGGCGTGGATGAAGTATTTAGCCAGATGCCTGATGTAAAAAAAGCAGATACCAGCCTTGCCGTGTTTCAAAAAGGATTGCAGGATACTTACCAGCAACAACAAAATGAAGTGAACAATGCGTATAAAAAATTTATAGAAGATTCCGCAAAAATGACACCCACTTTAAAAGAGATAAAGCGCAAAGATCTGCAGGACAGGATAACTGCATTATCAAAAAAAGAAGAAGAGTTTAATAAACTGCTTGAAGAGGAAAAAGAAAAAACGATGAAGCCAATAAGAGAGAAGCTGATGAGAACGATACAGGATGTAGCAAAGGAAAACGGCTACACCCATATTGCGTATAAAGAACAACTGATCGTTTTTCCGCAGGCAGATGATATAACGGACAGGGTAAAGAAAAAGTTAGGAATAAAATAAGGAATAAAAATAAAATACAAAACCCGGTTTTACGACCGGGTTTTGTATTATTCAAAGTGTAGTTATTTATTTTCTTTTGTCTTTTCAAAATCCAGTACCACAGAATTAATACAATAACGCAAGCCTGTTGGTGGTGGGCCATCTTCAAATACATGCCCTAAATGGCTTTTGCATCTGCCGCACATTACCTCAGTTCTTTTCATGCCATATGCGTTATCGGGGGCATAAATGATGCTGCCTTTACTGATGGGCTCAAAAAAACTGGGCCAGCCGCAACTACTTTCAAACTTGCCATTGCTGCGGAAAAGCGGGTTGCCACAAACTGCACAATGGTAGGTACCTATTTCTTTATGTTCGTAATACTTTCCGGTAAAAGCTCTTTCGGTTCCTTTTTCCCTTGCAATTTCATATACCTCTTCAGGTAAAATTTTTTTCCATTCATCATTGCTGATATCTACTTTGCCGGTATCTGTTGTTGAAAACACCGGGTTTTGTTTTTTAGAAGTATCCATATTATTTGATTTATTTTTTTTATCCGAAGCCATATTACAGGATGTTACCACAAAAAGCAGTGCAATTGCCGGTATGTAAAATAAAATTCTCATATTTAATAACAAACCTGTTTATAAAAGGTTTTAAATATACAAAATGGACTTACTTAAAGATTTTCAATAGTTTCTTTCCATTGTTAAAGGATATTTAAAGTTCGTATATTATATTTGCTTACATCTAAGGCAAGCAAGTAAAATATGTTTAATTTAATACTGTTTGGTCCACCCGGCAGCGGCAAAGGAACACAAAGCGAAAAACTAATTGCAAAATATGGGTTAAAGCACCTCAGTACAGGCGATCTGTTGCGAAGTGAAATTGCCAGCCAAACACCATTGGGGGTAGAAGCAAAAAAAATTATGGATAAGGGCCAGCTGGTACCGGATGAAGTGGTAATCGGCATGATAAGCTCTGCCCTTGACGCCAACCCCAACGCCAAAGGATTTTTGTTTGATGGTTTCCCCCGTACACCTGCACAGGCAGAAGCGCTGGATAAATTACTGGAACTTAAAAAAACTTCCATAGCTGTAATGCTGGCCTTAAACGTGAGCGAAGAAGAACTGGTGAAAAGATTAATGAAACGTGGCGAAACCAGCGGTCGCAGTGATGATACTAATGAAAATGTGATACGGGCAAGAATTACTGAATACCGAAATAAAACAGCAGTAGTGGCAGATTACTATTATAATTTTGATAAAGTGGTAATGGTAAAAGGAGAAGGAACTGTAGATGAAATTTTTAGATCGCTATGTGAAGAAATTGAACAACGAATATAAGTGCTGAAAATCATTGTTATGAAGCATCCCCTAACGGCGGATGCTTTTTTTATTTACATTGTGCCACTAAAAAAGCTATATGGACGCACCAAAGCTGGATTTTATTCAATATCGGTTTATATTGTTGTTACATGATTTACCCGCAAGTACCGAAGGGAAATGGGGTAAGATGAATGCACAGCAAATGGTAGAGCATGTAACGGGCTTTTTTAAGATCTCCACCAATAAATTGCATTTTCCATTAGTATCACCATCGGAACATTTACCAAAACTGAAAGCTTTTTTATTAAGCGATAAGGAATTTAGGGAAAACACTAAAGCTCCCACTTCTGTAATTGGCGAAGAAGCTTTGCCTGTACGAACCAACTCTATGGAAGAAGCGATTGCAATGCTGCAACAAAACATTGCAGAATTTATTGATTATTTTGAAGGTGATAGCTATAAAACAACCTTACATCCTGTATTTGGAGAATTGAATTTTGATGAATGGGTTTTGCTGCATTATAAGCATATGGTGCACCATGCAAAGCAGTTTGGGTTGGTGTAATAGTGAAATTAAAGAGCGGAAGTATTTTGTTTCAGCCAATCGACGATTTGGTCAAAACGAATTTCACCAGTAGTTATTTTTATGACAAAATCATATAAGGAATCATCAGGCGCACTAATTTTTAATCCTTCCATCCGCAAAACCGTTTCCATTAATACATATCCTGTCCTTTTATTTCCATCAATAAAAGGGTGATTCATAATGATGCTTTCTCCAATTGCAGCAGCTTTTTCAAAAACAGAAGTATATAATTCTACACCTTCAAATAATTGAAAGGGACGAGAAATAGCAGATTCCAGACCATTAATTTCTCTAATCCCGCTTGCTCCTCCATGAGTTGAAACAACTTCGTTGTGGATAATTAAAACTTCTTCTTTACTAATCATGCTATTTGGCTAATTTGTCTAATACCAAGCTTCTTTCTTTTATTATTTCCATTGCATGCGAAATAACAGAGACTCTTACATTGGGTTCTTTACTAATTAATTCAATATAATCGGCTATCAGTTTTAATTGATTTTCTTCCATAGCATCCACTTTTTCGTGAACTTGCTTCTTCATTTCTGCAATACTCATATCCAATAATTTAATTGGTCAAAATTACTAAATTCATTTTTAAGTAATAACCATTGCATGTTAAAATAGTAGATTTGTATTGAAACAACGATTATTTGTGTATGAACAAACTCGGCAACTATATCACAGGCAACTGGATCACCGGCGACGGCGATGGACAACTTTTATACAATGCTGTTACTGCTGAAACCATTGGCGCAGCAAGCACTAAAGGATTAGATTTTAAATCCATTGCCGAATATGCCAGGACCGTTGGTAATCCTGCATTACGCAAAATGACCTTTCATGCAAGAGGGAATATGCTGAAGGCATTGGCACTACATTTAAGAAATCATCTCGATAAATTTTATGCCATCAGCTATCAAACAGGCGCCACCAAAGCCGATAGCTGGGTGGATATAGAAGGCGGTATTGGAAACCTTTTTGCCAATGCATCACTGAGAAGAAAATTTCCTGATGAGGTTTTTTGTATTGACGGGGAAAGCCATAACCTGGGTAAGAACAACACTTTTATGGGCACGCACATTCTTACACCAAAAGAAGGAGTGGCTATTCATATCAATGCATTTAATTTTCCTGTATGGGGAATGCTGGAAAAAATTGCGGTTAACTTACTGGCAGGCGTACCCTGTGTTGTAAAACCTGCAACAGTAACCAGTTATTTAACAGAAGCGGTGGTAAAAGAAATTATAGCAAGTAAAATTTTACCCGAAGGTGCATTACAATTGATCTGCGGTAGTGCAGGTGATTTGCTAGACCATGTTACTTCGCAGGATGTGGTAACATTTACCGGCAGTGCATCAACAGGATTAATGCTTAAATCTAATCCCCATATTTTAAAAGAGAATACTCCTTTTACCATGGAAGCCGATAGTTTGAATTGTATTGTGCTGGGAGAAGATGCTACACCGGGCACAGCTGAGTGGGATATTTTTGTAAAAGAAGTAAGAAGGGAAATGACATTAAAAGCCGGACAAAGATGTACCGGCATAAGAAGAATATTTGTGCCCCAAAATAAAATGGAAGACATGTGGAAGGCGATAGCAACATCACTTGCACAAACCACCATTGGCAACCCGCTAAATGAAAAAGTAAGAATGGGCAGCCTTGCAGGAGAAACACAACGCAATGAAGTAAAACAACAGGTACAAAAGTTATTAGCATCATCACAAATTGTTTATGGAAGTTTAGATAGTGTGGAAGTGATAGATGCTGATGCCGGTAAGGGTGCATTCATTTCTCCCATCTTGTTAATGAATGATAAACCGTATGCTGCAAGTGAACCACATAATATAGAAGCCTTTGGCCCGGTAAGTACCATCATGCCGTATAAAAATATTGATGATGCCATTGCGTTGAGCAAATTGGGAAAAGGTAGTTTGGTTAGCACTATTGTTACTGCCGATTATAAAACAGCACAACAATATGTAGTGGGCGCAGCATCGCACCACGGCAGAATTTTAGTATTGAATAATGAATGCGCCAAAGAAAGTACCGGCCACGGCTCACCGTTACCGTTATTGGTGCATGGTGGTCCCGGCCGTGCAGGTGGTGGTGAAGAAATGGGTGGCATACGGGGCGTAAAACATTATTTACAAAGAACCGCTTTGCAGGGTTCGCCAACCACCATTACTGCCATCACCAATGTTTATCAACCTAATGCCAAAGGAAAAGACCCCGGCAAACATCCCTTTAAAAAATATTTTGAAGAACTGGTAATTGGCGACCAGATCGTTACCAACAAAAGAACCATCACCAGCGAAGACATTGATAAGTTTGCCGATTTAAGCGGCGACCATTTTTACGCCCACATTAAAACTACCGATTTTACAGGCACCATGTTTGAGCAACAGGTGGCGCATGGTTATTTGATGATGAGTATTGCCGCAGGGTTATTTGTAGATAGTTATGAAATAAACCCGGTGCTGCTCAATTACGGTATTGATGAACTACGCTTTACCAAACCTGTTTACCCCGGCGCTGAAGTATACATCCGTTTTACCTGTAAAGAGAAACTACCCAATGACAAAAGAATAATTGAAAAACCGGAAGATTTTAAACGTGGCGACGATATTGATAAAGGCATTGTAAAATGGCTGGTGGAATTTTTTGACGAAACCGACGAAATAACCGGCGTGGCTACAATTTTAACAATGGTGAAGAAGAAAATTCAGTAACTTTTATAAAAATATTATTATGACTGAAGCATACGTAAAAAGCCATATTGAACACGGCATAAATACTATCGAATTTTTTCATCCTCAAAGCAATTCATTACCCCGAAAGATCTTAGAGGAACTGGCAAAAGAAATTCATTTTGCAGGAACACATGATGATACCAAAGTAATAATTTTAAAAAGCGCAGGTGATAAAACATTTTGCAGTGGTGCCAGCTTTGATGAACTGGCATCTATTAAAACCGAAACTGAAGGATTAAAATTTTTCAGCGGGTTTGCCCATGTTATTAATGCCATGCGTAAATGCCCCAAATTTATCATTGGCCGCATACAGGGCAAATGTGTTGGCGGTGGAGTAGGCCTTGCAGCAGCAGTTGATTATGCTATTGCAACAGATAAGGCTGAGTTAAAACTAAGCGAACTAGCTATTGGTATCGGACCATTTGTGGTTGGTCCGGCAGTAGAAAGAAAAATTGGATCTGCAGCATTTAGTGCTTTGGCTATTGATGCCACCATGTGGCGCAATGCCGAATGGGCAAAGCGCAAAGGCATGTTTGCCGAAGTGCATGAAAACATTGAAAACATGGATGAATCCATACAACGGTTATCCAATACACTATCCCATTCATCTGTTCTCGCTATGGCAGAAATGAAAAAAATATTCTGGAAAGGAACCGAGCACTGGGATGAACTTTTAAAAGAAAGAGCGGCTATCAGTGGCCGTTTGGTACTGAGCGATTTTACAAAGAGAGCAATTGAGAAATTTAAAGCAAAAGCGGTGTAGGAACATGCCTTTGGCGTGTTCATGAACGAACACGCCAAAGGCGTGATCCTACAGATCTTCGTAATGATATAACGGATCGATTGCTGAACCCGGTGTCATTTCCATAACAGGTTTTATGATACCATCTTTTAATCCGTACACCCATCCATGCAGGTGAGGACCATTTTCGTACTTCCATGCCCGTTGTATAATGGATGTTTGTGCTAAATGGCTTACCTGTTCTCTTACATTCAATTCCACCAGCCTGTCAGTTCGAAGCTCTTCATCACCAATTGCATTCAGTTCTTCTTTATGAACATGATATACATCTTTAATATTCCTCAGCCACATGTTTAATACTGGTTTATAATCCTTGTTATCCATAGCAGCTTTAACACCACCACAGCCATAGTGACCGCAAACAATAACGTGTTGTACTTTTAAATAATTCACCGCATAATCCAGCACACTTAAAAGATTTACATCTGTATGCACCACCATATTGGCAATATTACGGTGTACAAAAATTTCTCCGGGTTGTGTACCGGTGATTTTATCAGCGGGCACACGGCTGTCGCTGCAACCTATCCATAAAAATTGCGGTGTTTGTAATGAAGATAAGCGGTTAAAAAAATCCGGATCTTCTTCATGCATTTCCTGGGCCCAGGCTTTATTCTCTAATAATAATTTTTCGTATGCGTTCATAGTTAAACTGCTTTTAATGGTTGGTTGAATAATAAATGTACTGCTTTATACTGACTGGCTTTTATTTCCATCCTTATGTTTTTCAAATGGGCGTGCGTCATAAAATTGTTGATCTCCTCTATTACATCTTTATCAATAAAGTCGGCACGGGTGGCGTCAATGAGTACGAATGCGTTTTCAGGAACGTCTTCCAGTTTTCTTTTGATGATGGGCTTGTTTAAAAAAGACACATCTTTTCTCAACCGGAATAAAAATTTATTATCATCATGCACAACAAAAACCGATGATCTGAAATTACTACGTACCATATAAAACAATCCCACCGCAATGCCAATAATAATTCCTTTTAAAAGATCTGTCATTAAAATGGCTGCAATGGTTACTACAAAGGGAACAAACTGGTCCCATCCCTTTTGATAAAAACTTTTAAACAGCGAAACCTTTGCCAGTTTATATCCTGTAAAAATAAGTATAGCCGCTAATGCTGCCAACGGAATTTTATTAAGGATAAATGGAATGAACATCACACACAACAACATCAAAGCACCATGTAAAATGGCTGATAGTTTTGTTTTTGCCCCTGCATTTACATTGGCAGAACTTCTTACCACCACAGAAGTGAGTGGCAAACCACCAATCAATCCTGATACGATATTACCAATACCTTGCGCTTTTAACTCCCTGTTAGGTGGCGAAACCCTTTTCAACGGATCCAGTTTATCTACTGCTTCAATGCCTAATAAAGTTTCTAAACTGGCAACAATGGCTAATGTTACTGCTGTTATCCAAACATCTGCATTGCGCAAATAATCTATTTTAGGAAATGTGAAGAACTGAAAGAACTCGGTAACAGAACCTGCTACCGGAAGCGCTACCAAATGTTTTACTTCCAGTGCATAATCTGGATGGTAGGTTTTAAATATTTCATTAATTACGACGCCGGCCAAAACCACAACAAGCGGCCCGGGAATTACTGCAAGCCATTTTTGGGATTTAATAAACTTTTGCTCCCACAGGAATAATAATAATAGTGCCACCAACCCAATAACTGCTGCTGAAGGTGTGATATAATTAAAGGCGCTTGAAATTCCCGAAAATGTATTTTCCTTATCGGGTTGCTCAAAACTTTCATCACCACCAAAGTTGGCATCATAACCAACTAAATGTGGGAATTGTTTTAAGATCAATATTAAACCTATTGCAGCTAACATGCCTTTAATAACGGAATTAGGAATGTAATCACCAATAACACCAGCTTTTATAAAACCCAATACCAACTGGATAATACCAGCAATTACAACAGCCAGTAAAAATGCTTCAAACACCTGCAAATTTAAAATGGCTGCAGCTACAATGGTGGTAAGCCCTGCTGCAGGGCCGCTTACACTTAAATGGGAACCACTGATGATGCCGATAACAATACCACCAACAACGCCTGCAATGATACCTGCAAACAATGGTGCGCCAGAACCTAATGCAATACCCAGGCAAAGCGGTAATGCCACCAGCAATACCACAATGGATGCCGAAAGATCGGCAGTTATATTTTGAAAAAACTGTTTCATTTTTTAATTGAGTTTATACAACACTACATACCGCAACTGCTTACCCGTTTTGCATAGGAATAACTTTCCTGTGCAATGATTACAGTAATAGCAAGCGGTGCAATGTTTTGTAAAGAATAAAAGAATATATTTTCCCTGAAACAGGGAAAGATGAATGCTTACAACTTAAGCATTGGGAGGAGGTGTAAGAATTTCTGCGGTGTACAAAGCAGGCAGGGCATCGGAAAAATGAAAGAAAGCCTCTTTATTTAAGATGGTGAATGAAGTTACAGAGATATCAAAATCATGTAGTAATTTATCTTCATCCAACTGGCGAAAATTTTTGGTGGCACTTTTGTCAACTTCTGCCAGTTCTTCGGTAAGCTGATTGTCGATAAAAAAATACCTGATCACTTGCCTTACAGGAAGAAGTTGTATGGCAAGTACCAGGATTAAAAAAATGGTTATGATTTTTTTTAATTTCATTGGTGCAAATATATTGCGCCAATGCCAAAGCAAATAGTTAATAAAATTAAATAACAATTTTATGACAGAAGATTGCTGCTGCAGCAATGTAATTTAAATATTCAACCCTCCGCAGGCGCTTATTGTTTGCCCTGTAACATAACTACTTAAATCACTTGCTAAAAACAAAGTAACATTAGCAATATCCTCTGCACTTGCAAAGCGGCCCAAAGGAATGCCAGCTTTATATTTTTCGGCACTATCGCCTTCTTTTAAATAGCTCGTCATATCAGTTTCCACAAAACCTGGTGCAATGGCATTGCAACGAATGTTACGACTGCCTAATTCTTTGGCTACACTTTTTGTAAAACCAATTACGCCGGCTTTACTTGCTGCATAACTACTCTGGCCTGCATTACCCATTTCGCCAATGATGCTGCTCATGTTGATGATGCTGCCGTTTCTTGCTTTCATCATTGGTTTTATTACCTGCTTGGTCATATAGAACACACTGTTCAGGTTTACTTTTATTACTTCTTCAAATTGTTCGGGGCTCATTCGCAGCAATAAGTTATCCTTACTGATGCCGGCATTGTTTACACAAATATCTACTGTGCCAAATTCTTTAAGTACATCAGCAACAAAACTTTCGCATGCCGCATAATCGCCGGCGTTACTTTGATACGCTTTTGCTTTTACGCCCAACGCAAGTAATTTTTGTTCCAGCGCTGTAGCTTTGTCTTTACTGTTGTCGCTTACAAAAGTGAATGCAACATTAGCGCCATGTTTTGCAAATTTTAAAGCAATCGCTTCGCCAATGCCACGGGCAGCTCCGGTTACAATGGCGTTTTTTCCTTCTAACAATTTCATGTGTTTTTATTTTATAGTCAGCAAAAGTAATTCTATTCAGCTTTGCAGGCAAGTTCCTCCAGGGTGAGTATGTATCATTTTGAAATTATTGATTTTTCCCACTAAGACACCAGGGCCACAAAGCATTTAATTCATTATATTTTCTTTGTGTTTTTAGTGCCTTTGTGGGATACAAATTTAAAGTAAGGTACAACCCTATTACACTTTAATATTAAGAATCTCCTCTACAATTGTTCTCTCATTACTCAACCTCGGCACTTTATGTTGTCCGCCCAATTTGCCCTTGCTTTTCAACCATTCATTAAAACTTCCTTTAGGCAATATATGTACAATGGGCAGGCGCAGGGCAATATCCTTATGCCGCTTGGCTTCGTAATCGCTGTTAATGTCTTTAAGTGCATTATCCAGTTCGTAAGTAAATGCAGTAATGTTGTCGGGTTCTTTTTCAAATTCTATCAACCATTCATGAGCGCCATTATTATTTTCACTGAAATAAACAGGTGCGGCGGTATAGTCGCTCACCAATGCATTGGTTTTTTCGCAGGCAATGGCAATAGCTTTATCGCTATTATCAACAATTACTTCTTCGCCAAAAGCATTCATGTAATGTTTTAAGCGGCCACTCACTTTTATTTTGTATGGGTTGATAGAAGTAAAAATAACAGTATCACCAATTAAATACCGCCACAACCCGCCGGTAGTGCTGATGACTAAGGCATAGTTCTTATTTAATACCACATCTTTTAAACCT
>Ga0068859_100000287_pt1 | contig 50179 bp, 42 predicted proteins | sample KBSSwiS22_FD_66585 | JGI IMG/M metagenome (GOLD analysis project Ga0068859, IMG submission 66585) | Switchgrass rhizosphere microbial communities from Kellogg Biological Station, Michigan, USA - KBS Switchgrass S2-2 | ecosystem: Host-associated > Plants > Roots > Rhizosphere > Soil ... | reverse complement strand
TCGCGGGGCCGGTGCCGCTGACGGACGTTATCGGAACCCTCGAGGACTGGACAGCCGGGGTCCTGACCGTCGTGACGGCGGCTGGTGAGGTCACCACCGTCCCAGAGGGGGATCTCGTCGCCGCGAAGGTCGTCCCTCCGGCGCCTATCCGCAGGTCCAGGCTTGATCGGCGAAGCCAAGCCGTCTCAACGGATCAGCCGTCGGATCAGGGATCCAGCGGGCCTTCCCGTCGGCCATCGGACAAGGCCGATCGAGCAGAGCGAACCCCCTTCATCGGTGAAAAGGATCGGGAAGGCGACCCGGACGCGGATACTCAGGATGTGGAGGCCCCTCGATGAGCACCCGCAGCCGAGCCCGATTCGCGAATGTCGTTCGCCGGACACCGATCGACCTCGCGCTCGCCTGCCAACTGATCGCGGCCGAGGCCGAGCCGGACGCGGAGGCCGCCGACGTGCTGGGCGCGCTGGACCGGCTCACGGACGAGGCCCGTCCAGTGCTCGCGGCCAAGACCTCGCACGCCAGAGCTGCCGGCACCGCCGCCGGCAGCACGACCGGCGACCTGCTCGCGGGGCCGGACCCGATGGACGCCGCCGAGGCACTGCACGAGTCGCTCGGCGTCCGCGCCGGATTCGCCGGCCTCACCAGTGACTACGACGACCTACGGGCCTCGCTGCTGCCAGCGGTGCTGCACCGCCGGCACGGGCTACCGATCATGCTCTCGGTGATCTGGTTGGAGGTGGCGTCCCGGCTCGGAGTACCGGCCTACCCGGTCGGGCTGCCCGGCCACGTGGTCGTCGCGCTCGGCACTCCGCGGGAGAACGTCCTCGTCGACCCTTTCAGCGGCGGCAAACGGATCACCGTTCATGACGCGGCGGCGCGGGTCCGGGCCGCCGGAGTACCGTTCAGCCGCGCTCAGCTCGCGCCGATGGGCTCCGAGGACCTGCTCGCCCGGGTACTCGGCAACATCCGGGTGCTGGCCGCTCGTACCGATGCCACCGCAACCCGGCTGTGGGCCGTGGAAATGTCGCTGCTGCTCCCCCACCACCCGGCAAGCCTGCGCCGAGAGCGTGGCGAGCTCCTGGTCCGCCGCGGCGACTTCCTCGCCGGAGCACGCGAACTCGTCACCTTCGCCGACGCGGTGGAGGCCGCCGAGCCCACGGCGGCCGCGGCGGCCCGGTCCTCCGCCCTCGCGGCCCGTGCCCGCCTGAATTAGGGCGTTCTGGGGTCTTCTGGGACCTCCTCCTCAGCGCACGGGCCGCGTAGGGCCGGTGGGTGGGAGGGGGAAGGCTGTCAGGCCGCGGCGGCTGGGAAGCATGACGGCCACCAGGATGGGGGCGAGCACGCCGGCCCCCAGGAACAGGTAGGCGGTGGACGAGCTGCGCAGCATGAGGTCACCCTCGCCGCGGGACGAGCCGAGAGCGAGCACGACCGGAACCCAGCTGACCAGCATGATGCAGGCGCCCAGCCGCGTCCCCGTCAGCCAGCGCACCAGCACCGGAATGCCGACGTTGCCGACGACCGCGAGCAGCACGCCCAGAGAGAGCAGCGTGTTTCCCAGCCGCGGTCCCGCCGGCACGGCGGCCACCCCGTAGACGCCCAGGATGACGCCGGCCAGCAGCCCGAACGCATAGGCGCAGCCGAGAAAGAGCCGGGACGGCTCGTGGGGCGGACGCGACGCGCCCAGCCCCGTCACCCGAGCGGCCACCGAGTCACTCGGGTGCCCGGCATCGCCCGGCCCTCCGGGCCCCGGCGGGCGCGGACCTGTGCTGGGGCGCGGCATACGTCGACAGTAGCGGCGCAGCGCGAAGCCTCCCCGGCCTCCCTGCCGGCGCCGACCTCATCGTCGACCTCTCGGCCGCCCGCGCGGTGGCGTCTGCGAAGCCGTGCCGCACCGTCCGCAGAGCGCAGCGGTGCCGTCTCTACAGCCCCGGCAGCTCCAGACCGGCGAAAAGATCGGTCTCCTGGCCGTTGCCGCCGTCCTCGCCAACCGTCGGCGACGGCGACGGCGACGGCCTGATGCTCCGGCTCAGGACGTAGTGGTCGATTCCGAAGGCCTCTCGGCCAGCGCCGTCGGCCAGCGCGAAGAAGAAGCCGTCGACGGCGATCTGGGTCCGGTGGGCTCGCATGGCGGCGAGCTTCGCCTCCAGGAACTCCGGCGCGTCGATCCGGGTCGTGATCTGCTCGTCCGGCACACCGATCTGGATGTCATCGGCGCTGGTCGCGCCATGAAAGGGGCTGTTCTCGTCGTCGGCGAAGCGCTCGACGCCGCGCTGGATGAACGACTTCGGTGTCGCCGTCTCGTACAGCTTCGACGGCGCCCACGGCTGTCCCGCCTCTGGTGCGAAGCCCGGGTCGGCGGCGGCGGTGAAGGCGGCGGCCGTGATCTGGTGCGCCCTGATGTGGTCCGGATGGCCGTAGTCGCCGTTGGCGTCGTAGCTGACCAGCACCTGCGGCCGGACCTCGCGCACGACCCTGACCAGCTCGACGGTCGCCTCGGTGAGGTCCGTCTGCCAGAGGCAGCGCGGGTCGTCGTTGCCGGCGGTGCCCATCATCCCGCTGTCCCGGAACCGGCCGGCACCGCCGAGAAACCGGTGGTCGGCGACACCGAGCGCCGCGCAGGCCCGCTCCAGCTCGGCGATCCGGTAGCCACCGAGCTGATCGCCCAGATCGCTGCGCAGCTGCAGCAGCTCGGGAACGAGCACCTCACCCAGCTCACCCAGCGTGCAGGTGACCAATGTCACATGCGTATCTGGCCGGGAGGCGTAGGCGGCCAGCGTGATTCCCGTGGCGATCGCCTCATCATCCGGATGGGCGTGCACGAACAGCACCCGGCGCGGCGCCACCGACGCGGACGTCACCGATGCCGACGAGGCCGACGAGGATCGGGGGGGCGCGGCCGGTGACGCGCTTTCGGTGGCCGACGGGATCCCGTCGGTGGCCGGCGCGTCCGTCATGCCGAGGCCCCAGCCTCGGCGTCGGCTCCGACTCCGGAGCCGGAGCCGGAGCCGTCATAACCGTCGGGGTTGCGCCGCTGGAACTCCCACGCGTCCCGGCACATCTCGCCCAGCCCACGGCGGGCGTGCCAGCCGAGCGCCTCGGCGGCGTACGTCGGGTCTGCGACCAGCTCGGCCACGTCACCCGCCCGGCGGCCGACGACTCGGTACGGCAGCTCCCGCTCACAGGCGGCGCCGAACGCGTCCAACAACTGGCGCACCGATGTACCGGTGCCCGTACCGAGGTTGACAACCCGGAATCCCGGAACGTCACCAATGTGCGCCAAGGCAGCGCGATGCCCTTCGGCAAGATCCATCACGTGGATGTAGTCGCGCACGCCGGTGCCGTCCGATGTCGGATAGTCGTCGCCGAACACCGACAGGAACTCCCGTCTGCCGACGGCGACCTGCTGCAGGTAAGGCATCAGGTTGTTCGGAATCCCGCGGGGATCCTCACCCAGCAGCCCGGACGGGTGGGCACCGACCGGGTTGAAGTAGCGCAGCGCGATGACCTGCCAGTCCGGCTCGGCGACGCACAGGTCGGCCAGAATCTGCTCGCACATCCACTTGGTGCGCGAATAGGGATTCGTGGGCTTGGCCGGCGCGTCCTCGCGGATCGGGATGACATCGACGTCACCGTGGATCGAGCAGGACGACGAGAAGATCAGCCGGCGCGGCCCGTGCTCGTGCATCGCCTCGACCAGGCGGAGCGTGGCGTTGATGTTCGTGTCGTAGTACTCGACCGGCATCGTCACCGACTCGCCGACCGCCTTGCGCGCCGCGAAGTGCACGACCGCGTCCACCGGGGTCGCGGACAGCAGCTTTCCCAGCGCCGCGACGTCCCGGACGTCCAGCTCGACGAACTCCAACCCCGCCGACGCCTCGCCGGCCACGGCCCGGATCCGGTCCACCGCGCGGGGCGAGCTGTTGCTGAAGTCGTCGACGCCGATCACCCGGTAGCCGGCCGTCAGCAGGTCCACGCAGGTGTGCGACCCGATGAACCCGGCCGCCCCCGTCACGAGCACTGTGGACCCGGCCGACACCGTCCGCACCGCCTCGCCGAAACCGCCCGTGGAACCGGCCTGGGCTGTCGCGGAACCGCTCTCGGCCCTCGTCGTGCCACCATCGGCCGCAGCCACTGCGGACTGCGCCGCCTCATCCGGTGTCGCGCCCACAGCTCACCCGTCTCCGTCGGTCCGGCGGCCCGCCGCCGGAGGATGTCCGCTCAGGCTCGACCGTACCGACCAGCCCTGCGCTTCCGTCAGACCGGCCCACCCCTGCCCAACACGGCACACCGCGTCTCATTCCTGACCCGGCACCTTCCGGGACGGCGGCCGAGGCGGCTGCCTGAACGCGTTCGAAGATCCGCGATGCTCATCGGCTCTTGGCGTGCGGGCCGGCTGTGGAATGGGGGCCAGCCGGCTGGGGCGCGTCAGGCCTGACGAGGACGACCAGCCGGTTGGCGATCGCCGCGAGGTCAGCTTTGCCCTGCGCCGCGTCCATCACCAGGTCGAATGCCGCGTCGTCAGTCATTTCGACGACCAGGCCGTTGAGGTCGAGAAGGACGGCCGCGGCAAGCCAGGCGAGCCGCTTGTTGCCGTCGACAAGTGCGTGGTTGCGGACCAGCGACTGCAGCAGCGCGGCCGCTTTGAGCGTGACCGTCGGATAGGCGTCCCTGCCGAAGGCACTCGAGCGGGGCCGGGCGGCGGCGGCGTCGAGCAGGCCCACATCGCGTACCAGACCGACACCAAGAGCACGGGTGAGCGCCAGCAGATCATCGAGATCCAGGTAGGTCACCGCGCCCCGGGTCATCTGCTCCCGCCGTCGCCGGCGCGCGCCTTCGCCTTCGCGTCCCCCCGGCGAGGCTGCCGCCGGCGCGCTCCTCCTTCACCCACGGGCGCGCTCACACCGTGCCGAGGCGGTGCAGCACGTCACCCCAACGTTCGATCATCCGGTTGGCGCTGCCCTCCACCAGGGCGGCATGTCCGGCCCGCTCGTAACGCTCCAGCACCGCCCGCCGGATGATCTCCTGGCGAGACGTCCCCTCGGCGGCTGCAAGCGCGGTCAGCGCGCGCTCCAGTTCGTCGTCCGTTCGCACAGTCAACGCCATGACCAACATGATACCAATGCGCTACCATGATCGAAATTGAGAGAGTCCAGCCACCCGTAGCACCGCACCGCAGACCGGAGGCCGGAGGCCGGCAGGCCGGCAGGCCGGCAGGCTCGGCACAGCGGAGCCGCCAGGTAACCGCTCCCCGCATCGTTCGCAAAGCGCACGCCAGGGAAGATCGCCGGGACTGGACCCGGATCCGAACTCCGGACCGCTGTCAGCTCGGATCCCGGTACAGATCCGCTGATCAAGCTTCTGGTCCGACGATGAGTAAGGCTGAGCGCGTCACCCATGACGCGCTCAGCCTGGCAGTTCGACCGCAATCCGGGCGCCGGCAGGCGACATCGCCAGGCCGTTCGTGCCCCAGCGCTGGCTAGCTCACGCGGCGGCGGCTGCGGAGCTTTTCGCGGTCGGCGGCGGAGAGGGCCACCTTGCGGATCCGGACGGCGGCCGGGGTCACCTCGACGCATTCGTCCTCGCGGCAGAACTCCAGGGCCTGCTCCAGGGAGAGCTGGCGGTGGGGGGTCAGCCGGACGAGCTCGTCGCCGGTGGACGAGCGCATGTTGGTGAGCTTCTTCTCCTTGGTCGGGTTGACGTCCATGTCGTCGGCCCGGGAGTTCTCACCGACGATCATGCCTTCGTAGACGTCGGTCATCGGGGGGACGAACATGACGCCGCGCTCCTGCAGGTTGAACAGGGCGTAGGCGGTGGTCGGGCCGGTGCGGTCGGCGACCATCGAGCCGGTGGCCCGGGTGCGCAGCTCGCCGAACCAGGGCTCGTAGCCCTCGAAGACGTGGTGCAGCAGGCCGGTGCCGCGGGTCTCGGTGAGGAACTCGGTGCGGAAGCCGATCAGGCCGCGGGCCGGGACCAGGTACTCCAGCCGGATCCAGCCGGTACCGTGGTTGATCATCTGCTCGACGCGGCCCTTGCGGACGGCCAGCAGCTGGGTCAGGGTGCCGAGGAACTCCTCGGGGGCGTCGATCGTCAGCCGCTCGACGGGCTCGTGCACCTTGCCGTCGATCTCCCTGGTGACGACCTGGGGCTTGCCGACGGTGAGCTCGAACTCCTCGCGCCGCATCAGCTCGACGAGGACGGCGAGCTGCAGCTCGCCACGGCCCTGGACCTCCCAGGTGTCGGGCCGCTCGGTCGGCAGGACGCGGATCGACACGTTGCCGATCAGTTCGGCGTCAAGGCGCGCCTTCACGAGGCGGGCCGTGAGCTTCTTGCCGGACTTGCCGGCGAGCGGCGACGAGTTGACGCCGATGGTCATGCTGATCGACGGCTCGTCGACGGTGATGACCGGCAGCGGCCGCGGGTCTTCCGGGTCGGCCAGCGTCTCGCCGATCATGATGTCCGGGATGCCGGCGACGGCGATGATGTCGCCCGGCCCGGCCTCCTCGGCGGGCGAGCGCTCCAGCGCCTGGGTCATGAGCAGCTCGCTGAGCTTGACCCGTTCCTGGGAGCCGTCGGCGCGGCAGAGCATCACCTGCTGGCCGCGGCGGATCGTGCCGTTGTGCACCCGGCACAGCGCGAGCCGGCCCAGGTAGGGCGAGGCGTCGAGGTTGGTCACCAGGGCCTGCAGTGGCGCGCCCTCGGTGTAGGTCGGCGCCGGGATGGTCTCCAGCAGCAGGTCGAACAGCGGCTTGAGGTCCGGCGAGTCGGGGCTCTCGCCGTCCGCGGGCCGGGTGATGGACGCGCGGCCGGCCTTGGCGTTGCAGTAGATGATCGGGAAGTCGATCTGGTCCTCGTCGGCGTCGAGGTCGAGGAACAGCTCGTAGGTCTCGTCGACGACCTCGGCGATCCGGGCGTCGGAGCGGTCGACCTTGTTGATGACGAGGATCACCGGGAGCCGGGCGGCGAGCGCCTTGCGCAGCACGAACCGGGTCTGCGGCAGCGGGCCCTCGCTCGCGTCGACGAGCAGCAGCACGCCGTCGACCATCGCCAGCCCGCGCTCGACCTCGCCGCCGAAGTCGGCGTGGCCCGGGGTGTCGATGATGTTGACGGTGGTGTCGCCGTGGCGGACCGCGGTGTTCTTCGCGAGAATCGTGATGCCCTTCTCGCGCTCCAGGTCCATCGAGTCCATCACCCGGTCGGTGAGGTCCTCGCTCGCGTGCGCGCTGAAGGCGCCGGACTGGCGCAGCATCGCGTCGACCAGGGTGGTCTTGCCATGGTCGACGTGCGCGATGATCGCGATGTTGCGGAGGTCCTCGCGGCTGAGGACGGCCGAGGTCGTCTCGGCGCTGGCAAGCTCGGTGGTGGCAAGCTCGGTGCTGGTGGGCACGGTGGTGGGCTCCGGGGCGGACAGGGGGCGCTCGACCCCGAGATGATCGTTACGAGGAACGCCCGGGTCAGACGACGGTGGCGTACTACCATCGCCCGTGGCGGCATGGGCCGTCGGTCCGACACCCGCCAGGCGTGCCAACAGCCCGGGCGGATTCAGTCGGTTCCAGATGCAGTCGATCCAGATCCAGGCGGTCCGGCCGCGGGCGTCGGTTCTATGGTACGGACTCGCGCCGGAACGCTACGCGGTGCAAAAGCCTGGACACCCGATTGCCCACGAGATTTCAACAACAGGACGACGCGCGCCGTGGAATCGCGAGCGCGACCCGCGAGCACGGGCCGCCCGCCCGGCCACGACGACGGCCTGCCCTGCGCGCAGCCGATCAAGCGGTGGGAAAGGCGAGCGGCCGCAGGTCGAGAAGGCGTCGGCGCAGGTCGTCGACGAGCGGGAGGTCCGCCGGCAGCCAGCTAACATCGCCCAGCTCGGCGACGGACAGCCAGCGCAGCTCGCCGCCCTCCACCGCGCGGGGCGTACCGGAACGGATCCGGCCGATCCATACCCGAAGCCGCCAGCCGGGGCTCGCGAGCTCCACCTGACCGAGCAGCGGGCCGACCTCGATCGCGACGTCGAGCTCTTCGCGGCATTCACGTTCCAGCGCGGCCAGCTCGTCCTCGCCCGGCTCGACCTTTCCGCCGGGAAACTCCCACATCCCCGCGTACGCGGGCGGCGACGTCCGTCTGGAAGCCAGCACGCGGCGCTCGCGGTCCAGCAGCGCCACCGCCACCACCAGCCGGCCGCGGCCGGCCCGGAACTCTCCGGTTCCCGGTGACGCCCCAGTCGGTGGGGTCGTAGCCGCCGCCGGAGTCGGCGAGGCTCCCGGAGTCGGCGAAGGCGGTGCGGACGGCGGAGCCGGTGCGGACGGCAAGCCCGGGACCGGCCCCGTTGGGACTGGCGCGCCCGGCCCAGCGGCACCGGCGCGCGGTGACCGGCCGCCTTCCGCGGGCCGCCGCTGGAGCCCGGCGCCCGGCGCGGCGTCCGACGACGCGCCGGCATCCGGCTCGGGATTCATACCTGGTGACTTTCCCAGATCGTCGGGACACCACGGGTAACGACTCGCGCCTAACCGGGACCAATGACCCAGCCGCACCGACGGTGGCAAGTAAGCCCTGTCCAGCGCCAGTCACCCGTCCGAGTTCAGGCAGTCCGAACGTGCCCATCAGTTGAGACACGGCCGCACGGAGGCCGTATGGGACGGTCGCAGGGAAACGGTCGCATCGCATCGTCATCGTCGTCGTCGACGGGCTGAGAAGGTATCCACATGTCGGACTTGTCGTCGCAGCCAAGCGCCGCCCGGGTCGACCAGCCGCCGCCGGGGATGTCGGCTGGTACGGCGGCCCGTACGGCGCCGGGTGCGTCGGCCGGTACGGCGCCGGGCGTCGACGGGGCTTCGGGCTCGGGCGGGACTTCGGGATCGGGGAAGGGCCGCATCGTCGGGGTGGACGCTGCCCGAGGTGTAGCCCTGCTCGGCATGATCGCGACGCACGTGATCCCAGAGTTCGACGATCAGGGAAGGCTGACCACGGCGCATCTGATCGCGGCTGGACGGGCCGCGGCGGCGTTCGCCGTGCTGGCGGGAGTGGCGCTCACGCTGGTGACCGCCCGGGCGGCCCACCCGCACACGTCGACCTTCGTGCGCGCGGTGTGCATCGGAGCGATCGGCCTGGCACTTGGGGTGACGGACACTCGGGTCGCGGTGATCCTGCCGTACTACTCGGCGCTGTTCGTGCTCGCGTTGCCGCTGCTGCGTGCCCCTCGGTGGGTACTCGCGACGGTCGCCGCGTTCGCCTTCCTCGTCGAGCCGGTGCTGAGCCAGCTAGTTCGGCCGCATCTGGCCGAGCCGCTGATGAGCAACCCGTCCTTCGACGATCTGGTTGTCTCGCCGTGGCGGCTCGCCTTGACGATCCTGCTGACCGGCTACTACCCGGCGCTTGCCTGGATCGGCTATCTCGCCGTCGGCATGCTCGTCGGCCGGCTCGACCTGCGTTCGCCCCGGGTCGCTGGTCTGCTGCTCGGCGCGGGCGCCGCGGTGGCCGCCACGGCCCTGGCGGTGTCACGGCTGCTGCTCGGACCGCTCGGTGGCCTCGACGCGATCGAGGCCAGCGACTCCTATCTACCCGGCGTCGGCCCGGTCGCGTCCGGCGGGCTGAAGCCGCTGCTCGACAGCGGCCTGTACGGCAGCACGCCGACCCAGTCCTGGTGGTGGCTCGCCATCCACAGCCCGCACTCGTCCACGCCGCTGGACCTGCTGCACACCACTGGAACGGCGGTGGCGCTGCTCGGCGCCGCGCTGCTGGTCGCCCGGCTCGGCGCCGCGGCGGTGGTCGTGATCTGGCCGTTGGCCGCCGTGGGCTCGATGACGCTCACCTGGTACACGCTGCACGCCTGGGTGCTCTCGACCGGCCTGCCGCAGGGCACCAGCTACGCCCGGCTCTACTTCCAGCAGGTGATCCCCATCGTGGTCCTCGCGTCACTGTGGCGGTTCACCGGCCGTCGCGGACCGTTGGAAGCCATCATATCTGTCCTTGCCCGCCACGCCACGCGACAGCAGCCGTCCTACCGGTCATCCGCCGCCGCGCGCTGAGGTCCAGACGTCCAAGGAAGTCACGCAGAGTCTCGGTAGGGGTGGGCGTGGCGGCCTCGCCAGGTCCGGCGCATGGTCAGCCTCGCACTCCTTCTGCGCCGCAGGGTGTCTGCCGTACCTCGGCGGTAAGCGGCCGGTGCAGGGGCTGCGCGGGGATCACTGGCTTGTCGGGGCTGACCGGTTCGTCTGTGTCGACCGCGACAGTCAGCGGCTGGCCGGGTGTCGGGAGAACCCACAGGGTGATCAGTGGGTGGCCGAGTTCCTTGCCGCGGGTGAAGTCGACGGCCTGGCCGTTGACGGCGACGTTGACCAGCTTGGCGCTGTCGGTCAGGTAGACCGACAGCCGGAGCCGGCTCTGGCCGGCAGGATAGGTGCCGCGGGGGGCGTCGATCCGATCGGTGACGAAGGTGGGCAGGCCGGGTGGGGCGTTGTTGGTCAGCGTGACCTCGATGTGGCCGTGGCGCCGGCCGCCCGCGCAGGAGCCAAGGGAGAAGACGACCTTGCGGTCCAGGTAGTACTCCAGCTTGGCGCCGGAGACGTTGTTCAGGACAACGCTGGCGTAGGGCGCCGTTCCCTGGTGGAGCTCGCCCGTCAGCTTGGCGTCGCGCAGGACCGCCATCTCCTGGCTGGAGTACTAGGCTCGGCGGTCGCCATGACAACTTCCCCCGCCACTCCCCTGATCACCGTCGTGACTCCCGCCTACAACCTGGGTATGTACATCGGTGAAGCCGTCGACTCGGTGCTGCGGCAGACATTCCGCAACTTCGAGTACCTCGTCGTCGACGATGGGTCGACGGATGAGACGGTCGCCGAGGTGGAGCGGCGCGCGGCAGCCGACCCGCGACTGCGGCTGATTCGCTGCGACCATGGCGGCGCCGCGCGTGCTCGCAATGTCGGCATCGAAGAGGCACAGGGGCATTACATCGCGTTCCTGGACGGGGACGACCGGTGGTCTGCGCACTTCCTAGAGAAGCAGCTGTTGCTCATCCGGCAGACGGGTGACGATGTCGCGGCGGTCTTCTGCCGTTCGCGGGTCATGTCCGAGTCAGGGCGTGTGTACTATGCGTACTGGCAGCCCGCCGGTCGATATGACTTCGACGACATGCTGATCCAGTCGTGTCCGCCACGCGTCGGCAGCTCGCTGCTCATCAAGAAAGCTGCCTTCGACCAGGCCGGCCTCTTTGACCTCGAAATAGAGAGCGCGCAGGACCTCGACATGTGGCTGCGCATTCAGCGGGACTCGAACATGCCTCATTTCTGGGGTGGTAGAGATTACCTGGTCGATGTCCGCAAGCGGGTCGGCGCCATCAGCCGAGATCACGACAAGCGCTTCCTCGCCTTGGACAGGCTGGCCGCCCAGTACGCACCGAACATGAAGCATTCTCCCGTCGGCATGGCATACGTGCGGGCCGCCGTCTTTGCGTACCGTGCCGGCGCCGACGATTTTGCGGACCGTTGGGCCGGGCGCGCCCGGCAGGCCGGCATTCCGCGCCTGGCTCGTGACAGCTATGGTCTACGCCTGCTCCTGTGGAGCACACTCCGAGCAGACCAGCGGACAGCCACGCGAAAGGCCAACGCGACGCTGAGAGCATTTCTTGGCCGCGCGATCGGCGCTGCCGGAGGCATTCAGCGCTGATCGGCGCGCCGACGGTCCGACTGACCTGACTTCGCTGGGCCGATCCAGGCCCAGCGGACCCGCCGCCCGCCCGCGAGCGATTCCGGGCCGGCTGAGGGCGTCAGAAGTGGAGTCAGACGTTGAAGCGGAAGTCGACGACGTCGCCGTCCGCCATGACGTAGTCCTTGCCCTCCATGCGGACCCTGCCGGCCGCGCGCGCGGCGACCATCGATTCGGCCGTCATCAGGTCGTCGAAGGAGACGATCTCGGCCTTGATGAAGCCGCGCTGGAAGTCGCTATGAATGACGCCGGCCGCCTCGGGGGCCGTGGCCCCTTTCTTGATCGTCCAGGCACGCGCTTCCTTGGGACCGGCGGTCAGGTAGGTCTGCAGGCCGAGGGTGTGGAAGCCGATCCTGGCCAGCGCGGACAGGCCGCTCTCACTCTGGCCGAGCGAGGCGAGCAGCTCGGCGGCGTCGTCGTCGGGCAGCTCCAGCAGCTCGGCCTCGACCTTGGCGCACAGCACGACGGCGTCGGCGGGCGCGACCAGGCCGGCGAGCTCCTTGCGCCGCGCGGCGTCGGCGAGCACGTCCTCGTCCACGTTGAAGACGTAGAGGAACGGCTTCGCGGTCAGCAGGAACAGCTCCCGCAGCAGCGCACGGTCGACCGATGGCTCGGCGGACAGCGGCCTGCCCTCGTCGAGGACCGCCCGGGCCGCCTCGACGGCGGCGAGCAGCGGCTGCTTGGTCTTGTCGACCTTGGCTTCCTTCGCGAGCCGCGGCAGGCGGTTGTCGATCGTCTGCAGGTCCGCGAGGATCAGCTCGGTGTTGATGGTGGCGATGTCGTCCGCCGGGTCGACCCGGCCCTCGACGTGCACCACGTCCGGGTCGGAGAACACGCGGACCACCTGGCAGACGGCGTCCGACTCGCGGATGTTGGCGAGGAACTTGTTGCCGAGGCCTTGTCCCTCCGAGGCACCACGCACCAGACCGGCGATGTCGACGAAGCTCACCGTCGCCGGCACGATCCGCTGGCTGCTGTACAGCTTGGCGAGCCGCTCCAGCCTGGGGTCGGGCACGCCGACGACACCGACGTTCGGCTCGATCGTCGCGAAGGGATAGTTGGCCGCCAGCACGTCATTGCGGGTCAACGCGTTGAACAGCGTCGACTTCCCGACGTTGGGCAGCCCGACGATGCCGATCGACAGACCCATGCCGCCAAGTCTACGGATCGGGGGCTGGACGACCCTGATCCTGCCGGGCGCTGAGCGCCCTCCCTGCGCGGGTGCGGGCCGAGGCAGATGGCTGTGGTCGCGCCTGATCGGGCAGAGGAGGAGGCCGGCAGAGCTGTGCTCGCCGACGGACCCGGGGGGGCGATGTTTTGTCGGACGGCCGTGATTGCCTGGAGGCATGGACGCGTCGGGGGTGCTGCTGGTGCTCGTCTGCCTGGTGGTGGGGGGCGTCGGCGGCTATCTCCTGGGCAGGCAGGCCGGCGCGCAGCGGGCCGGGGCCGACGCAGCCGGGCTGCGCACGGCGCTGGACTATGAACGCAAGTCCGCCGCCGAGCGGGTCACGCTCGTCGAGCAGAGCCAGCGGCGCCTCACCGAGACGTTCCAGGCGCTGTCGGCGAGGGCGCTGGAGGGGGCCAGCCGGCAGTTCCTGGACCTTGCGACCGCCCGCCTCGACGAGGCCGGCACCCGCGCTCGCGGCGATCTCGACGCCCGGCGGGCGGCCGTCGACAGCCTGGTAACCCCGCTGCGCGAGACGCTCGGCCGGATGGAGGAGCGGCTGCGCGAGCTGGAGACCGCGCGGACCGAGGCCTACGCCACGCTGGTCGAACAGGTACGCGCCACCCGCGACGCCTCGGAGGCGCTGCGCACCCAGACGGCACAGCTGGTGACGGCGTTGCGCAAGCCGCAGGCCCGCGGCGCCTGGGGCGAACTGCAGCTTCGCCGCGTCGCCGAGGTCGCAGGCATGCTGGCCCGCTGCGACTTCACCGAGCAGCACACCGTCGCCGGCGACGAGGGAGAGGTGACCCAGCGGCCGGACATGGTCGTCCACCTCGTCGGGGGGCGCAGCGTCATCGTCGACTCGAAGGTCCCCATGGCGGCGTTCCTGGAGGCGGCCGAGACCGGGGACGAGGCGGTCCGGGCCGAGCGGCTGGCGGCGCACGCCCGGCACCTACGTGCGCACGTCGACCAGCTCGGCTCGAAGGCGTACTGGCGGCGCATGGACTCGCCGGAGTTCGTCGTGCTGTTCGTCCCGGCGGAGGCGTTCCTGGCGCCGGCGCTCGACCACGACCCGGGCCTGCTCGAATACGCCGCGGGCAAGGGCGTCGTGCTCGCCACGCCGACGACGCTGATCGCGCTGCTGCGGACCGTCGCCTACGCCTGGACGCAGGACGCGCTCACCACCCGCGCCAAGGAGGTCTACGAGCTCGGCCGTGAACTGTACTCCCGGCTTGGGACGCTGGGTGAGCACGTGGACAGGCTCGGGGCGTCGCTGGGGCGCGCCGTCAAGGACTACAACGCGGCCGTCGGGTCGCTGGAGGGCCGGGTGCTGGTGTCCGCCCGCCGGCTCGCGGCGCTGGAGGTCGTCGAGGACGAGCTGGCAAGCCCCAGGCCCGTGGACGCCGGCGTTCGCCCGCTGACGGCCGCGGAGCTGCTGGCTGTCGCCGATGAGCGGGAACCCCTGCAAGGGTTCGAGTTCGTGACCGCGGCCCCGGCGGTATCGCCGCCGGCAGCAGCGTCGCCCGACGCCACGGGCACAGCAGACACACAGACAACTTCATCGAGTATCTAGCCCGCCACGCAGAGTGGACACTGGTGGAGTCTGGTACAGCCACGACGTATCGTCCTGACGCATTTTTAAAGCGGGGGCGGTACCTTGCCCGAGTGAGTCTGCCCGACAGGCAATCCGTTGGCCCTCGAGGCCGCCCCGAGCGGGTGCGTGGCCCGGGCGACCGTGCCCCCGTGGGACGGCGTCGTCCCACGCTGCAGCCGACGACCATCATCAGCAACAATCGCCGCGGGCTCACCGCCTTTGGCGCGTCGCTGATCGTAATGATCATCGGCGCCGTCGGTGCGGCCGCGGACGTGGCGGTGTTCGGGCACATCAGCTGGATCTTCGGTGTCCTGTTCGTCGTGGCCTGCGTCGCGTGCACGTTGCGCACCCACGTGGACGACCTGGTCGGGGTCGCGATCATGCCGCCGCTGGCCTACGCGGTGATCACCACCGGGGTCGGGCTCCTGCACCCGGCGACCGGCAGCGACGGCGGGCTGAAGACAAAGGCCATCGACATCGGGTCCGAACTGATCCTGCGGGCGCCGAGCCTGTTGATCGCCGAACTGCTCGTGGTCGTCATCGCGCTGGTCCGCGCCCGCCGGGCGACCGTCGCTCGCCGCGAGCGGGCCCGGGCCGCGGCGAACCGCGCACGCCGCGACGCGGGGCAGCCCCGCTGACTCAGGCAGGCCGGCCACCCGGCACCAAAGTCGGGCGCACCACATCCGAGATCCGAGGACTGCGATTTTCCACGCAGACCTCCGATATCAACGAATCATGTAGGCGAGCGCCTGACAGCTGGCCGGAGTACCAAGCTGGTTGCGCCACCGCCCACCGGGCGCAGCAGCCCGGCAACTCAGCGACAGTCATGTCACGTCGCGCCGCGAGGAAGTTACACTCCGAGGCAATTTTCACCGGCGTCCGGACGCAGGCGCTACTTACCCCAACCACAGGGCCGCACAACTACGAGTGCTACCTTGTCACGCGTCGGTCAACAAGGCCGGCTAACGTGGAAAAGTAGGAACGGAAGGCACCGGGAATCGGGGGCTCACGGCGGGTCACTATCGGCCCACTTTCCGCGCGTCATGTGCGCACGATGCGCGGAAGTCGGCCAGACCCACATTGAGCAGGGGCGCCATGAGCCCAAGCTGTCAGCGCAGACAATCCAGTCCAACGACCGGACAACACCTCGCCAATCCTCGACCGGCCCTGGCGCGGCCGGAACTCCGAGGCACATCGGGCGTGGCTCGCAGCTCACCCACCAGGTGACCTCTGGCATTCAGGGGGAAAGAACTTGAGCGCAGCGGGCCGACGGCCAAAAGTAAGCATCATCATTCCGACGCTCAATGAGGCCCGTAACCTTCCACACGTCTTCAAGATTCTGCCCGCCGACGCGGAGGTCATTCTGGTCGACGGCCTCTCGACCGACGGCACGGAGGACGTCGCCCGGACGATCCGGCCCGACTGCGTCATCGTGCACCAGACCCGCAAAGGCAAGGGCAACGCCCTGGCCAGCGGGTTCGAGGCAGCCAGCGGTGACATCATCGTCATGCTGGACGCCGACGGCTCCGCCGACCCGGCGGAGATCGAAGACTTCGTCGCGGCGCTACTCGACGGTGCGGACTTCGCCAAGGGCTCGCGTTTCATCGGCAATGGCGGCAGCGCCGACATCACCAGGCTGCGCAGCAGAGGCAACCTCGGGCTGAGCGCCCTGGTCAACATCCTGCTGCGGCACCGGTTCACCGACCTCTGCTACGGCTACAACGCCTTCTGGTCCTACTGCCGGCCGGTGCTCGGCCTGCACCCAGGAGAGCGCGGCGGCGAACCGCAGTGGGGCGATGGCTTCGAGGTCGAGACGCTCATCAACATCCGGGCCGCTCGCGGCGGGCTGAACGTCGTCGAGGTACCGAGCTTCGAGCACCCGCGCCTCATGGGCGTGACGAACCTCAACGCGTTCTCGGACGGCCTGCGGGTGCTGCGGACGATCTTCGCCGAGGCGTTCCGGCCGATGCCGCGCCGGCTGCGCCGCCAGATCGCGCTCGACCGGCAGGCCACCCGCCGGCGTTTCGGCCCGCCGTCCGAGCCGGCCGTCCCGGCCACCCGGCTCGACGCCGTCGCGACCACCCGGCTCGACGCCGTCGCGGCAGACCACGTGCCGGCCGCGGGGTCGGAGCAGGCCACGTCCCGCCAGCTGCCCAGCGCCGCTGCTCACTCGGGCGCGGCGGGGCCGGAGCAGGCGTGACCACGAGCGACGCCCTGGGAACCAGTGGTTACCGTGGGTCCCCGGCCGGCCCTGCTGACCAGCTGACCGTGTCCGTCATCATCTGCGCCTACACCGAGGACCGGTTCGCCGACATCACCGCCGCGGTGGACAGCATCAGGGCGCAGGAGCAGCCGGCCACCGAGATCATTCTCGTCATCGACTACAACGACGGGCTGCTGGCGCGGGCCCGGGAAGCCTTCCCCGATGTCACCGTCGTCGCCAACGAGAATGCGCGCGGGCTGTCCGGCGCCCGCAACACCGGTGTGCAGCAGTCGACCGGCGAGGTCGTCGCGTTTCTCGACGACGACGCCCGCGCCGCGCCGGACTGGCTGGCCAGGCTGACGGCGCCCTACGCGAACCCCGACGTGGTCGGCGTCGGCGGGACCGTCACGGCGGACTGGCTGACGGGGCGCCCCGGCTGGTTCCCGCCGGAGTTCGACTGGGTCGTCGGGTGCAGCTATGTCGGCCTGGCCACGACGGTGAGCGAAATCCGCAATCCCATCGGCGCCGCCATGTCATTCCGCCGCAAGTTCGCCTCATTGGTCGGCGGATTCACCGACGGAATCGGGCGGGTCGGGAGCACACCGCTCGGCTGCGAGGAGACCGAGTTCTACATCCGCCTGCGCCGCGCGGTGCCCGGTGCCTCCGTGCTGCACGTCCCCGATGCGGTCGTCTACCACCGCGTGCCCGGCACCAGGGCGCAGTGGTCCTACTTCCAGCGAAGGTGCTTCGCCGAGGGCATCTCCAAAGCGATCGTCACCGACTCGGTCGGTGCATCGGCCGCTCTCGAGGCTGAGCGCGCCTATGTACGGCGCACCCTCCCGCGCGCCGTCGTACGGGGGATGCGCCACTCGGACGGGTGGCCGCGTGCGGCGGCGGTCATCGTCGGCGTCACGGTCACCGCGGCCGGCTACGGCCGCGGTCTTCTCGCGTTGAGGACCGGCAAGGTCGTGGTGGACATGCCAGGCGCCGCGCGACCGGGCCGACCGGCCGCACCGGCCAGGCGCCGGGGACAAACCCCTCGATGAAGGTCCGCGGTTCGTCTGGGATGACGATGGAGGGTGGTCCAAGCTCGCACTAGCAAGCATCATCCGCCACCCACCAGCCGTCGCCACAGTCTCGGAGCGCGCACGCCACATGACTACTGTTCGTACCCGGCTGCTCGTACACGCGGGCTTGCTGACCGTCGCAGTGGTGGCCGCGGGGCTGGGCGTCGGCGGGGTCACCGGCGTGATCCGCGTGGTCACGACGTTCCTGGCGGCAATGTTCCTGCCTGGTGCCGCGGTACTCAGCCGGCTGCCCAGCCTCGACCTCGCCGCCTGGTGCGGCCTCGCCGTCACCATCAGCCTTGCGCTCGAAACGGTCCTGAGCCTGGTGATGGTCTGGACCCATCTCTGGCACCCATCCGGGCTAATGGTCGTCCTAGGCGCGTCGTCGATGCTCGTGCTTCTCATCGATCTACGACGCACGCGGTTGTCTGCGCCGGCCGCCTCAGCCAGATGAACGCGAGTCCGCCGGACGCAACTCGGACGATGGTGATCCGCCGGCCACCTACCTCGGTCGGCCGCGTCGACCGAGATGGTCGCAGTTCACCTCAGCCTGGCTGGCTCTCCCACGGGCCGCTACTGCTCGGCGGCGTCGGGGTCGGGCTCTGGTGGGTGTCGTTGAACTCGATCGACCTCGCCAAGATGACCGACTACGGGTTGCTGCCCGCCCTGCCCCATGCATGGTTTCTCGGCGTCGGACTGGCGCTGGCCGGGGCAGTCGCGGCGATCTGCCGGCAGCGGCCGAGCGCGGCGGTGGTCGTCCTGCTGATCGGCGCCGTGGTGTTGATGTTGTATGGGACGATCCCGCTGGTCACGGACGTGCCGCAGTACTCCTGGACGTACAAGCACGTCGGCGTCACCGAGTACATCGAGCTGCACGGCTCGGTGAACCCAGACGTCGACATCTACCACCGCTGGCCGGGGTTCTTCGCCGTGGCCGCGATGTTCTCGACGGTGGCCGGCGCACCGAACCCCATCGCCTACGCGGCCTGGTCCGAGGTGTTCTTCACAGGCCTCGTGGCGGTGCTCGTCGCCGCCATCGGGCACCGGCTGCTCGGCTCGGCCCGGCTCGGCTGGCTCGCGGCCCTGCTGTACGTCCTGTCGAACTGGGTCGGCCAGAGCTACTTCGCTCCGCAGGCGCTCGCGCTCGCGCTCGCTTTTGGCACCTACCTGCTCATCCTCGAGCATTATGGCCGTCCCCGTCCGACTTGGCTGCTGCGCCTCCTGCTGCGGCTGACGAACCGGTTCGCCAAGGAGCCGCCACGGCTGGAGGCGGTGGGGCTGTTGGAAGCCCCCGACGAGAACGCCACCGGCCCGAGCCTCGATCAGCGCGCGCCTTCGGCCGAACCGGCCGAGAGGACCCTGCTGATCCGCCGGCCGGGCCGCCAGGCCCGGGATCTGCGGGCCACGACCCACGAGCGCCCACCGCGCAGCGGGGACGAGCGGCCGACCGGGGCGTTCGCGGCCGGCTGGCCGCGGCCGGCCACGATCGCCCTGATCCTTCTGCTGTTCCTGGCGGCCGTGAGCAGCCACCAGCTGACCCCGTACATGGTGGTGGCCGGCGTCGCGGTGCTGTCCTGCCTCGGGCTCGTGCGGCCGTGGTGGCTCGCGGTCGCCCTGGGCGCGGTCGCGGTCGCCTACTTCGTCCCGAACTATCGCTTCGTCCAGGACCACTACGGAATCTTCACCGGATTGGACCTGCTGAGCAACATGCGCACGAGCGGCGTGGAGTCTGCCGCGAACCCCAGGCCGGGCGTGCTGTTCTTCAACAGCATGGCCAGCCTGATGATCTTGGTAACCCTGCTGCTCGGCGTGACCGGCCTGGTCCGGGGGCTACGCCGCGGCAACGGCAACGTGCTGTTCGCAGGGGGATTGATCATGGCAACCGGCCTGGTGATCGCGGGCCAGAACTACGGCGGCGAGGCGTCGCTGCGGGTCGTGCTGTTCGCCGGCCCCTGGCTGTGCATCCTCGGCGCCCGGGCGCTCGCGCCCGCGGACATGGCCCGCTGGAGCCCAAGGCGGGCCCTCCTGGTACTCCCCGCCTGCGGTCTGCTGCTCGCGCTCTTCTTGCCGGCGTATTTCGGGAAGTCCGAGCTGAACATCCGCGACGCGGACGAGATCGCCGCCTGGCAGTACGCGTACGCGAACGCCACGCCCGGCGAGACGATCATCGCTGGCGCACCGTCCTTCCCCGTCAACCTGGCCGGCAACTATGATCAATTCCCGCGGGAAGTACCGACGTTTCTCGAGATGAACCTCCTGAAGCACCCGACGCCGACGACCGCTGACGTCGAATCCGCGCTCAAACAGCTCGGCCGCTACGGGGAGCACAGCTTCGTCGTGCTCAGCCGCTCGCAATTGACCTATCTCGACGTCAACCGCGACGCGAGCCCGGAAACTCTGACCGACCTCGAGCGGGGCCTCGCCGCATCCGGCCATTTCTCGCTCCTTTACCAGAACACGACCACCCGCGTCTACGAGTTCTCCGCCGCCGCGGGACAGCAGTCGTCCCCACCGGCATCATGAGCGCCAGACCAACGGGCCGAGATGGGCTCTGGCAGGACCGCGCCCGCCCTGCCGCGGATTTCTTGGAGCGACTGGACGACGCTGGGCAGGCGGGTAATCCATTGGTCGCGCCAGGTACCGGGTCGCGGGTACCGGGAGGCCGCGCCGCCGCGCGCCGAGGCCAGAACCAGAGCCGTCGCCCCTCTCAGTCCCGGCCGGGGGCCGACGTCTCCCGGTCCGGTCGCCACCGCCCCGGCCGATCCTCCGGCGGTGACTCGACTCGGCGCGGGGGCAACAGCTCGCTGTACCGCAACGGGCTCGCCCTCGTTCTCTCCAGCGGGTTGTCCGCCGTTCTTGGGGCAGGCTTCTGGGTCTTCGCCGCCCACAGCACGCCGCGCGAGGCTCTCGGCGAGGCAACCGCGCTGGTGTCCGCGATGATGGGCCTCTCCATGATCGGCCGACTCAATCTCGGCTCGGCCCTCGGCGCCTTTCTACCGGTCGCGGGGAACCGCCGCGTCGCCTTCACCGCCACCAGTTACATCGTCGCCGCCGCCGTCAGCGCGGTGCTCGGGCTGGTTTTCGCCGTCATCGCGCCCAGGGCGAGCGGATCCTTCGGCTCGGTGGCCGGGCCAAAGACCGCCCTTCTGTTCGGCCTCTGCGTCGCCGTCTGGTCCTTGTTCGCGATGCAGGACTCCGTCCTCGCCGGGGTCCGCAGGGCCACCTGGGTCCCGCTCGAGAACACCGTGTACAACATCATCAAGTTCGCCGTGGCGGCGGCGCTGGGTGGCGGCTCCGTTCTGGTGCTGATGGCGTCGTGGGTCGTGCCGGCCGCGCTGGCGGTCGCGCTGGTGTCGTACGTGCTGTTCAGCCGGATCCTCCCGAGCCGGGAGACCCCTGCTCCGGGAGCCGACAACCGTTCGTTCTGGCGGTACACCGCCAGCGAGTCGGTCGCCATGACGCTGGACCAGATCGCTGTCTCGCTGCTGCCCGTGCTGGTCGTCTCGACGCTCGGGGCACGGGTCGGCGCGGCGTTCGGCCTGGCCTGGATGATCACGTCGGCCTTCGACCAGCTGGCCATCGGGCTGGGGTCCTCGCTGGTCGTCGAGGGCTCCCAGTTGGGCGCCGACGTCCACGGCATGTACCGGGCGCTACGGCGCCGCTGCCTGCTCGCCCTTGGTGGAGTCGTCGTGGTCGCCGAGATCGGCGCGCCGGTGCTGCTGCGCGTGTTCGGCGCCGAGTACGCCGACGACGCCACGGCCATCTTCCGGCTGTTGACCCTCGCCTCGCTGCCGCGGGCGCTGCTCCTGCTCGCCATGTGTGCCGCCCGGGCGGAGCGCAAGATGGGTCGGGTCGTGCGGACGCACATAGCGCTGGCGGTGCTCATCCCCGGTGGGGCAATCCTGCTCGGGCATGCCTTCGGGCTGGTTGGCGTCGGGCTGGCCTGGGCAGGCGCGCAGTTGCTGGTCGCGCTGGGTGTCCTCGTCAACGAGATGTGCCGGCCGGCCGGCGCCCAGGCCGCCGGTCCGCACGTCCCGGGCCCGGCCGTCGACGCGGCGACGACCATGGTGATCATCAGGCCGAACCCGCTGGCGGCTCCCATCCTGCCCGACCACTCCAGCCTGCTGGACACCCAACTGACGATGATCATCCCGCGGCTTTCCCGCCGCTCCACCGATGCCACCGTCGAATGGGGCAGGCGTTCGACGCGAGGCCGTCCTCTCTAGGCTAAAGTGCCACGTCTGCCATCCTCAGCCCGGATGGTTCGCGGACGCAGCCGACGCCTCGGAGCCTGACCACCAATGAGCCCAGCCCACCCCGGCCGCACGCGCGGGCCGCACCAAGCGGTGCCCGGGCCGCAGGAGGGTTCCCAACCGGTACACCGCCACCGGCGCCGGATGCCCCGGACGCCGTGGGTGCTCGCAGGGGCCGCGCTCGCCGTCGCCGTCGCCGTCACCGCCACGATCCTCGGTCTTGCCGCGCCCCGCACCGACAACCCGTCGGGCCCGATCGTCGCAGGCTCCACGAACGGCTCCAGCCAGCTCGCCCTCGCCGCCCCGTCCTCGGGGCCGCCCAGCCCGACACCAGCAGCCGCCAGCCCGTCCTCGTCGGCTGCCGTGGGGACCATCCCGCCGGCAACCGCCGCCAGCTCGTCCACCGATCAGGGGAAACCCAGCCCGCCGGGCTGGGGGGACCCGATCCTGGTCGAGAACTTCGACGGCCCGACGCTCGACCCGTCCCGCTGGGGTATCTACGACTCTCCAGATTCCCAGAAGAGCCCGCGGTCGCCTGACCGGAGCACCGTGTCCGGCGGGCAGCTCAAACTGACCGGCGGTCCCGACGCCAACGGGCGGGACGTCTCGGGTGGCGTCAGCTCACGGCTGGACCTGCGCTATGGGCGTTGGGAGGCGCGGTTCCGAGCAGATCCGGGCCGTGGTTACAACGCCGTCATGCTGCTCTGGCCGGAGACCGGGACCTGGCCGGACGACGGCGAGATCGACCTCATTGAGGTATCGGATACCAATCGCCAGGGCGGCGCGGTATTCGTCCACAACGGGTCGCAGGACAACCGGGAGGGGAAGGGGGTCGATCTTGACTTCTCGACGTGGCACACCATCGCGGTCGAATGGCTTCCGAATCGGATCAGCTGGATCTTCGACGGTGTAACGAAGTTCGCGCTCCAACGGCCGTCGTCGGGGTTCAACCCGATTCCGTCGACGTCGCCGATGCACCTGGCGGTACAGCTGGACGTTGGCTGTTGGGGGACGCTCCCCTGCCGAGACGACAGCACGCCCAGCAGAGTCTCGATGTACGTCGACAACGTCCGGATCTGGAAGGCACCCCCGTCGATGTTGGGCTGACCGGCGCCCCGCGACACCGGCCGGAGACGACGGCGCCGCCGATCAGAAGGGGACGGTCGAGTACGCCTGCAGCTTGGTGAGCTGGTGCTGGCTGTCGACCCGTCGGATCGTGCCGCTACGCGAACGCATCACCAGCGACGACGTGTTCGCGCCACCAGGACGGTAGCGAACCCCGGCCAGCAGCTCGCCGTCGGTGATACCCGTGGCGACGAAGAAGACGTTGTCGCTGTTGACCAGGTCCCGCGTGGACAGCACCCTCGTCACGTCGCGGCCGGCGTCCTCGACCTTGCGTCGCTCGTCCTCGTCGCGAGGCCAGAGCCGGCCCTGGATCACCCCGCCAAGGCAGGTCACCGCGCACGCGGCGATGATCCCCTCAGGCGTCCCGCCGACCCCGAGCAGTAGGTCCACGCCGGTGTCCGCGGTCGCGGCCATGACCGCGCCAGCCACGTCTCCGTCAGAGATCAGCTTGACTCTGGCCCCCGCGGCCCGGATCTCGTCGACCAGTTGGACGTGCCGCGGCCGATCCAGCACCACGACGGTGACGTCACGAGGGTGGATTCCCTTGGCCTTGGCCACGGCCCGGATGTTGTCGTCGACAGGGGCGGTGATGTCGACGACGGGGGCGGCCTCCGGCCCCGTTACCAGCTTCTCCATGTAGAAGCAGACACTCGCGTCGTACATCGTGCCGCGCTCGCTGACGGCCATGACCGAAACCGCGTTGTTCATGCCCTTGGAGGTCAGTGTCGTGCCGTCCACCGGATCAACGGCCACGTCGCACTCGGGACCTTCGCCCGAGCCCACCGCCTCGCCGTTGAACAGCATCGGAGCCTCGTCCTTCTCGCCCTCTCCGATGACGACGACGCCTCGCATCGATACCGTGCCGACCAGTCGGCGCATCGCGTCGACCGCTGCCTGGTCGGCGCCGTTCTTGTCACCCCTGCCCACCCATCGAGCGGCGGCCAGTGCTGCAGCCTCGGTCACCCGCACCAGTTCGAGGGCCAAGTTACGGTCCGGCGCCTCACTCTGAACGGCGAGCGGTTCCGGGACAGAAGAAGCGTCGTGTGCCACGCCCAGCAGCCTAGTTGGACGGCGCGCCAGCCGCCCGTGTGAAGACCTCCGGGAGCATCGGATCACAGTCGACAGGCCTGGCCAGGCCAGGCCGCGACTGCCCGTAGCCGGCCGCCCAGTCAGTCGCCATACCCGGACGCCAGAGCACGGGCGACGCCGCCGCCCGGCTACAGGTCGGGACCGGTCACCTGGCCAACGAACGGGAGAACTGGCCCACGGTGTACACCGCCGACCTGGCCAGACCACTGCCCTCCCGCCGCGCCGTGCGCCGCAGACCCGCGTTCCACGGCTCGAGAACGGCGCCGAGCAGCGCGTCCGGGCTGTGACTACGCATGGCCTGGACCCGTGGGAGAGCGAACCGGCCCGCAGAGCTGGGATCGGTCCGGCTCTCCCGTAGGCCGAACGCGGCCGCATAACCGGAGGCGCGGACCTGGGCGCGGACCCGCCGGTCGTGCTCGCCATACGGGTAGGCGAACAGCCGGGGTGCGGGCAGGCCGAGAGCCGCAATGTCGATACGAGGCGAAAGCACTTCGTCGCGCAGCCGGTCCGCGTCGAGCTGCGGAAGGTGACTGTGCCGACGCGAATGCGCCCCGATCTCCCATCCTTCCTCGTGCAGCGCCTTGAGTCCGGCGCCGTCGAGCAGCGGGAGTCTGGCCGCACCCAGCTCTGCATCCCAGCGGTTAGTCCCTCCGAGCTCACCCGTGACCGCGAAGATGATCGCGGGGATGCCGAGCCGGCGCAGCACGGGCGCGGCGTGCTCGGCGACGCTGCGGTAGGCGTCGTCGAAGGTGAGCACCAGCGACGCCTCCTTCACCTGCTCGCCGTCGAGATATCCGAGTAGCTCGTCCCCGCCGATGAAGGAGAAACCCTCAGCCAGCAGCGCCTTGAGGTGTGCTTCAAGCTGGGCAGCCGATACGGCGTAGTCGCCGATCCGCGGGTCGGCGACGTCATCCACGGCGTGGTAGGCGAGAATCCGCGGCGCGCTTCCCGGGTCGGGGCGCAGTCCGCCGCCCTCCTGGATCCCCGACCAGAAATAACACTCCCGCAGCGCCGTGAAGGCCGCGGCCGTGAAACGGTCGGTGTGCCCGGACTCGGCGCGATCGAGCAGCGGCTGGCGGGCGACCTCGACGACCCGCGGAGGCAGCCGGCGGGCCACGCCGACCGCCGCCTGCGTAACCCTGCCCCGGGGCGACGTCGCGGCATGGCTCGCGGCTATTTGCTCGCCCAGCCCGGGGTGTTTACGGGCGAGCAGGGTCGAGGCAAGCCCGGCCTGCCACCACTGCCGCAGGTATTTCGTCGGTGTGACCACATAGATCTGGTGGGAGACCGCGTCCGGGGCGAACTGCGCCGCCGCTCCAGAACGAATCAGCCGAAGCAGGAAGTCGGTGTCCTCGCCGCCGAAGGTGCCGCCCTCGGTGAAGTTTTCGTCAAAGCCGTCCAGGCGGTGGAAGACGCTGGCGCGCACGGCGAGCTGACCGGTGAGCAGGTCGGTGTGCGTCAGCTGGCCGCCGGTGCTGGCCAAACGATCGCGGCGTCGCTGCGCCCACCGCCGTAGGCCCACGGTGAGCACGCTCTCCGGCGAGTCGGGATGCACCGGCATATGACCCACCACGGCGTCCACATCCGCGCCGTCGAAGATCTTGGCGTGCTCGACCAGGATCGACGGGTTGACGATCATGTCGTCGTCGAGAAACAACAGGATCTCGCCCGCCGCCTCGGCGGCGCCACGGTTGCGGGCACTGGCCGCGCCTCGGTTGTCCTGGACGACGACCCGGAACGGGAATGATGCCGGTATGCCGCCCAACGCCTCCGCGGTGCCATCGGTCGAACCGTCGACAACGACGATCAGCTCGCACGGCCAGGGCTGAATCGTTTCGGCAAGGGCCTGCACGGCACGCGCGACCACGTCTCGCCGGTTGTAGGTGGGGACGATGATGCTGAACTTGGGGATCCCGGCCCCGTTCGACCCGCCGGTCAAGGCACCCCCATAGCCATCGCTGCCGAAACCGGCGAACGCCTTGCACTCTCGAATCCGACATTACAAGACGGCCGAGCGAGCAGCTAAAGAGCAGCGCGACGACAAACCCACCTTGCTGGTTCAGCACACTGCCGCAAGCGCCGGCACGTGTGCATTGAACGACCGAGTGGACACCCGGCCGTTCGGTCAGCCGGCGGTGCGCTCCTTGGTCCGCATGTCCCGGCGCAGCTCGGGCGGGAGGGCGAACAGGAGGTGCTCCTCGGTGGAGGTGACCTCCTCGACGTCGTTGAAGCCATGCTCGGAGAGCCAGGTCATCAGCTCGGTGACGAGCTCCTCCGGCACCGAGGCGCCGCTGGTGACGCCGACGGTCTCGACCCCGTCCAGCCACTCGGCCTTGACCTGCTCGCAGTTGTCGACCAGGTGGGCGGCCGGGGCGCCGTGGTCGAGGGCCACCTCTACGAGGCGAACCGAGTTCGACGAGTTCGGCGAGCCCACGACCAGGATCAGGTCGACCGAACGGGAGATCTCCTTGACCGCGACCTGACGGTTCTGGGTCGCGTAGCAGATGTCCGAGTTCGGCGGGCCCGTCAGGTGCGGGAAACGCTCGCGCAGCGCCTCGACGGTCTCCATGGTCTCGTCGACCGAGAGCGTCGTCTGGGAGAGGTAGGCGACCCGCTTGGGGTCGCGTACCGCTACTCCGGCGGCGTCCTCCGGGCCGTCCACCAGGTGGATCCGGTCGGGCGCCTGCCCGGTGGTGCCGACGACCTCCTCATGACCCTCATGGCCGATGAGCAGGATGTCGTAGTCCTCACGGGCGAACCGGCGCGCCTCGTGATGCACCTTGGTCACCAGCGGGCACGTCGCATCAATGGTGCGCAGCTTCCGCTCCGACGCCTCCTCGTGCACCGTAGGTGCGACACCGTGCGCGGAGAAGACGACGGTGGCGCCGTGTGGCACCTCGTCCGTCTCCTCGACGAAGATCGCGCCCTTCGCTTCCAACGTCTTGACGACGTGAGCGTTGTGCACGATCTGCTTACGCACGTATACCGGAACGCCGTACAGCTCCAGCGCCTTCTCCACGGTCTGAACCGCTCGATCGACACCGGCGCAGTAGCCGCGCGGCTTGGCCAGCAGGACCCGCCCCATGTCTCGGCAGTCTACGCGGCACAGGCCCGGCGGGAAGACCGGCCGTAGGTGCGTCACATGTTGACGGCATCCGTCCTCCTCGGCCTCCTGGTGCGTCGTGCCTGGTCAGCGGCCTGGGCCGCCCGGACGGCCGGACGGGGGTGTCGCATGGTCGACGGCGCGTCGTGCCGCGGCGGGCGGGCAGTGTGATGAGCGCAGCATCGGCGGAGTGATGAGCGCAGCATCGGCGGACGGCTTCCGCACTACACACACGTGTCCGGGCCGTCGTGCCTCGCCGAGCGTGGCCGGGGCCATGCCCGCCGAGGCGCGCCCGCGACCAGGGCCAGGACCAGCCGGTCGCCATGTCCTACGGTGCGGGCGTGGCCATGACATCCAGCCCCGAACAGCCGCTTCCGGTGCGGACGGTGTCCCGCGCGCTCGGCGACTGGATCGGCCGGCTCGGGCGGATCTGGGTGGAGGGCCAGGTGACCCAGATCTCCCGCCGCCCGGGGATGGGCACCGTCTTCCTGACGCTTCGCGACCCGGTGGCGGACGTTTCGCTGCAGGTCACCTGCGCGCGTGCCGTGTGCGACGCGGTCGGGCCGGCCCTGGTCGACGGCGCCCGGGTCGTGGTGTGGGGCAGGCCGTCGTTCTATGCGGTGCGCGGCACGCTGTCGCTCGACGTCGTCGAGATCAGGCCGGTCGGGGTGGGCGCGCTGCTCGCCCGGCTGGAGCAGCTGCGTCAGACCCTCGCCGGCGAGGGGCTGTTCGCCGCGTCCCGCAAACGCCGGCTCCCGTTCCTGCCGGCGGCGGTGGGGCTGATCACCGGGCGGGCGAGCGCCGCCGAGCGCGACGTCGTCCAGAACGCCCGGCGGCGCTGGCCGGCGGTCCGGATCGTGACCCGCGAGGTCGCGGTGCAGGGCCCGCTCGCCGCCGGCCAGGTCATCGACGCGCTGCGCGAGCTCGACGCCGACCCGGAGGTGGCGGTCATCGTGATCGCCCGGGGCGGCGGCTCCCTGGAGGACCTGCTGCCGTTCTCCGACGAGGCGTTGCTGCGTGCCGTGGCCGCAGCGCGCACGCCGGTGGTGTCCGCGATCGGGCACGAGCAGGACAGCCCGCTGCTCGACTACGTCGCCGACGTCCGGGCGTCCACCCCGACGGACGCCGCCAAGCGGGTGGTGCCCGACGTCGCGGAGCAGGCCGCGATCGTCGCGCAGCTGCGCGGCCGCGCGCGCCGAGCCGTCGAGCATCGGATCGAGCGGGACCGGCGTGCGCTCGCCGACCTGCGCGGCCGGCCGGCGCTGGCCGCGCCGTATCGAGACCTCGAGCGGCGGGCGGAGGCGGTGGACGCGCTTGCCCGGCGGGCCCGGCGCTGCGTGATCCACGCCGTCGATGTCGCGGGTCGCGACCTCACGCACGCGACCGCACGCCTGCGGGCGCTCTCACCGGCGGCGACCCTCGAGCGCGGCTACGCGCTCGTCCAGGACGCGGCCAGCGGCGCCATCGTCCGCGACCCGGCGACGCTCGTGACCGAGCAGGCGCTGCGGATCCGGATCGCCGCCGGCTCGTTCGCGGCGACCGTCACCGATCCGGCCGCAGCGCCGTCAGCCGCCACGGATCCGGCTGTAGCGCCGCCGACCGCCACCGACCCGGCCGTCGCGCCGTCGACCGTAGCGTCGTCGATCGACAGGACGACGCCGCCCGATTACCGACCAGCTGACCGAGGAGCCCCGTCATGACCGAGCCGAACACCGGGCGAGCCGCTGCCGGGCCTGCCAGGTCCACCTCCGGTCTCACCTTCGAGGACTCTCGCGCGGAGCTGGAGGACGTCGTACGCCGGCTGGAGGCCGGCGGCGTCACCCTCGAGGAGTCGCTCGCGCTGTGGGAACGTGGCGAGGAGCTGGCTAGGACCTGCCAGGCCCTCCTCGACGGCGCCCGGGCACGCGTCGCCGCGGCCCAGCCCGATGCCCTGCCCGGTGCCCTGCCCGGTCAGGGCCGCCCTTCGGTCTGAAGGAACCCTTCGGCCTGAGGTCAGGAGGCCGATGCCAGGACCGGGCGGACCGAGGTCGCCAGCGCCTCGAGGTCGGCGGAGCTGGCGCCGCCGGAACCGTCACCGTCGTCGATGATCACGGTGGATTCGCCGACCGAGCGGGTGAGCGCCAGGTGGCCGTCGTCGTCTCGGCGTTCGTCCCAGGTCTGGCCCGCGAGCGTGCGATGCCCGGTCACCGGACGGTTGCCGAGCAGGCGCTGGATGGCGTCCGGCGCGTTGCTCACCTCGTAGCGGGCGAACGTGCGGTCGCCCTTGCGGTCGACCACGTAGCCGATGCTCAGCACGGCGAGGTCGTTGTCGGCGCCCTGAACCGAGCCGGGGGACTGGACCCGCAGCGAGGTGGGCTTCCATAGGTCCTGGCTGAGGCCGGACGGCGCGAGCACCTGGTAGGGGGCCTGCCGAGCGAAGGAGGCAACCGAGCCGGCCGCATTGTCGATGACCTTGACCGCCTGCTCGTCACCACCGCGTGGGAGGACGAAGAAGACGAAGGCGAACACGCCCGCCATCACCACGGCGAGCGAGAGCGCCATGTCCCGAACGGTCTCCTGACCACGCTTGCGTGCCACGTCCCCATGATGCTGGTCGGCGAGACGACGAACGGCCGGGGCAGTGTGACGCGCAACACTCAGCCTGCGGACGCAACCTTCCGGGCGCGACCGGCGTCCGATGTGGTGCGCGAGCGCCCGTCACGCGGAGGGGGCGCGACGGACGCCCGCGCGCTCACCCGCGTGCCCGCACCTTTCTCTGCGGGGCGCCGAGGCACGGCGGCTGGTCTCGGGCCGCGACGACGTCGCTCATGAGTCCGCCCGGTCCGCGCGGTCAACCATGCGCATCGCCTGCCGGTATCGCAACGGGCCGAGGGCCATGCCTGCCCACTCCCGGGCGATCAGCCCGCGCGGCATCTGGTACTGCGGCCCGTAGCTCTCTCGAGTGGAGACGGCGATCCTGCCGATGAACCACAGCCCGTGCGGAACGCGGCGCAGGATGTCCGACCGGGAATGCGGGTCGGCCAGGTGCTTGGCGAGATAGCCGGTCAGGCCCTTGCCGTATCCCCACATCTGTTTGCGCAGGCCGTCGAGGTCGCTGCGGTGCCGGTGCCAGACCAGGGCCGAAGGCTCGTAGGCGAGGACGTGCCCGGCCAGCAGCACCCGGACGAAGGCGTCCAGATCCTCCCCTCCGTCGGTTGGAGTACCGACACCGAGAGCCTCGTCGAAGCCGCCCAGTGACCGCATCACCGAGGCGCGCACCGCAAAGTTCGCGCCCGTGCCGAACCTGCCGGCCGAATAGGGGTAAAGCGGGTGCGCCGGGCGGTGGCCGCCCATGTCGTAGACCCGACGGCTGAACGAATCGAGCCAGCCGATCTTGGCGTCGAAATAGTGTTCCGCCGCCGTCTCCAGCGTCGCGGTGGCGACCAGCCCGGTCACGCACGCGACGCCGACGGCCGCGCGGAAGCCGCGCAGCAGACCGGCGATCCAGTCCGAGTCGACGCAGACGTCATCGTCAGTGAAGGCGACGATGTCGTGGCTCGCCTCTCGCATGCCACGGTTGCGGGCTCGCGACAGTCCCGGCCTGTCCTCACGGACGTATCGGAAGCTGGGAACGCCACCGACCATCTCGTCGAACACTCGCCGAGTCGAGTCATCCGACGGCGCGTTGTCCACGATGATCACTTCCAGGCGCGGGTGCGGCAGCGAACGCAGTCCCGCGAGGCAGGTCCTTATCTGCTCGGGCCGGTTACGGGTACACACCACAACCGACACCGGCGTTGGATCCGTCACGCCGCAGGGGCAGCCCAGCACCGCCCCGCGCTCCGGAATCGCATCCGGTCCGAGCTCGTCGACCATCTCGAGCCCGTCGCCGTTCAGGTGGATGGCGATCCGGGCGGCAAACGACCGCATTGTCTTCCGGTAAAGCTCCGCCGGGTCCAGAACTCCATCTGCCAGCGGCAGCGTCACCAGGCCCAGAGGCTCGCCGTGCAGCCGAACAAGGATCCTGGCGGTCTCGCAGGCCCGGCCGTCGCTCACGAACAGCGGGCCGGGAGGCACTGCTGCCGTTCCGGCAAGCTCGACGTCACCGCACCAGATCGACGGGGGCACCACCGATGGCCGCGTGGCGCCGGAGGCCGAGGACGAAGCGGTCAGCGAGGACACAGTCGGCGTCACGCCCTACCTCTACCACGGAGTGGTAGTTAGTCGCAGAGATCGGACGTTGGCGGAAAGCAGAGGCGAGTATGCCGGCCAGCTTTCGCCGCTCAACGATCGGTTGGCTACAAGCCGGGGACGTTAGCGCTCGACCATGACCTCGCAGCGCGGCGGGTGCCCTCGTGGGCCGCGCGGCGGGAGCCTGGTCCGATGTACGGCGGCCGCCAGCACCCAAAGATCACCTGGTGGGCGAAGAGATCGGATCGCGAACCGGGTGCCGGGAGCAACGGCCGTGGCGCACCGTTCCGGTCGTCGCGGCGGAACAGGCACACTCCGGTGATCGCAGCGGAGACAGCCACAACCACCGCCGCCGCCGGGCCAGGACTGGCTAGCCTGCGGTACGCCTATGTATCCCGTCGTTCCAAGCGTTGCCGGGGCCGCACCACGGCAGGTAGCCGGGCGGGACCCGCGACGCGGGGTACCACGGCAGGGACGTCGGCCGGCCGAGACGAGGAGCAATCATGACCGAGCAGGAATACCGGATCGAGCACGACAGCATGGGGGACGTGCGAGTCCCGGCCAGCGCGAAGTGGCGGGCGCAGACCCAGCGCGCGGTCGAGAACTTCCCGGTATCCGGGATGCGGATCTCGCGGGCGCACATCGCCGCCCTTGCTCGGATCAAGGCGGCGGCCGCGACGGTGAACGCCAAGCTCGGGGTGCTCGACGGCGAGATCGCCGAGGCGATCGCCTCGGCGGCGGCCGAGGTCGCCCGCGGCGACTGGGATGACCAGTTCCCGCTGGACGTGTTCCAGACCGGCTCCGGCACGTCGTCGAACATGAACACGAACGAGGTCCTCGCGACGCTGGCCACGGAGCGGCTCGGCCGGCCGGTCCACCCGAACGACCACGTGAACTGCTCCCAGTCGTCGAACGACGTGTTCCCGTCGTCGATTCACATCGCGGCGACCCAGGGCATCGTCACGGAGCTGATCCCGGCGCTCGAGCACCTCGCGGCGTCGCTGTCGCGCAAGAGCGAGCAGTTCGCCGACGTGGTCAAGTCGGGGCGCACGCACCTGATGGACGCGACTCCGGTGACCCTGGGCCAGGAGTTCGGCGGTTACGCCGCGGCGGTGAGCCTCGGCATCGAGCGGCTGGGCGCCGCGCTGCCCCGGATCGGCGAGTTGCCTCTCGGGGGTACTGCGGTGGGCACCGGGATCAACACCCCTCCTGGCTTCTCCGCGACCGTGATCTCCGAGCTCGCGGCGAGCACCGGCCTGCCGCTGACCGAGGCGCGCAACCATTTCGAGGCACAGGCGTCCCGGGACGGCCTGGTCGAGGCGTCCGGCGTGCTGCGGGTCATCGCGACATCGCTGTACAAGATCTCCAATGACCTGCGCTGGGCGTCCTCCGGCCCGCGGGCCGGCCTTGGCGAGATCCACCTGCCCGACCTGCAGCCCGGCTCGTCGATCATGCCGGGCAAGGTGAACCCGGTCATTCCTGAGGCCGTCTGCCAGGTGGTGGCCCAGGTCATCGGCAACGACGCCGCGGTGGCGTTCGGCGGCTCGGCCGGCAACTTCGAGCTGAACGTCATGCTGCCGGTAATCGCCCGCAATCTGCTGGAGTCGATCCACATCCTGTCGACGATCAGCCGGCTGTTCGCCGACCGTTGCATCGACGGCATCGAGGCGAACGTCGAGCGTTGCCGCCGGTACGCGGAGTCGTCGCCGTCGGTCGTCACCCCGCTGAACAAGTACATCGGCTACGAGGAGGCGGCCAAGGTCGCCAAGTTGTCGCTTGCCGAGGAGAAGACGATCCGCGAGGTCGTCCTCGAGCGCGGCTACGTCGAGGCCGGCAAGCTGACGCTGGAACAGCTCGACGCCGCCCTCGACGTCCTCTCGATGACCCATCCCTGACTGATCTCTGCCCAAGATCTGGATCACACTTGGATCCAAGCCCCAGCGAGCGCGACGACATACGGAGCATTCACGAAAACAGCGGACAAACAAGGCGGATGCCCGCCGGCGCGGACCGCCGGGCGTCCGCCGCACGTCCCGCCGCACCTCCGCCCGGCCCGACGGTGCTGGCAGGCGCCGTCGGGCCGGCGTCAGGCCGCGTCGGGCCGCGTCGGGCCGGCGTCGGCGTCGGGCCGGCGTCGGGCCGGCGCGGCTGAGCCTCCCCCGAGCGGCCCGGCCGCCGAACGGAGTCGGCGTCGGAACCTCGATGGAAAAATGCGGGTAACAACCCGAACAGTGTGGCCATTTCTCCTGTTCAGTCCGGATACCCTCGGCAGGCAAGCGCGCGGGGTCAGCGAACCACGCGGGGTCGGCGAACAAGGGCCCGGGGCGGGTCGCTGAGGGGGAGCCCGGATGTTCGACTATGACGTCCTGGTAATCGGATCCGGGCCGGGCGGCCAGAAGGCGGCGATCGCCGCCGCGAAACTCGGCCGGCGCGTCGCGATCGTCGACAAGCGAGAGATGATCGGCGGCGTCTGCATCAACACCGGCACGATCCCCTCGAAGACGCTCCGCGAGGCCGTCCTCTATCTCACCGGCCTGTCACAGCGCGAGATGTACGGCCAGAGCTACCGAGTCAAGGACGACATCACCGTCGGCGACCTGTCGGCCCGCACACAGCATGTGATCAGCCGCGAGATCGATGTCATCCGCAGCCAGCTGTCCCGCAACCATGTGACGATCGTGCCCGGGACGGCGAAGTTCCTCGACCCGAACACGGTCTCCGTCGCCGGGGCGGACGGCGTCGAGACGCGGCGGATCTCGGCAGAGAAGATCATCATTGCCACCGGCACCAAACCGGCCCGGCCGGACTCGGTGGACTTCGACGGCCGCACCGTCGTCGACAGCGACCAGATCCTCAACCTCGACAAGCTCCCCGGCTCGATGGTCGTCGTCGGTGCCGGCGTCATCGGCATCGAGTACGCCTCGATGTTCGCCGCGCTCGGCACGAAGGTGACAGTGGTCGAGCGCCGCGACCGGATGCTCGAGTTCTGCGACCTGGAGATCGTCGAAGCGCTGAAGTACCACCTGCGCGACCTGGCCGTGACCTTCCGGTTTCGCGAGTCCGTCGTCTCCGTCGAGCGGCACAACGGCGGCACGCTCACCCTCCTGGAGAGCGGCAAGAAGATCCCGGCCGACACGGTGATGTACTCCGCCGGCCGGCAGGGCCTGACCGAAGCGCTCGCGCTCGACGCGGCCGGGCTCACCGCCGACAGCCGCGGCCGCATCAAGGTCGGCGCAGACTTCCGCACCGAGGTCGACCACATCTACGCCGTCGGCGACGTCATCGGCTTCCCGGCACTCGCGGCGACGTCGATGGAGCAGGGCCGGTTGGCCGCCTACTCCGCCTGCGGCGAGGAGGTGCACACGCTGCGCGCCGAGCTGATGCCGATCGGCATCTACACGATTCCGGAGATCTCCTACGTCGGGAAGACCGAGGACGAGCTGACGGAAAGCTCGATCCCGTTCGAGGTCGGCATCGCCCGCTACCGGGAGCTCGCCCGCGGCCAGATCGTCGGTGACTCGTACGGCATGCTCAAGCTGCTGGTCAGCCCCGACGACCACAAGCTGCTCGGCGTCCACGTCTTCGGCACCGGCGCCACCGAGATCGTGCACATCGGCCAGACGCTGATGGGCTGCGGCGGCACCATCGACTACCTCGTCGACAGCGTCTTCAACTACCCGACGCTGTCCGAGTCCTACAAGGTCGCCGCCCTCGACGCTATGAACAAGATGCGCGCCGTCGCCCGCCTCAGCGCCTGACCCATTGGCACAGCGTCTACATCTGCCTGCCCGCATGAACCGAACCGGCTGGCTCCGATGCCTACCGGGCGCCTGACCTCGCCGCACCGCCGGCGACGTGTGTGGATCTGTCGGACGACGGCGGGGACCAGGCCCAGTTCAGGGCCACCAGGACTGGACCCGCAGTAGAGCGGCCGCGGCGGGTGGGCCGACGGAGTTGGCGCTGACCGCCTCGGCGAGCACATCGACCGGAAGGACCGGCACCAGTTCCTCCGCTCCAACGGACGAGAGCCAGCCATCGGACCTGGCCACAACGTCGAGAAGGCCGACGAGGACCGATCTTCGTTCGTCCGCAGGCAGATGGACCGCGATCGCAGCCAGAGCCTGATCCCAGTCGCGGGGAGGGCCGATCGCGGCGGCGGCGGCCACCGCCTCGGTGCGCAGACCGGCGGGCACCAGGTCGGCCTCGTCAAGCGCGTCGGCGATCGACCTAGTCCGCCGCCCCGTCGGCAAGGCCGCCGGCGATCGCCAACGCGAGGGCGAGGCCGCCGCAGCGGGCCAGGATCCGCCCAGCCACCGCGGGCAGGTCGGCCGGCTCCTGTTCGTGCGCACGAAGAACGCGATCGAGGCCCACCTGCGATCGTGTTCACCGCGGTCGCTCGCACCGGCCAGAACCGCACCGGCCTGGCCGCCTGCGACGTCATCCGTCAACTCGGCCCGCCTCCGTGCGCGGCCCAGCCCCGAGCCTCCATGGGACGGCTCAGGGATGCGTCGGGACAGTGGTGGCGGTTCCGCGGAACCGCCACCGCCACCTCGCCGGGCGCGGCCACCGACGTCATGCGGTGCCAGGTCGCGCCGGCCGCCGACGGACGCGCTGACGGACGCGCTGACGGACGCACTGACGGCGACTCGCGGCCGACCGCCGCCCTGACCTGCGACGATGGCCGAAAACTGTCGGACCGGGATGGGAACCTCGGGGTGTTGGTGCCCTTGATCCCTGGTCTGGTGGCGATATCCATGATCACAATGACCTTGGCCGCGACGTCTCAGGCCGAGCGGGCGTCCGCTCCCAGGCCAGAACTGGCGGCGGACGTCGAAACCGTCGAGCTGGCCGCGCTGGAGAGGGAGATCGTGGCGTGGGCCGGCCGGCTCGCGGCGGCGACCTGCGGCTGGCTGGCCCTGGTGGCGGTGTTCGACCGGCGCGACGGCTGGCGCGGGCAGGGGTTCGCCTCCTGCGCGCACTGGCTGGCCTGGCGGTGCGGGCTCGCCGTGCGCACGGCGCGGGAGCATCTGGCCGTCGGGCACGCTTTGGAGGCGCTGCCCGCGGTGCGGGCGGCGTTCGCGGCCGGCCGGCTGTCCTACTCGAAGGTCCGGGCGGTGGCCCGCGTCGCCGAACCGGACAGCGAGCGGGCCTGGCTCAACCATGCCAACAGCTGCACCGCCGCCCAGCTGGAACAGCTCGCCGCGACCTGTGAACGCCTGGACGGCGACCGTCCTGGGCGGGCCACGAGCCGACGGGTCTCGTGGCGGACCGCTCAGGACGGGACTCTGCGGCTGTCGGCCGTGCTGCCGCCCGACGAGGGCGCGCAGCTGGTCGCGGCGATCGAGGCGGCCAGAGCGAGCCTGGAAGAAACATCCCCGCCGCCGGCCCCGGGCGAGCCCGACCGGCCGCCGGCGGACGGGGAGATCGTCTGCGCGCCGCGGGACCGGCGCGCGGACGCGGACGCGCTGGTCGCACTCGCCGCTGGCTTCCTGCACCGGCCTGCCCCCGGCCTGCTCCTTCCGTCTCACACGGTCACCGTCCACGTCGACATCGACTCGCTCCTGCGCGCCGGTCAGCCGGCCGCGAGCGCCGACCACCTGGGCCACGGCGCCAGCGCCGCCGGCCCGGCAACCGACGACGCCGCCAGGGCTGGCCGGGCTGGCCAGGCTGGCGGTCCGAATACTCGCGACGACGCCAGGCCGGTGCCCGACGAGATTCGCCGGCGACTGTTCCGCGCCGACGTCGAACCCGGGATTGGGCTGTCCGCCGGCGTGCTGCGCAGGCTCGGCTGCGATGGACTCCTGCGGGCACTGCTGACTGACACCGACGGCAATCCGCTGTACCTCGGCCGGCGCCGTCGCTTCCCGAGCCGGCGGCTACGCGACGCGGTCTTCGCCCGCGACCACGGGATGTGCGCCTACCCGGCCTGCGAGCACACCCGCTGGCTGCACATCCACCACCTGGCGGAGTGGGCCGCTGATGAGGGAGAGACCAACATCGACCTGCTTGCTCTCCTCTGCGCCGCACACCACCGCGCGGTGCACGATGAGGGCACCATCCTCGAACGCGGCACCGACGGCGCGCTCGTCGCGATCCTGTCCGACGGACGGGTCCTGCGCTCGGCGCCGCCCGTCGATCCCGGCCCTCGGCCCGCCGCGGCCTTCGCCGCGGCGACCGACGGCGTCGACGACGACGCGATCGCCACCCGCGACGGCGGCCGGCTCCACCTCGCTGACTCCGTGCTCGTCCTCACCCAGCACCGCTGGAATCCGGCGGCCAGGACCGCCCACGGCGATCGGGCCGCCGAAGACCGTCCCGCGTCAACCGGCAGCGTTACTCCGGGCAGTCGCCGGCCCGGCGGGTATAGGGAGCGACCGCCGACCCGGCACGCCCACAACGGTCGCCGGCCCGGATAGACGATCTTCTGGGCCAGAAGATCAGTCCACCCGTGAACCCGAGCGGTTGCTCCGATGAGGCCGTCGATAGCCGGGATCGGGCGGGTAACTCGCGAGACGTCACCGGGTCCCCGGTCTTCGGTGTCTCCGAGCTCGACATCTCCCGGAACATCGGTTCGCCGCTCTCGCTCGACCTCGTCCATGATCGCAGCAAGTTCATCGCTGCGTGGCGGCCCCAACAGCACCTCGACCAGATCGCGTCGCTTGGGTTGCTAGTTCCCGGTAGTCATCGATGCCGATGACAACAAAGGCATCCTGTCCATCACGCGGAATCGTCTGCGGCCCGTCGCGCCACGGCCCGCAGCATCTCGCTGAACCGCTGCTTCGCCTCCTGCACCTGCCAGCGCATGACATCCCCGACCACGAATCACTCCTGTCTAGACGGCACGCTAGCGGGGTGCCGGCCTGATCGTGGTCAGGGTGCTGGCTGGGGGTTCGGGGACGGGGCGGCGGGGACGTACTGCCAGGCTAGGCGGGAGAGGCCGGAGATGGTTTCTACGCCGGTGGCCATGGTTCGGCTGTCGCGGGTGTAGGCGGCCATGATGTAGTCCTTGCCGGCGCCGTGCACGTGGGCCAGGCTGTTGATCACCCAGCCGCCTCCGTATGGCAGCCAGCCGTTCTTGATTTCCACGGTGACGCCGGATGGCACGCCAGCGGTCAGGCCCCATCGCTGCGACGCGACCACGGTCCCCAGCAGGCGCGTGGCGGTTGCCATGGCGTTCGTCGACAGGCCCGAGCCGGGGTAGGAAACCGCCTTCAGCACGCGGAGCTGGTCGTAAGCCGTCGTCTTGGTCAACCCCCACGAGGTGCTGGCAGTCGTCGAGGTCATGCCGAGACTTTGAAAGAAGGCGTTCATCCCGCTCTTCCCGCCAGCCTGGCGCCACAGCGAGCTTGCCGACGCGTTGTCACTGACCGAGATCATCGGCCGGGCCAAGCGGAACTGGGAGGCGGGAAGTTGGCCGCCCTCGCCGGTCCTGGTGAGCAGGTTCGTGAGGATGTCGAGCTTGACGGTGCTCGCCATCTCCCAGCCCGTCCTCGTGGAGTTCGTGACGTCCACGGTCATGCCGGTGGTCCGGTCGTAGAGGGCGACGCTCACCGCACCCGGCCGCGTCGCCAGGTAGGAACGGAATTCCTGGACGAGCGCGGGCGCGAACGAGACAAGCTCCCACGTCTCGGGCTGGCCGCTCGCCGTCGATGGCTGAGGTGAACCGTCCGCGGCGGGCCCGGTGGCCGTCGTCGACGGTGTTGCCGATGGGGCGACCGCCGGGGACGCGCTCGCCGCCGGTGGCACGGTAGCCGGCGATGACGCGGTAGCTGACGGCGAAGCAGTAGCTGACGGCGAAACGCTAGCTGACGGCGAAACGACGGTCAGCGACGCCATGCTGGCTGCACCGGCCGCGTCAGTGTCTCCGAGCTCCACGCCCAGAAGCCCTGCCATCTCCGCCGCGTCGGCGGATTCGGCGGATGTGGCCGTCGAGCCGGTCGACGTGGCCCGCTCGACGAGCGTGGGCGTCTTGGCCTGCCCCACGGCCGCGGCGGCGGGCGCCGTCGTGAAGGGCGGAACTCCGACGGCAGCGAGGGCGACGACGCCCAAGGTGACCAGCAGAGCTGCCCGCCGCGCACGGGAACCCATCCGTGCGCGGCGGGCCCGAACGGAGCGGCCGGCGACCATGCCCGATGTGTATCCGTCTCGGACTACATGCGATGTATCGAATAGTTACAGGCGTTTCACATTTCTCCTTCAGCTCTCGCTGGACCGCGATTCCACAGCCGCAATGCGCCGTCACCGCAACGCTCGCCCACCGCCCACCGGCACAGATATGTGCCTCGGAGTCGGACACCGGCCGCTCGGACCTTGAAGAGACCAGAAGGCCAGAAGGCCAGGCCGACGATCGGGTCAGACGGCCGGGGCGGTGGGGAGGGTCGACCAGGCGAGGCGGGAGAGGCCGGAGATGGTGTTGATGCCGGTCTGCTCGGTCGCGCTGTCGCGCGTGTAGACAGCCATGACGTAGTCCTTGCCGGCGCCGTGCACGTGGGCGAGGCTGTTGACGACCCATCCGCCGTCATAGGGCAGCCAACCGTTCTTGATGTCGACCGAGACGCCGGTCGGCACACCCGCGGTCAGGCCCCAACGCTGCGACGAGACGACGGTGTCGAGCAGGCCCTTGGCCGTGGCGCGGGCGTTCACGGAGAGCACGGAGCGCGGGTAGGCGACCGCGCGCAGCACCTTGAGCTGCTCGAGGGCAGTGGTCTTCGTCAGGCCCCATTTGCCGCCGGCACCCGCGGTCGTCGAGGTCATCCCGAGCTGGCGGAAGAACGTGTTCATGCCGCTCTGCCCGCCGGCCTGGTTCCACAGCGCGCTGGCCGCGGTGTTGTCGCTGACCGAGATCATCGGCTTGGCAAGTGCCAGCTGCGCCGCGGTGAGTTTCCCACCTTGACCAGTTTTGGCGAGCAGGCAGGTGAGAATGTCCAGTTTTACCGTGCTCGCCGTCTCCCATCCTTTCCGCGACGCCTTGGTCACGTAGATCGCCTGCTCGGTGCGTCGGTCATAGAGGGCGACGCTGACGGAGCCGGGCCTGGTCGCGAGGTAGGAACGCCACTTCAGTGACAGGGCGTAGGTGGGCGACGGGGTGGTCGCGGCGGAGGCGGCCGTCGTCATCGGCCCAGCCGCGACCAGGGCCACCGTGACGGCCCCGACGCCGACCAAACCGGTCAGACGTACCCATAGCCGGGACGCGCCGCTCGAGCGGCCCAAAAAGGAAAAATGACCATCCGAAAGCGCCATGGCTGCATTTCTACAGACCACGCGAGGCAGGAGATGTTTGCGGGCCGTAAAAATCCGAGAAACATTCCCTTGCTCTCCGCATCGATATTTTGACAATGTGCGAAAATTACTGCAGAAAGTGAGAAGGCAGCTCGTTTACGTCGCATCGGTGACGATGAGAAGCAGTTCCAGTGCAATCCGGCCATCGACTCGACTCAGACCAGCGACGCACCAGGCCATATCATGACGAATGCTGCACGACGGGCATGACGTACCCATGGAACCGATCGGCATTCAGCGATTGGCGACCAGCGGTCAGCGGTCCTGGGTCATGTCCGAGGTCGGAGTCGCCGGCGCACTGGGGGTACGGCCCGCGGCCGCCGCCCGGGCAAGGTGCCGGACCAGCGAACCGACGGCGGTCACGGCGAACAGCCGCAGCATCGGACCCGTACCGCGGTAAGCCGGCACGAAGGTCGCCCGCCAGGTGATGCGAGTGCCACCCCCGGACAGTGGGTCAAGCTCAACGATCCCTTTGTAGCCATGCACCGGGACGCCTGAGACGATTGTGTACGCGAGACGGCGTGGCGGGACGTACTCGACGATCTCCTCACGAGACAGGACCGGGCGCAGGCCCAGCTCGCGGATCGCGCCGACTCCGCCTAGCTCCGGCGTACCCGTCCGATACCAGCGAGATCGCGGGATTAGCGGACCAGCCCATGACGACCAGCTGGCCCCGTCGGCAAGCAGCGCGAAGACCGTATCGGCGGCCGCTGCGGACTCGACAATCAGTTCAAAGGACTGCACTCCGCCCGCCGAACGGCGATCGCGGGACGCGCTGCTGGCCGCCGCCTTACCGGCACCGGCCACCTCACCGGAACCATCTACCTTTTCGGCCTTGCTAGCCCAGTCAGCCCCGCCCGCCTCACCGGCCCCGGCTGCGCCGCCAGCCTCACCGGCCCCGGCTGCGCCGCCAGCCTCATCGGTGCGGGCGGCGCCGATGGCGTCATCCTGCGTCACGTCTGACCTCCCGCCTCGGCCGGGCAGGCGCCCGGGGGCACGGCCAGGACCGCGACTAGCGCCGCACGGCCGGCATCCGGGAGCTGCGCCGGAGCTTCGTGCCCAGTCTCCCAGGGACGTCGCTCACGGAAACCCAACGGAGATCCGCGGTTGCATCGGCGCCAAGGTCCTGCGAAGGCAGGTGCAGCAGGTAGCAGAAGTCGTAATGAACGTGTTCCGGCAAATCCAGCGCAGGCGCTGGATCAATCGAGACGGCCGCAAGGTCACAGGGCACGACCGACTCCGGGCGCAGCGCGTTCGGGTCGATGCCGGTGAGCTCGCTCAGCTGGCGCAACGCCGAACCGAGCAGGGAGCTATCCCCTTCATCGACGTGTCCTCCTGGAAACTGCCATCCCGCTCGTTCCGCGCCGCGGACCTGCAGTACATGCAGGTCGGGCGTCATCACGATCGCCCGGCAGGCCAGATGCGCCGGCAGCGTGTCGCTCAGGACGATCCGCGGGCCGTGCAGGGCCAGGCTCGCGAGGTCACGGACCGTATCGACCTCGGAGGGGTGCACCTCCGCATAGCCGAGCGCGGCGCTGACCACTGCATTGTTCGACACGGACACACCAGGCAACGTACCCCGTTTTGTCACAATCCATGCCGACAGTCCGACAGCTTTGGGGAACATCTAAGGTGCGGGCCCGCCAGCTCTACGGTCCACCAATCGGGCCATTAAACAGAAAATACGATAGAAACGTATTCGAGCAGCACTCTCGCCGATGCCGGCTGTTCAGGCTCACACACCGACCACCATGGCTGCCACCCTGGCGGGGGTGCCGTGCGGGTCAGCCGGCAGACTGGTTCGCCTCGCCCCCTGCGGCGACCGTAGGTAGCCGATTCCCTGAACGGCTCGCCAAACAGCTCGTCAAACAGCTCGTCAAACAGCTCGTCCGGCTACGCCGCTGGCTGAACCATCCCCCATGGACGGCAGGCCCAGCCGGTCTCGGATGTCGGCCTGGACCGCGGGCACCGGCCGGCGGGCGTCGACCACGGCGACGTACTCCTTGCGTTGAAAGATCTCGAGCACCGGCCGAGTCTTGCTGTGGTACTCGCGCAGGCGGACAGCGAGCGCCTCGGGGTTGTCGTCGGGCCTGCCGACCAGCGCGCCGCCGCACACGTCACATACTCCTGCCTGCTTGGGCCTGCTGGCGATGAGGTTGTAGTCCAGGCCACACCGTGAGCACAGCCGACGTGCCAGCACTCGGCGCACCACCTCCTCGTCCGGCAAGTCGAGATAGACGACGCCGTCGATGTCGTAGCTCTCCAGAAAGAACTCCGCCTGCCGGGCATTGCGCGGGAAACCGTCGATGACAAAGCCGTAGTTCCAGTCGTGGTTGGTCAGCCGTTCCCGCACCACCCGTTCGACCATGTCGTCCTCGACCAGCTGGCCGCTGTCGACGACCCGGCGCACCTGCGCGCCAATCTTGGTGTGGTTCTGCACATTCCACCGGAAGATGTCGCCGACGTTGATGTGGACGAGGTCCAGATCGGCCGACAGCAGCCGCGCCTGCGTTCCCTTACCGCTTCCCTGAACGCCCATGATGACGTACTTGCGCACGCATGCTCCCTCGGGGACGAAGCGCCGGCCGGTCGGTCCACGAGGGCCGATGAAAGCTGCCGAAGGCTGACGGACCTGGCCCGGACAGGTCATGCCGGGCCAGGCAGGCCAGGCCAACAGGTATCGACGCCGTGATGGCGGTCAGCCGACCGCGTAGCGGCGCGGCACCCAGGTCTGGCTGTCGATCGGTGGGCGTTTGTATGCCCGCTGCTGACGCGCTGGCAGGACCACCTCCGGCCGCGTGACCTCCTGGTAGGGCACCTGGGACAGCAGGTGCGCGATGAGGTTCAGCCGGGCCGCCCGCTTGTCGTCCGCGTCCACGACGAACCAGGGCGCCTCACGGATGTCGGTATAGGCGAACATCTCGTCCTTCGCCTCGGCGTAGTCGACCCAGTGGGCACGCGCCTGCACGTCCATCTCCGACAGTTTCCAGCGCTTTCCTGGGTCCTTCAGCCGGGCGTGGAAACGGCGTTCCTGCTCCTCGTCACCGACCGACAGCCAGTACTTGACCAGAATGATTCCCGAGCGGACCAGCGCCCGCTCGAGCTGTGGGCAGGTGCGCAGGAACTCATCGTACTCGGCGTCCGTGCAGAAACCCATCACCCGCTCGACACCGGCACGGTTGTACCAGCTGCGGTCAAAGAACACGATCTCGCCGGCCGCCGGGAAATGCGCGATGTACCGCTGGAAGTACCACTGGGATCGTTCGCGTTCGTCCGGTTTGGTGAGCGCGACGACTCGATAATGCCGAGGGTTGAGCCGCTCGGTGATCCGTTTTATGGTGCCGCCCTTGCCGGCGGTGTCGCGGCCCTCCATCACCACGATCACCCGCAGGCCGGTATGCACGACCCACTCCTGCATGCGCACCAGCTCGATCTGCAGCCGCGCCAGCTCCGCGTCGGCCTCCGCTTTCGACAGCCGCGCCGGCCGTTCCGCCAGGGCCTGATCGCCGTCGTAGTCCTCGCGCAATCCCATCCCTCCGCCCGCCAGGCCAGCCGGTGCGCCCGAATCGCGCCGCCGGTGTCGTTCCATATTCCGCGCCACCACCCCCGACAGCTGGCCGATCGAGAACCTGACCAAAAGAACACGCTCGAAGTAATCGGGCGAACACACAGGGCCAGCCGGCTGGGAGATGCGTCCCACCCGGCCACCCCTCGCGTGAGCCCCCGGCGACGTCGACAGCCGACCGGGTCGAACCGGTGGGAGCCGCCTGAATGCCCTGGAGCCGGACAGTCCAGGATGAAGGACGGCAACGGTACGGATGCGGAGGGGCGAGACCAGTGACCGGCAGAACGGCGCAGACCTCCCGGCGGGCCTCGCGGACGGGGACGGCCGCGGGGGCGGCCCCAGAACACCCTGCGGCTCTGGACCAAATCGCGCCACGCAAGCTGCCGCGGGTACTGGGCGTGCCGCGGGTACTAGGCGTGCCGAGGATACTGGGCGCCGTCGTCGCGGCCACGGTGCTGATCGCCACCGTCGCCGCCTGCGGTGGCGACAAGGACGAACCAGCCGGTCCGCTCGATCTGACCGTCACCCGCGGCCAGGAGGCCTCGGCGCCGTTCACCTCCACCGGAGGCGAGGTGATCCTCGACCTGACCACCGCGTCGCCGGAAGCCTCCTGGGCGACCAAGGGAAGCGAGTCGGCGGTCGTCTCGCTGTACGTCGACGACACCTACACCACGGATGTGGTGATTCCGGCCTCGTTCGCCATCGCCCGGAGCTTCGACCTCGGCAACGTGCCAGCAGGCAACCACACCCTGAAAGTGAAGTTCGCCGACGATCGTTCCCCGGCGGGCACTCGGACGGCCAACCTCACCGGCCTGAAATTCCGCACCGTCGCCGCCACGGACGGCAGCTTCGCCGCCGCCCAGTACGCCCCGGTCCTCTACGGGCGCAGCGACCAGGGGGTGGCGTCAGACGTCAGCGGGCCGTTCCAGAGCGCGGTGACGGACACCCCGCTGGTCGCGTTCCACACCGAGACCAGCTCGCCGACGACCGGCAACAAGATCTATCGCTATTCGATCGTCTACTCGAACGAGGATGGCGCCACCTCCATCCCGGAGATGTTCTCCGTGTGGGGCCGCAGCGCCGAGATCGCCTGGGTCTACCAGGTGGAGGTCGACGCGGCCGGCAAGGTGGTCGCCGGCAGTGCCGCCGTCCAGGGCCAGGACGGGTCCACCGTCCCGTTCACCGGCGGCTTCGAGGGCACCCACCCCGTCATCCAGACCTGCGGACTCACCAACAGCGTGTGTGGGAAGACGGACGGGCAGATGCGCTTCTCACTGTCCGCGCTCGACGGCCTCGATCCGACCAGCGAGGCCCCCGAGCGGGTGATGGATCGCAACCCGTGGACCTACTGGGTGATGTCGCAGGAGCTCATCCGCGAGGGCAAGACCGCGGAGGATCCGATCGACGACCCGACGCAGAGCCCGACCCAGACGGCTGGCGACCCGCGGTCCTACCTCTATCTGGTACTGCGCAAGGCGACCCAGGGGACACCGAATAGCGATGCGGCCTGGGTCGGGGTGTCCGTCGGCGTGAAGCTGGCCGGCAATCCGACGATCTACCGCTCAGACCTCGGGGTGGCGAAGTGGTCGCTGCGCCGCGACGAACCTGCCGCCACCGCGATCGCGCTACCGCCCGGCACGGTGGCCGAGGACATCGAGCAGATCCGCGCGGTCCGCGTCGTCGGCGCCGGTCGGGACACCAGGGCGACGGTGCAGGTCGAGTCGATCGAGCGGGCGTTCTTCCTGGATGCGGAGTACAAGCCGCAGGAGTCGTTCCTGTTCGCGCCGGTCAAGGCCACGCTCACCTCGGCCAGCCCGGCCGTGACCCTGCTCGACCGCGCCAACGGGCCGATCATCCGTACCAGCGCGTCCCCGACGGGGACGCCGGACCCGAACGCGACGCCGACCGCGACGGACACACCGTTGGTGCCCGGGCTCACGATCGGCCCGAGCATGTCGGTGGACCTGCCCGGAAGATCGCCGTCGGCCACGGCCACCCAGCCGGCCACTCCGAGGACGACCGCCCCCGCCGGCGGCGCCGCGCCGACCTCGACAGCCACGCCCTGACGCCAACGGCCACGCCCTGATGTCAACCAGCCACGCCCCGAGCTGGTGGATTCCCTAACCGGCGACCGTGGGCGCGCTAGGCGCCGGTGGGCTCGCCGAACCCGCGGAGGCGTCGGCGACCCGGGTTTCGGGTGACGACAGTCGGCCCCACGCCGCGTCGGCGGCGTCCAGCGCGGTGCTGGTCTCCGTCAGAAGAACGGTCGGCGCGACCTGCGTACCGTCGAAGAGCTGCGCGCACGACTGTGTGGCCTGCTTGAGGGCGCGGAGCCCTTCGGCCCAGGCCTGGCCAGCGTCGCCGGCCGGCGTCGTAATTCCGGCGCTGTCGGCGGCGATGGTCCGGGTGTTGAGCAGCACGCACGCCGGCTGCAGCGCCATGCCGTTCGACTCGGCGATGGCCTTGCGGACGTCCGCTTCCGCGAGACCGATGTCCGTGCGGTGGCGGTCGATGGCCTTGTACCACTCGTCGAGGTCGGGGCTGGTGACCGTGGCGGCCGGCGTCACGACGGCGCCCGCCAGCCCGGTCACCGCCGGTGGTGGCGCGCCGACCGGCGCGCCACCACCGGCGGCAGTGCCGCCGTACACCAGGACGACGGCACCTACCGCCACGATCCCCGCTCCGCCAAGGATCGTCAGGCCCCGGCGCCGTTCGGAGGCACTGAACTCATCCCAGGTCCGGTAGTCCTTGCGCCGCCCCGCCACCCCGGCTCCTTGTTCTTCGACCCACTGCCGACCCTCCGGCCTCGCCGAAGGACGCGACCACGCCTCGATCGCGCCAGCGCTGGCCCGCGAGTAGGTCACCCTCAGGACAGACGCGCAGCTGCGGGACCACGTTGTCCCGCCGAGTCCCGCACCGTCCCCTTCCCGTCCGGGAGTTTTGTCAATGTTCCAGAGATCGTGATTTCAGTTGGTTATCCCTTGGGAAATTGGTCACCCTCCGCTAATCGAGTAGATCAGGCTCACGTCGGGTGATCTGGTCCCACAACGGCTGGAAGTTCAGCCAGCCGGTCAGCGGGTTGCCGTTGAGACCGTGGGTGAGCTTGGCGTTGTCATGCGAGATGTGCTTAACCGTTCCCGCAGCCTTGGCCACCAGCTGTACCTGCGCCGAACGCTCCATCGTGATGAACCACCAGGCGGCCGTGTCGACACAGTCGCCGACCGTCAGCAGGCCGTGGTTGGCGAGGATGACGGCCTTGTGGCCACCGAGCGCCGCGGCGATCCGCTTGCCCTCCTCGATGTCGAGCACGACCCCGCCGAACTCCTCGAACATCCCGTGATCCTCGTAGAAGGCACAGGCGTCCTGGGTGATGGGCTCGAGCATGTCGCCGAGGGTCGACAACGCCCGGCCGTAGGTCGAGTGGCTGTGCGCGGCGGCCACCACGTCCGGCCTGGCCTGGTGGACCTGCGAGTGGATCGCGAACGCGGCCGGATTGACCGGGTAGCGGCCCTCGACGGTCTCGCCGGCGTGGTTGACCAGGATCAGGTCGCTCACCCGGATGTGCGAGAACGAGAGGCCGAACGGGTTGACCCAGAAGTGATCCGTCAGCTCGGGGTCGCGCGCGGTGATGTGGCCCGCCACGCCCTCCTCGAAGCCGAACCAGCCGAAGATGCGCAGCGCGGCGGCAAGCCGCTCCTTGCGGTGCTGGCGCTCCTGCTCCACGGTCTCGAACGTCGGCGGCAGCCGGAAGATCAGGTTTTCAGCCATGTCACTAGCGCACCACACCGCACCGATCTGTCCATCACTGGCTCAGGCAACATTGCTGATAACAGTGCCGGTGGTGCTGCTGGTGACGCGCCTGACGACCCGGTGCGCGCGTCCCAAGGTCCCTGCGGGCAGAATCCCGGAGTCGTGGGCACTCGGGTCATTGAGAACTACCTCATCGACATGGACGGCGTCCTCGTGCACGAGGCGCAGCCCATCCCGGGCGCGGACCGCTTCCTCGCCTCGATAGCCGAGGCCGGCCTCGGCTACCTCGTCCTGACCAACAACTCGATGTTCACCGCTCGGGACCTGCAGGCCCGGCTTCGCGGCTCCGGCCTGGACATCCCGGCCGAGCGGATCTGGACGTCGGCGCTGGCGACCGCGCGGTTCCTCGAAACCCAGCGCCCCGGCGGCACCGCCTACGTCGTCGGCGAGGCCGGTCTGACGACGGCGCTGCACGAGATCGGCTACGTCCTCACCGAACGCTCCCCCGACTACTTCGTGCTCGGCGAGACCCGGACCTACAGCTTCGAGACGATCACCAAGGCGATCCGGCTGGTCCGCGACGGCGCCCGCTTCATCGCGACCAACCCGGACCCGACCGGCCCATCCACCGAAGGCGTGCTGCCGGCGACCGGCTCCGTAGCCGCGATGATCACCAGGGCGACCGGTATCGAGCCCTACTACGTCGGCAAGCCCAACCCGCTGATGATGCGCACCGGCCTCAACCGCCTTGCCGCGCACAGCGAGACCACCATCATGATCGGCGACCGGATGGACACCGACATGATCGCCGGCCTCGAGGCCGGCATGGACACCATCCTCGTCCTGTCCGGCATCACCGCCCGTGCCGACATCGATCGCTACCCTTTCCGCCCGACGGCCGTCGTGGGCAGCGTCGCCGACATCCAGGTCGGCCAGGACGTCCGCACCCTGCCGCAGGTGGCCGAGCAGGTGTAGCTCTCGTCCCGGCCGCCGGACGACCTGCCGGCTGGCTGATGGACGGACCGACGAATCCAGCTCCAGCTCGTGTCGTCGATCCTGGGGGCTCGCGCTTCTGGACCTGCGCGCCCTCGGCCCGCTGCGCCGTCACCGGCCGCTCGTGGCCGTGCCCGGGGCGGTGTCGCTGCTCGTTCCGCGCGGCCCGTTGGCGGGCGCGGCGGGCGGTGACGACCGACCGGCCAGCCAGCCCGAACGGCCGTCCGGCGATACGAGTGCCCTCACCTACGACGAGGTCGGCGCGACGCTGAACGCATCCCTACCGGCTGGCTACCACCATCTGGAGCACCGGGTTCCGGTGACGCACGGCGCTGCCGGCTTCCGCGCGGCGGCCGATGCCCTGCTCACCTGGCAGATGCACCAGGTGGCAGGGCTGGACGTGACGGCCTCTTCGCCAAGGGCTACGCAAGGCGTGACGGTCACCTCCCGACTACGGCTCGGGCCGCTGCGGATGACCGCGCCCTGCCTCGTCGTCTGGGCGGATGACCAGGCGGAAGCGGACCGAGCCGGCTTCGGCTACGGCACGCTGCCGGGTCATCCCGAGTCAGGTGAGGAGTCTTTCGTGCTCACCCGGGACAGCGACGACACCGTATGGCTGACGATCCGAGCCTTCAGCCGCCCGGCCACGCTTCTCCCCCGCCTCGCGGGCCCGGTCGGCCCGCTCCTCCAACGCCGCATCACCATCCGCAATGCGAACGCGCTGCGCCGCCTGGTCAGCGCCGAGGGCTGACCGGCGCAGCCGAGGCCTCGCGACAGCTCCATCCAGGGCGGACAGCCAGCGATCCCGGTTCGGTGACGTCGAAGCGGTGCTACGCGGCAGGCCGTAGCCGGTCGGACGTCCTCCACGAGCCAAGGCGCCGGGCAGCCGATGCTGGTACATCTCGCGGCCTCAACAGTCACAGAGCGCTACGGCCGAGTTACGTCCTCGACGGTCGCCGCCGTGAGCGCGCGACGCTGCCAGAGGCGGATCCGGTCGAGGTCAGTGCAGGCCAGGACCATCTGGCGAGTGCCTGCAGGGACCGGAACCCCGCGGTCCTCAAGCACGTCCAGCACCGACTCAGCCCTGCCACGCGCCTCGCCACGCGCCTCGCCACGCGCCTCG
>Ga0068859_100000285_pt1 | contig 50405 bp, 39 predicted proteins | sample KBSSwiS22_FD_66585 | JGI IMG/M metagenome (GOLD analysis project Ga0068859, IMG submission 66585) | Switchgrass rhizosphere microbial communities from Kellogg Biological Station, Michigan, USA - KBS Switchgrass S2-2 | ecosystem: Host-associated > Plants > Roots > Rhizosphere > Soil ... | reverse complement strand
CGGCCCGGGCAAAGAAAAAAATTATTTTGAAGCCAGTGCAAGTTGCCAGTTTACTTATGCAATTGCAAAAGGGGTGCGTAAAGGATATTTACCAGCAACAAAATTGGCCATTGCAAAAAAAGCATACGAAGGCATTTTAAAGCAATTTATCAAAGAAGAGAACGGGCAAACAAATTTAACCGGCACTGTAAAAGTGAGCGGACTTGGGGGTAACCCTTACCGTGATGGCAGCTTTGACTATTACATGAGCGAACCGGTTGTTACAAACGACCCCAAAGGAATGGGTGCATTTTTATTGGCCAGTAACGAAATGTACATGGTACCTACACAATCCGTTGGTAAAGGTAAAACAGTTATGCTTGACCGTTGGTTCAATAGCGAGAAGAAGAAAGACGCAACTGGCGTGGATATTTACTGGCATTATGTGTGGGATGAAAAAAGTAATTCAGGCTTAACTTCTTTTCAAAGTGTGTTTGAAAGGTATGGTGCAAAACTGGCATCGCTGGATGTTGCGCCCACAGCAGCTAATTTAAAAGGAGCGGCAGTGTATATTATTATTGACCCCGACCATATCCGCGATAATCCCAAACCAAATTATGTAACTCCAAACGATGTTAAAGTGATCAGCGAATGGGTAAAAGCAGGCGGCACCTTATTATTAATGGCAAATGACAGTAACAACTGCGACCTGCAACATTTTAATTTGCTGGCCGGTGTGTTCGGTATAAAATTTACGGATAAAAGTTTGAACATGGTGAAGAACGATATTTATGAACAGGGTGTTGTATACCCGGGCGCTAACAACCCGATATTTAAATCACCGGCAAAAATGTATTTAAAAGAGATCAGTGCATTGGAAATAAAAGCACCTGCAACTGCCAATGCAGTTAAAGAGGGTGATGTAATTATTGCCACTGCAAATTATGGAAAAGGAAAAGTGCTGGCTGTGGGTGATCCGTGGTTATACAATGAATATGCAGATGGCAGAAAATTACCTAAGGAATACGAGAATAATAAAGCAGCTGATGACCTGGTAAAATGGCTGCTAACACCATTAAAAAAATAAAGTGAAGCGTATTAAGAAAATAGTATTGGTTGTAGTTACAGCATTGGTTGCTCAGCACCTGGTGGCACAAACTGAAATTACGGTAGCGCAAGATGGCAGCGGTAAATTTGCATCCATACAGGAAGCCATAAATAGCCTGCCAAAAGAAGAAAATAAAGCACAGCGAACCATCCTGATAAAAAACGGAACTTATAAAGAGAAGGTTTTTATTGATAAGGATTTTATTACGTTGAAAGGAGAAGACCCTGCTAAAACTATTGTAAGCATTGCTCTTGCAAGAGATGAATGGCGCTGCGATAATAAAGATGATTATGGTGTGGCAACGCTTAATTTAAAGGGCAATGATATTGTTTTAGAAAACCTTTCTTTCCTGAATACCTACGGTAAAGATAACACGAAGGAAAAAGAGATCAAGTGTGCGGCCGACAGCGCAGGCAAAAAGAAAATAAGGCCAAACGGTCACCAGATGGCATTGCGTTCTTTTAATACAACAAGGTTAATTGTTAAGAATTGCATCTTCCGTGCATGGGGGGGCGATACCGTTAGTCCATGGAATACCGATGAAGGCATGTTCTATTTTAAAGATTGTATCATGGAAGGTGGTGTTGATTTTTATTGCCCCCGTGGTTGGTCATTAGCAGAGAATTGTACATTTATTTGTCACGATAAAAACGCAGCCATCTGGCATGATGGCAGCAAGTATGAAAAATCAAAAACTGTGCTTTTAAATTGTAAATTTTCCGGCGATGACGGATTTAAGCTTGGCCGCTATCACCGGGATGCACAGTTTTACCTGCTCAATTGCAGCTTTGCAAAAAATATGGCTGACGCCGATATTTATTTAGTACCTACCGAAAATAAATTGCAATGGGGAAGAAGGGTGTACTATTATAATTGCAAAAAAGAGGGTGGCGATTATGCATGGTACAAAAATAATTTACCTACAGATTTTGGCATCAATGATTTTACAGAAGCCTGGGTGTTTGATAACAAATGGAACCCCGGAGAACAGCAAAAAGAAAATACAGCAATAAAGGTGGATGCAAACTTTGCCGGCGTTGCATATACGGCTGCACCTGAAGTTGCACCTTCTAATGCAGGTGTTGTTAATACAGACCCGGTTGCAGATAAGATGTTGCTGTACCAGCGTAAAAATGGCGGCTGGCCAAAACATTTCCAGGGCAACAAGAATGTGGATTATAAAAGAGAATTGAACGAAACAGAATTGAAGGAATTAAGAAGCGGTTATGATGAAGGCATTGATGCAACAATAGATAATGAAGCCACTACAAAGGAAATTAAGTATTTAGTAAAAGCATATAAAACTTATAACAACGAAGCTTATCTTAAAGCGGCTGAACATGGCATTGAGTATTTATTAAAAGCGCAGTATGCCAATGGCGGCTGGCCGCAATATTATCCCGACTTCAGCCTTTACCGCAGCCAGATAACTTACAACGATAATGCTATGGTGAATGTGCTGAATGTATTGCAGGATATAACATTGGGCAAAAACGATTTTGATGTTATTAATAAAGCATACATCTCTAAATGCAATGCAGCTATTCAAAAAGGAATTGATTGCATTTTAAAAACGCAGGTAAAGCAAAAAGGAATACTCACATCATGGTGTGCTCAATACAATGCCAAAACACTGGTGCCCGAAACAGCAAGAAAATTTGAGCTGGCATCATTAAGCGGAAGTGAATCGGTGGGTATTGTTCGTTTTTTAATGCAGCAACCCAATCCTTCAAAAGAAATTGTTACGGCAGTGAATGCAGCCGTGGAATGGTTTGATAAAGTAAAAATTGTTGGATACAATTTTGTTGAAATAAAAGCGCCTAACGAATCCAGCGGACGTGATAAAGTATTGGCAAAAGATGACAATTCAACAATATGGGCAAGGTTTTACAATCTTGAAACCAATGAGCCATTTTTTACAGGAAGAGATAGTCAGCCTAAAAAAACAATTGCAGAAGTGGAGAACGAACGTCGTATCGGTTATGCCTGGTATGGTGTGTGGCCCGACAAATTATTGCATAAAGAATACCCAGAATGGAAGGCAAAATGGGGAGTGAAGAAGTGAGTAGTACTAAGTAAATAAAGTACAAAAATATAAAGGCAATTTAAATATTAAGAGTCCAGTTCCCCTTTAGGGGCTAGGGGCATATAAAAATTTTAACCAATGACACTATCAAAATTTACGCTGAAAAATATACAGGCGGGTAAAGTTGAAAACGTACCCGACGGGATTTTCGATCTGCCTGAAAAAGTACTGCAGTTTGGCACCGGCGTATTACTGCGTGGGCTACCCGATTATTTTATCGATAAAGCCAATCGCCAGGGAATCTTTAACGGCAGAATTGTAGTGGTAAAGTCAACCAGTGGGGGAGATTCCGCTGCATTTGAAAAACAGGACGGGCTGTACACTTTATGCATCCGCGGACTTGAAGATGGTAAAGCTGTTTCAAAGAATATCATTTGTTCAGCTATCAGCCGTGTGTTATCTGCAAAAGATGAATGGGAAGCCATTTTAAAATGCGCTCATAACCCGGAGATGGAGATCATCATTTCCAATACAACAGAAGTGGGGATTGAACTGGTGAAAGATGATATTCTTCATCATCCGCCCATCTCTTTCCCCGGTAAATTACTGGCATTTTTATATGAACGCTATAAAGCTTTTGCCGGCAGCGATCAATGCGGTATGGTAATTGTGCCTACAGAACTGATAAGCGATAACGGAAAAAAATTAGAAGCAATAGTTTTGGAACTGGCGCATTTAAACGGGCTGGAAGAAAACTTTATCGAATGGTTAGAAAAGCACAACCACTTTTGTAATTCATTGGTAGATAGAATTGTTCCTGGCAAACCCGATGCAGTGCACAAAAAAACGCTGGAAGATGAATTGGGTTATACGGATGACCTGATCACGATGAGTGAAGTGTATAGTTTATGGGCAATAGAAGGTGATGAATCTATTGCTTCAGTATTATCATTTGCAGCGGCAGATAAGGGCGTTGTTATCGCACCGGATATCCATGTGTTTAAAGAATTAAAACTACGTTTGCTCAATGGTACGCATTCATTAAGTTGTGCAGTAGCATTCTTATCGGGTATAGTGTCAGTGAAAGAAGCGATGGACAATCCCGTGATCTCAAATTTTGTAAAAGAACTGATGACCAATGAAATTGCAAAAGCTATTCCTTATCCTTTGCCCGAAGCAGATGCATTAACTTTTGCAGGAAAGGTTTTAGACCGGTTCCGCAACCCAAGCATCGAACACCATTGGATCAACATCAGCCTTAACTATACCTCTAAATTAGAAATGCGCATTGCACAAGTATTGCTGCGCTATGCTGAATTGTATAAAACTGTTCCGGAGAACATGGCGCTTGGTTTTGCCGCCTACCTGGTATTTATGAAAGCGGTAAAACTTGAAAATGATGTTTATTATGGTAACTTTAACGGCGCTAATTATCCCATCAAAGATCCTAAAGCCAACTATTTCTTTGATCAATGGAAAAATTATCCTGTACAGCAAATGGTAAAAAATGTATTGGGTAATTCATCTTTATGGAATGCGGATCTTTCGGCTATTCCTGGCTTTGCAGAAAAAGTAACCGAAAATGTGGAAGACATTTTACAATATGGTATGCTGGAAGTGATGCAAAACGAAAAAGTAAAAATTTAGATAAGCAATGAAGCAACAGGTTTTAAAAGTTAATCCAAAAGATAATGTGCTGGTGGCATTAACAGACCTTAAAAAAGGACAGGCAATTGAGTTTGGTGGCGAAACTTTTATTTTGCAGGATGATGTAAAAGCAAAGCATAAATTCTTTACCACAGACCTGGATGAAGGTGATAAGGTAATTATGTACGGAGTGCTCGTTGGCAAAGCGCAGCATGCTATAACCAAAGGCAGTTGGATGAATACAGAAAATATCAAGCATGCAGCTGATCCGTATTTTTATCGCAACACCAATTACCAGTGGACGCCGCCGGATGTTTCCAAATTTGCTGGTAAAACATTTAATGGTTATTACCGCAGCAATGGCGAAGTGGGCACTGCCAATTACTGGCTGTTCATTCCAACCGTATTTTGTGAGAACAGGAATTTAGATGTGATAAAAGAAGCATTGCACAATGAATTGGGTTATGCCGTTACAGATAAATACAAACAATACACCCACCAGTTAATTGAAGCCTTTAAAAATGGGCAAGATATTACAGCAGTAGATATTTTTTCTACACCTCCATCTTCTGCAGTAAACCGTCCTTTTAAAAATGTGGATGGTATAAAATTTTTAAATCACCAGGGTGGTTGTGGCGGTACAAGACAAGACGCAGGCATATTAAGCAAACTGCTGGCTTCTTATGCCAATCATCCCAACGTTGCAGGTGTAACAGTTTTAAGTTTAGGTTGCCAGAATTTACAGGTAGCTGATTTTAAAAATGATCTGCAAAAACTCAACCCCGATTTTGATAAGCCCTTATACATTTATGAGCAACAGCAATCGCAAAGTGAAGAGCAATTGATTGCTGAAGCCATTAAAAAAACATTTGAAGGATTAATTCAGATCAATAAAATAGAACGTAAGCCTGCGCCTTTATCAAAATTATGTATCGGTGTAAAATGTGGTGGCAGTGATGGTTTCAGCGGTATCAGCGCTAATCCTTCTGTTGGTTACCTGAGTGACTTGGTAGTTGCATTAGGCGGAAGAATTTTATTGGCAGAATTTCCTGAATTATGTGGTGCAGAACAAAATTTAATTGACCGCACCATTGACGAAGCTGCTGCAAAAAAATTCATGCACTTAATGGGTACTTACAGCGAGCAGGCCGAAAGAGTGGGCAGTGGATTTCATATGAATCCTTCTCCCGGTAATATAAAAGATGGATTAATCACTGATGCAATAAAGAGTAATGGTGCTGCATTAAAAGGCGGCACATCACCAGTGGTGGATGTATTGGATTATACCGAACCAGCTATTAAACCCGGTTTAAATTTGGTATGTACTCCCGGCAATGATGTGGAAGCAACAACAGGTAAAGCAGCAAGTGGTGCCACATTAATCCTGTTCACAACGGGACTGGGTACCCCAACAGGCAATCCTGTTTGCCCAACCATAAAAGTGAGTACCAACAGTAATTTGACTAAAAGGATGAATGATATCATCGATATTGATTGTGGCCCGGTTGTGGAAGGCGATAAAACCATTGAACAAATGGGCGAAGCGATATTAGAATATTGTATAAAAGCTGCCAGTGGCGAAGTAATTCCCAAAGCAGTATTATTGAACCAGGATGATTTTATTCCGTGGAAAAGGGGAGTGAGTTTGTAAAAGTATTTGTTTACGTAGAGTTGATTATGGAGGAGGAAAATGTTCAATGCTCAATATTCAACACTCAATGTTCAATGAAAATGCATAGCTTTTAGTATTTTGTTCATTTTCAGAAAAGAAGTAAAAAGTTTAATACAATGCATTTTTATTGAATATTGAACATTGAGCATTGATTGTTGAACATTTACTTAAAAGAGCTTTAAATAATTAGAGAGATATTATGAAACGATTCTTAGACGAAGATTTCCTGCTGCAAAGCAAAACAGCGCAAACATTATATCACGAGTTTGCAAAATCAATGCCCATCATTGATTATCATAATCATTTACCACCCGATCAAATTGCTAATGATATCAACTTTGCCAACCTTACACAGGTATGGTTGTATGGTGATCATTACAAGTGGAGGGCCATGCGTACCAATGGTATTAATGAAAAATATTGTACCGGTGTAGCAAGTGATTTCGAAAAATTTCAGCAATGGGCGGCCACTGTGCCTTATACTTTACGCAATCCATTATACCACTGGACGCATTTAGAGTTGCAACGTTATTTCAACATTGATAAGATTTTAAACGCTGATTCTGCAAAAGATATCTATGATGAAGCCACAGCTTTACTGCAAACAAAAGAATACAGTGTAAGAGGATTACTTACAAAGATGAATGTAAAAACTTTGTGCACCACTGATGATCCCATTGACAATTTAGCACAGCATAAAAAAATTGCTGCAGATAATTGCCCCATAAAAGTGTTGCCGGCCTATCGCCCTGATAAAGCAATGAACGTGGATGATGTGGCTATATTTAATGACTATGTAAGCAAGGTGGAAGCCGCATCAAATGTTTCTGTAAGCAGCTATGGTGATTATTTAAAAGCATTAAAAAACCGGCACGACTTTTTTGCAACTATGGGAGCCTGTGTTAGTGATCATGGTTTAGAGCAGATCTATGCAGAAGATTATACTGATTCGGAAATAGATACCATTTTTGATAAAGCAAGAAAAGGTTCAACACTAAGCCTGCAGGAAAATCATAAATTCAAATCGGCCATGCTGGTGGAATTTGCAAAATGGGATTGTGAAAAAGGCTGGGTACAGCAATTTCATTTGGGGGCATTGCGCAACAATAATGCAAGGATGTTATCAAAGCTTGGGCCTGATACGGGCTGGGATAGCATTGGCGATTTTTCCCAGGCAAGGGCATTGGCAAAATTTTTAAATAAACTGGATACTACCGATCAACTGGCTAAAACAATATTGTACAATTTAAATCCAGCTGATAACGAACTGATGGCTACCATGATCGGTAATTACAACGATGGCAGCAGCGCAGGCAAAGTGCAATACGGCAGCAGCTGGTGGTTCTTAGATCAGAAGGATGGCATGACAAAACAAATAAATGCACTGAGCAATATGGGCTTGCTGAGCAAGTTTGTAGGGATGTTAACCGACAGCAGGAGCTTTCTTTCTTTCCCCCGCCATGAATATTTCCGCCGTTTACTCTGTAATATGTTTGGCGAAGAAATTGAAAATGGCGAATTGCCCAACGATATTACATGGACAGGAAAAGTAATTGAAGATATCTGTTACAATAATGCCCAACAGTATTTTGGATTTTAATGAACTAATAAACCCATAAGCGAAAGTGCAGCATCATTGCTGCACTTTTTTATTGACTAATAATTTTCACCTGCTCTGATTATTCCAAAAATTGATTTTGTATCGAATGAAAAATGAGCTGTTTAATCATAATACACTGGAATATCTGGGCATGTAATGTAAAAACAAGTGCTTACAGTTTATTTTGCAAACTGTTCCATCCGCCACCATTAAATACTTTTGTATAGCCGATGGTAAGCAGTAAACTCTTTGCAGATGCGCTTCTCATACCCGATGCACAACAGGTAATAATGGGTTGGTTCTTGTCTTTAAATTTATGCAATTGATTTCGCAATTGGTCCAGCGGAATATTGATAGCGTTTTTGATGTGCCCGCTGTCAAATTCTCCTTTGCTGCGTACATCAATAATAACAGCGCCTTCTTTTATCAATTCTTCGTAATTAGTTTTAGTGCCCATGCCAAATAAATTCTTAATCGTGTTAATCATGCAGATCTTTTTTGTTTTTTTAGTTATAAATAAATTGATTCGTCAATAGTCAATAGTGAATAGTGAATAGTGAATGGTGAATAGTGCATTAATGTCGTTTACTTAAGAATAACTGCCGTCAGGATTTGTCCCGATAGGTCGGGACTGACGGGGTTACGCAACCCCGACGGCGGCTATCAGCCCCGCCGGCGGTTGATCAGAGACCATACTTCGATAAACTCAATAGGCTGGTATTATCCTTTTTATTAAGTAAACTCTATTGAACAAACTATTGTAAAATATTCACCATTTACAATTGACCATTCACCACTGCGGGTTCATCTTTTTTATTACAGAACAGCCGCACGCCATTATAATTCACTTCCCAGGTTATTGGTAAGGCTTTCTTCAGCATCTGGCTAACACCACAATATTTTTCCTGCGACAGTGTTACAGCATCAAGCGCCGTTTCCTTGGAGAAATGGTCTCCTTTAAAATCATAATTCACATGGATGGACACGTACATTATCGGTTGTTGTTTACTTAATTCTCCCGTTACTTTTATCGTAAGGTCTTGTACTTCTTTCCCTGCTTTTCGTAATAGCGCCATGATATCCATTCCTGTACAACCGGACAAAGCTGTAAGTATAAAAGGTTTTGGAATGGGACCATTATCTTCGCCACCCGCTCTTTCAGGGGCATCCATAATTATCGTGTGTCCGTTTACCAATGCGTTGAATTGCATCTTACCCATCCACTGGGTTTCTATTTCATGCTGAGCCATATTTAAGTGGTTTTAGTTTTACAGGTGTTGATTCCAAATAAGGTATACAGCGGGCAAAAGCCTATAAGTGTGGTAACAACAAATACACCTGCAATGATCAGCAGCACTATGGCCAAAGTACCCGTAATGATGTTCGTAAAATAAAGCACCGCTATAATCGCCGCAATTACCAGCCTGGTGATCCTGTCGGTTACGCCCATGTTCTTTTTCATTGTAATTCTTTTAAGTTTAAAATGATTTTACAAGAAGCGATGACAACCGGTATCGTATAGCCTTAGCATTGTTCATCGCCGCTTTGTTAGCACAAAATTACAATGGACGAACGGCCTGGTTTGTGACTTTAGTCACATAAGCACATGATGTGCCTCAAAATAGAGGCATCTTACTACAGGAGCAGGTAATTAATTTGGAATAATTATAAAACAGGGGGTAAATGATGTGTTTAAAAACATCTCCCGGTTTTGAAGAGGACAGGATAAATGAATTACGCCGGAATATTATTTTGTAATATTTATTTCCGGCAATTTATAAGTAGCCACCTGGTTTACCAATGTTTGTTTATTTGATTTTAGCGCAGCAAAAAAAGTATCAATATCATTGCCATAGCCCCGGGTACTAACGCCAAAAAGCATGATGCCTTTATTGCCCGACTTATCCGTAAATGTTTTATACCGGTACACATTTCTTTCCACAATGCTGATATATTTTCCATCAGGAGTATTGGCACTCAGGATAAAATCGATCATGTATTCACCAGCGGCAGCATTGTCAAAAGTTTCATAATTCACTACGGGGTTGGTGCGCTTTAAGTTTTTTAATTCAGCAAGTTTTTCTGCCACCACATCTTTGATGTTTTTGTTGGTTACAATAACATCTATCAGTACCATAGTTTTGTATTTGCCAGTGGTATCACCTTTAACAAGGTATTCCTGTTTGTAAAAGTTTGCTGCAGGGTGGCTGCTCCAGTCGAGCTGGTAAGATTTTTTTTCAAAAACAACCGGCCCGGGTACATTCAGGTACTCGTTTGCAGGTTTAATTGTTTGTGCATGGCCGGTTGCTAAAAAAATAAATCCTGTAAGTATAATTAATAAGGTTGTTTTCTTTGTCATGATAAATTTTTGCAAAGAAAAAGATTATGTAATACTAAAAAATAGAACGGTTAGTGAACGGTAGGTGATAGTTTGTGAACGGGAACAAAGTTAGCGCTGTTTATTCTCAGAAGGGTTTTTAAACCAGAAAATAAGTGACAACGCTATTAAAACGATACTAAAAGACACTGCCATTATCCTTAAACCAGTATCAGGAGCTTCATCGGTAAAGATGCGATAGGTTTCCTGTATAGCGCCAAAACTTAAGAAAGTGCAGACTATTGCAGGCAGTTTGCTATTTTTCATTTGTGTATTTTTTAGTGAGTAAGAACCAGCGTCTTCCGATTTTTAACATGGCCCTTCCCCAAAATATTTTCCATCTTTTTTGTAGGGTATGGTGTTGCCAGTTGATATCAAATTTTTCTTTTTTGTCAGAAAGCCATGGAGGGTTGGTGACCTTACAATGAAGCATAGGAGGATTGGCTGCAACCTGTTTCCTGTACGCTTCGGCATAAGATGATTTTAGAAAATAGCTGATCTCGATAATGGTGATTTCTTTTTTTACTTTGTAGATGTGTAAATTGATATCATACAGATCAGCATAAATTTTTTCGAGTTCAGGTATAAGCGTTGCAAGTGCAGTGGGTGTCTTTTGCTCATTCCCTTTTTTTGTAATCTGCCATTGCTCCCGAAAATTTTTGCCGGTATATTTTATTTCACTTAAAATAAACTGGCAATGATCAGGTATTGTATTGTACGTTATATCCCTGGCAAGTGTAAGAAGTGAAAGCGCAGCAGCTTCTAAGTCATTCTGCAAAGTGTCTAAGGTCATAATTAGTTAAAAGAAACTTACTGTTCAGTTATTTTTTAGTCTTCTTTGTTGCCTTAGCCTTTAGCGTTTTTACATACGCATAACTTAAGTCAAACCAGGGTTTTAATTCCTTTGTTTTTTGTAATAAACTTTCCGGTACTTCCACATACTCTTTCATAACAACACCATAAGCTTCTACCAATTTGCTTTTATATTTTTTTATGAATGCTTCCTTATCTTTTTCGGCCAGGCGGATGCCTAAAGTTTCTTTTTTCAAAAGTATGGTAAACATATTTCCGTTGTGAGAAGTGTAAGGGTTGGTATCACCTTTGCGTTCAATAGCTGGGTTGGTAGCTACCAGCTTATCATAGAGCAATTCTTTTTCTGTTGCTGCAGCAGTTGCTTTTTTTACAGCCATAATGGTAATTTGATGTAGGAAAATAATTTTTGCAATCAATAATTGATCTAAAAATTACACTTCTTTTTTCAGGGATACAACAAATATTTTTTCCGCATCATTTTGTACCGGGACAATTTTGGTTCCCACGAATTCTGTATCTCTTTTGCTGTTTTTCCAGCGATGATCTGTTTCTTAAATTCGGTATCACCCGAAAGTCCGTCGATACTGCCCATTTGTGTGCTTTGTGTGCGGTCGAAAAATTTATCTTTTACAGGATAAGCTTTATACAATTCCATCATCCATTGTAAATTCATGCGTTTGGTTTTTCGCAATTCGTTCACATCATATTTTCTAAGGTCGATGCCATAACAAACCTGGTTCATATGCAGGGGCGTTTCGCTCATACCTGCAAGGCTTACGGGTGTAAATGAAAAACTATATTTATCTTTTAACAACGGTGCACCCAAAATAGTGAATGGAAAATAAGTGCCACGGCCCAAATTAATGATCGTGCCTTCAAACAAACAGGTGGAAGGGTAGAGCAGTACACTTTGCTGTGTATTTAAATTGGGCGATGGTTTTACAGGAAGCGTGTACGGCATATCGTGAGTATAGTTCGCCACTTTAATAATTTTCAGTTTGCATTGCAGCTTATTGGGTAACCAGCCTTCGCCATTGATCATTTGTGCAAATTCACCGATCGTCATACCATGTGCAATGGGTATTGGAAAGCGGCCTATGCCCGATGCCAGCTTCATGTCCAGTACCGGTCCATCCACCAAATAACCATTAGGATTGGGACGATCCAGTATCATCAGTGTCTTCTTATTTTCTGCGCAAGCTTCCATCACTTCCTTCAACACATTGATGTAAGTATAAAACCTGCAACCTACATCCTGTATATCAAATATCATCAGGTCTACGTCGGTAAGGTCTCCAGCAGATGGCTTGTGTTTGGCACCATACAAAGAAATTATTTTAATGCCCGTGGCAGAATCTTTTTCATCACCCACATTTGCGCCATTGCTGGCATTGCCACGAAAACCATGCTCCGGCCCAAATACTTTTACAATGTTGATGCCGCGTTTTAATAAACTATCTACCAAATGTTTTTTACCAATGATGGTGGTGGGATTGGCAAGAATGCCAATGCGTTTTCCTTTTAGATCGTTGATGTATTTTTCGGTTTGATCGGCACCGGTGATAATGGATTTGGAGGTGGACTTTTGTGCGGTGGCTGTTGTAATTATTAAGCAGGTAAATAAAAGAAATGCAAAAAAGATTTTCATGAATAAATTTTTATGAAAGAATAAAGCATCTTGTCAAAGCTAAAAAGAACTGTTTATTTTAAATTATAAATTCGTATCCCATCAATATAGATCATAAATGCGGCAAATAGTTTCTCCTTTACAGTTAATTGCAGATTGCCTTCCTTCATGTATTGTGTTCCCAGTAACCGCATAGCAATGGTACTTGACATAAGAAGAATCGTAGCTAGCCTGTACAATATAAGAATGGTAAAAAAATAAATCCCAACATTTACGAGACTAAAAAATCGATCCAAATATTTTTCGGCAAATAATAAATAAGAAACCAGGTTTGCCATCATAAAAACGAATATGGCATCTGATATACCAATGATATTTTTCTTGAGAATGCCTGTTTGTTTGTATTTGAATATTGGTTCGTCAAATTCCTGTAAACTGTCCATGATGATTTTTTTGAAAATTGATAAGCAAACTAACTGAAAATTTTGGTTAATAATTCGCTTTTATTGCTGCCATCCTTATTTTTAAAAATATTTATATAATAGTTGCAGACAGATATGCTTTGGATTGAGAATATTCACAGTACCTGGTAGGTACGCTGTTGATTGAAGATGCAAACGGCAGCGAAGTTAATTGCAACCCTTTTTTTCATTATGATGCGTCTGTAACTATTGATAATAGTATGCACTGTTGGTCAAAAACTATGCGGTTGCGAGGATAGGTGACCCGTCCTGAAAAAAGTTGACTGGTTTAGTTAATAAATCCTGCTATTGCAAATACTCATGTTAGCGGTTCGTTGTACTTGTTTTTTCGTTGTCAGCACTAACTTGTCCTTTCAATAAATGAACTGATAACAAAGCTATCCATATCAAACCAATAAAAATACACAAACGCTGAAACAGACCTGCAAAATTTACGAAACCAGCATTTTGTTGAAAGCCCATGCTCGCAATAATAAAAGTTGCGAGCATAACAAATCCGGTAAAGACAGAATAAGCTGCCCAACCAGGCTCCGCTTTCATAATAAAAAGTTTTCGGAAAACAAAACATGCCCATGGCAAACAAATAAATACGAACATTGAAAATGCGTCATGCAGGTGTCCGTGAAATGTAAATTGCTTTAACACAAGTGGTTTATTGGTCGGATAACCAAAAATGGGGTCAGTAGCAAAAATGCCTGCACCTATTAGTCCAATACCGGCTAACCCAATCAATAATGATCCACGAGATTTTATTTTATTGAGATTGAATGCTCGTTTTAGCCCAAAGGAAAAAATAACTAAAAGTATTCCGGTAAAAATGAAATTTGAGATCTGTGTCCAGCCCATGTCTCCGATGGAAAGTGAACTTAAAGGATAAAGAAATGAACTGTAGCCAGGTCTGATAGCGCCTTCAATAAGAACTGCAATAATGAACAGCGGACACGCAATCACTCCACATATTAAAAGTGCTTTTGTTTTTGAGTCAACAATAATTTTAGTTTTGTCTGTCATTTTTTGACTATCGGTTGTGATGCATCCTTCCAATGACTGCTACCTCATAAATATACGAAGGTTTTTCAATTGCTAAACTTGCGTATATTTTTTTTAGTAGCAATCCCAAAAACAAAAAAGCCTTCATCTCGAAGACTCTTTCATTATTTTATATCTTTCTTTCGCCTGTCATTTTTCATAATAATAACGGGTATAGTTAGTCCCGTTTTTCCAGGTGATTATCAAAAGGCGGTCGGTGATCATATTGATAATGCCAACATCTTTCCCTTCATTGGATGTAATTTGATTGCGGAGTATTGTAAAGGGCTCCAATTCTGAAGTAACGCTTCTTTTCACTTTGTCGCCTGTAAACTCAATAGTAAGGGGTCGTGTTAATTTCATTGTATTAGCAAAATCGCCAAATTTGAAAAAGCCATTATAAGCTTTCCAAAGTCCTTGTAATGTTTCAGGTTTAATACTGTCGATGGATACTATAGAGATCGTATCAAATACTTCCCAATCAAAAGCCGGGCCCTCTTTTTCAATAAGTTTACGGTCTTTGGTAACTTCCTTTTTAGCGCTGGGTTGCGAAAAGGAAGTAGTAGTAAATAGCATAAATGCAAAGAGCAGAGAGAGTATTGGTTTCATATTTTCGGGTTTAAAATGTAAAGCAATTGCAAGACTTTAATTTTTGTATTACTGTTTCAAACAGTTCTCCAACATGGCAAGGCCCTGTCTTAATCAGCAGCCTCAATCTCTAAAACTGTTGTTCTGCCCTGGAAACCAAAGTTCGTTTTCCTGGTAATGTTTGATTTTTGTAAAATGCCTTTTTGAAAATCCAATTGCTGCATAGAAGATTCAGAAAATTCTAAATGCGCATGCTGTAATTCGTCTTCAATTGCCTTACCATCTTTTTGAGAAACTTTTTTCAGGTACTCCACTACTTCTGTTTTTAAAGCAGCACCATCAGTAGTTTTACTGGTTTCAATAACACAAATGTTTTTGCTATTATCAAGTTTGGTCAATTGTACTTTTTCAATCGCATCAAATGGTTGTCCACCCAGCGGGTTGGGCAGTTTTAGTTTATTTGTTTGCGTTGTAGTGGTTTTGTAGTTAAAGCCAAAAGAAAAATTGTAGAACTTGATATGCTTAAGCAATGCAATCTCTAAACCTTGTTTGGAGGCGATCATTTGTTTAGCTGCTTTAAACTGAACATTCATGGTCGGGTTATTTTCGCTGCCTGCAATTAAGTTATCAACGGCTTTATCAGCAGCGGCTTTAACTTCATCTGCGTTTATTAATTCTTTAAATCTCCCGGTTAAAGTAAGCCGCACTGATAATTTGGTGTTCAGTAAATTGGCGATAATGCTGTTTTCCAGCACCACTTCATTGGGAGCCAGGTTTGCTTTAGTGTATATCCAGTCAACTATATAACCACTGGTATCTTTTTCCGTAACTGTAAATGCAGCATTAAAGGTGGTTTGATAATTCTTTGACTGCCCATTGGGAAAATCGTCTGTTATGCTTTTGATGAACACAGCATGTGTTTCCCCTTTTTTCCAGTGGGGAAGTACTTTAACTGAAGTGTCTGTGCTTAATGTAGATTGCGCAAAGGCAAATGTCAATTGAAATGCTATTGCCAGTAGCAGGATCGTTTTACGTTTCATGTTTTAGTTTGATAGTTATGAATTAAACGCCTGCAAAAAGCAGGCGGCACAAACAAATATAATGAGTGAATGAACAGCTGCGTTGCTATCAGCCTTTCTTCAAGTATCCTTTTGCCTGAAGTTTCTCTACTGCTTTTTCTCCAATTTTCTTTCCCCATTCCTGTCCGGTGTTAAATGATTCCTGCATGATGACGGGTAATTTTTCCACTACTTTTTGTCCTAACGGAGATTTATAAAATGCGATCAGTTGAACCATTTCTTCATCAGTGTAATATTTTACATAAATAGGCACAATCAGTTCAACCAATTCTTTTGTATCCACCTCTTTCATGAATTCATCCCAAAAATCATCGCCTACTCCCGGAATGTTTTGTTTAAAACTGGCGATCATACTACTCATCACCTGCATGCCTAATTTGCCGGAACCTGTTACTTCCAATAACTGCCGAGCATGGCTGCTGGCAGAATCCGCCTGGGAATAAGCTTTATTAAAAAAAACAGCTACTACTGCAATGAGAATAAATTTTTTCATGATGGTGATTTATTAATTTAAAATGTTTCTTATGGTTCAATTGATTTAATGGTCTGCATAAATGTATTGTTGCTGCAAGCTAATAAAAAAAGCCCCAACAATGCTGTTGAGGCTTTCATCATTTTATATTTCTACTTTGATCACCAGTTTTCGCATAGCACTGCTTTTACTTCAGCAGAAGCCTCCTGTTTACTAATTACTTCTCAAACGTTTGAGTATAAGTCTTTCTTCATTAAGCTTGAGGCTTTCCACTTTTGGTACAGAATTGCCCTGGTGTGCAAGCAAATTATCCTGGAACACATGGCTCAGGTAAAGCGGCGAAGTGTTTTGGGAGCTGGCAAAGGATGGTGAATGGTGACAAGAAAAACAATTGGCCAGTGTGTTTACATTTACTTTAGCAATACTCGTCTGGAAAGTTTGCGTAAAAGTTTCCATGGTAACATTTGCACAATTGGTGCTTCCACGTGCAAAGCTGCCCGGAGTACCATTACTGATATTGAAATTTAAACTGTCAATGATCTGTGCCTGTTGCTGCGGCGTTGTGCCATCCATGTTGAGCCAGATGGAACCATTATAGAAATAGTTTTTCCAAACGTCCTGCAACTGCCCCTGCACACATTGGTTGATGCCCTGTACATTGCTGAAGTTGATAGGCTCCTGCTGGGAAGTAGCCATAAAGCCGCCGATGCTGTCAACCGGTACACCATACTGAAACAGGTCGAAAACCTGGTAAGGTGTTATGCCCAGTTTTGTAGTGGTGTTATATACTATTCCGTTTATTCCACTTACGCTGCCGCTTTTAAACAGTAGCTTATCTGTTGAGGAACTGGCGGTGTTTGCCTTCCAATCATAATTTGGAGCCAGGTCCTTGTGTTCAAAAGTGGCCCATATAAACTCCGGATGGTTTTGTACCACACCTACCACATGCATGCCCGTTAGTGCCATTGTAGTATTGGTAAAAGTTTTACCACCATCCCTGGAAAGCGACGCGGTAGTGGTGTAATACATAGATAATTTGGAAGCCGGTATTGCTGTAGCAGGAACCCACGATACTTTCATTTCAAAAGAACCTACCGGGAACGTATAGGTGTTGGTAGCAGGTATTCCTTTCTTAATCATTGAATCTGCAAAATTGTACATGATCGGATTCATGTGGATGGAATAAAAGACAGTATCGCCGTTGCCATTGTTATAACCGGGATTACTGCGAAGCACTGCCTGGGCAGAGCCAGCCTGCGCTATATCCTGCAGCACAACCGTTACACCTGCGGGAACGGTGACAGGCTCCATTTGTGTGTTTATTTGCCTTACCAACTGCTGGTTCAGAAACAAAGGATTGCTCCCTGCATCAGGATTGGTGAGCCATAAGAATTTGTTCCATGACCACTGGTGAAAAATTTGGTTGGTGGTGCTGGAAGTATCAAAAGGGCTGCCCGGGCCTTCTTGCGGTGCAGGTGTTTGGCTATGAGGAAACCAACTGGGTTGCACAAGGCAAAGAGAATCGGGTGAGACGGACACCGTGGTAACGGCCGTTACAGTTTTTTCAGAGTTGGAGTTACAACGTACAAGCAGCAGCATACCTGTTACTGCTAATGCCAAAAAGAAAAGCACTGAATTTTTTTTCATAAAAAAATGGTTTATGGTGATACGCAAAGTACAGTATGCTGTAAAAGCCTAACAGCGTAATAATACCTGTTTTTTATCTGCGAAACTTGTTCAACGTTTATTACAGGGAATAACCGGGTAAAAAAATTGCGGGGCTTTGCTATAACTTAATAGTAGTTGGGTGTGGAGTAAACTGTAAGCTAATGGATTTATTGCTATTGCCTGGAAACAAAAAAGCCTTCATCACGAAGGCTTTTTTGTTATGATTATATTTTTACTTTAATCACCAGTTTTCGTATCGAATCCTCATCCACCGCAATCATTGGCGCATGCACATCTTCGGGAAAGAAAATAGCAAACTGTCCGTTAGTTAAACCAAAATACATATCAGGTACATCACTAAAAAAGCTCACATCTTTTTCAGGATTATATTCGCCCTTTGGTGCGGTGCAGTTCTGGCGCGGCTTCCAGCCAATAGTTTCCCTGCCTTTGATGCAAAACTGGATGTCGATATTTTTATCGTGGCATTCAAATTTAGCAATGGATTCGGCAGCACTCATGCCGGGCTTATCAGAGAAGATAGCTTTTAAACCTTCAGCAATATCGTATTTGCCAATTTCGATGTTAGCAAGGTCGGTGCTTTGAATGTACTCAAATGCTTTTGCAAACAATGGGTGAATGCTCGTGTATTTGGAAGCGTTAGCTAATGTATCTACTATCATAAAATTTAGATGTTTAGTGGTTAGAAGTTTAGTAATGAACCCGCTTTTCAATTATTAAATAATATTCGAACAGAAGGTGTTGAGTAAAGAACTAAATGTACAAGTGTGCGACGCAACGATGTTACATCAAAGGACAAATGATCGTCCCAAAAAACACGGTAACAAGAATAACTCACTTACAAATAATTCAAATACAGTAGCGACCTAAGTTCCCCTTTAGGGGACAGGGGCCTTAACGCTGCACCCTTCCACTACCGTCTCCCTTCATCAACTCTTTCACATCACTTAAAGTAGCATGATTCAAATCACCAGGAATTGTATGTTTTAATGCAGAAGCAGCCACGCCGAATTCCGCGGCGTCAACAGTGCTCATGCCGGTAACCAGGCCGTAGATCAAACCGCTGGCAAAACTATCGCCACTGCCTACACGATCAATGATACGTACATTATATTTTTTGGTGTGATGAAAAGCTTTACCATCATATACCAGTGCACTCCAGCCATTATCGCTGGCGCTGTAGCTTTCACGTAAAGAAGAAGCGATGAATTTAAAATTAAATTTCGCCTGCATCTGGTTGAATACATCTTTATAACCATCCAGGTTTAATTCGCCTTTGGTAATATCGCTGTGTGCAGCTTTAAAACCTAAGCAGGTTTCAGCATCTTCTTCGTTACCGATACAAACATCAACAAATTGGCACAGTTCGCTCATCACTTTCTGTGCTTTTTCTTTACTCCATAATTTTTTACGGTAGTTCAAATCAATACTGGTGGTAATGCCTTTTGCTTTAGCAGCTTTTAATGCCGCCATAGTTAATGCAGCAGCTTTATCACTCAATGCAGGTGTGATACCGGTGGTATGAAACCAATCAGCACCTTCCAATATCTTATCAAAATCAAATTCAGAAATATCAACATCAGCAATAGAAGCGCCGGCCCTGTCGTACACTACTTGTGATGCCCTCATGCTGGCGCCGGTTTCTAAAAAATAAATACCCAGCCTGTCGCCACCACGTGCTATATATTGCGTATCCACACCATAACGGCGTAAATGGTTTATTGCCGATTGGCCAATGGGATTGTTAGGCACTTTGGTAACAAAGGTTCCGTTTTCACCATAATTGCAGATAGCTGCAGCCACATTAGCTTCGCCACCACCATAAGTAACATCAAAGGTATCGGCTTGTACAAAACGTTTGTAATCGGGAGTAGATAAACGCAACATGATCTCACCGAGAGTAACAACTTTTTTTGGCATCGTTAAAATATTAAATTCTGGTTAAAAAATAAAAATTTGCAGGGGCCAAAGATGATTATAAATTGCTTAACCAACAAGGATTTAGCGATCTTATTTGTTACTAAATTTACGGAAACGTTTGCGTAAGTATTTGCGTGGTTGTGCGTAATTTCAAATAATATTGTTCAACGATAAAACTTAAATACATATGAAGAAAGACGTGTTGCTGCAGTTAATTCCGCAACAGGGAATGTTACCCCTCTATTTTAATAAAGATACACAAACAAGTATTGAACTGCTGAAAACGCTATACAGCGCAGGTATACGCACGGTAGAGTATACCAACAGGGGCGAAGCTGCTTTAACCAACTTTAAAGCAATGAAGAAAGTGTGCGAAGCCGAAATGAAAGATATGTACTTAGGTGTGGGCACCATTAAGAACGGCGAAATGGCGCAAACCTTTATTGATGCAGGTTGTGATTATATCATTTGCCCCGGTTTGGTGGAGAGTGTTGCAAATGTTGCAGATGCAAATAATATGCTGTGGGTACCGGGTTGTATGACGCCTACTGAGATCATTGCTGCAGAAACTTTGGGTGCCAAAATGGTGAAATTATTTCCCGGTAATATAATTGGCATGGCATTTATGAGTGCAGTTAAAGAATTGTTCCCTAACTTGTTGTTTATGCCAACCGGTGGTGTGGATACTACCAAAGAAAATATTGAAGGCTGGTTTAAAGCTGGTGTATGTGCAGTGGGCATGGGTAGTAAACTGGTAAGTAAAGAAGTGATGGCAGAAAAAAAATACGATTGGCTTATTGCTGAAACTAAGAAAGTGCAGGCTATCATTAACGAGTGTAAAAAATAAGGGTTCGATAAACTCAGCCTTACAAAAGCTACTATATGAACATGGAAAAAATTGGTAAGTACCGCTGGACGATCTGCGGCTTGTTATTTTTTGCAACCACGGTAAATTATCTTGACAGGCAGGTTCTTAGTTTACTACAAACTACTTTAGCTGAAAAATTTAACTGGAGCAACAGCGACTATGCTAATATCACTGCAGTGTTCCAATTTGGCTATGCTATCAGTATGCTGTTTGCAGGAAGGATCATTGATAAATTAGGAACAAAAAAGGGATATACCTGGGCTATTATTATATGGAGCCTTGGTGCAATTATTCATGCACTGGCAATACCAATTGGAGAAGCTGCATCATCAATTTTAGGATGGTTTGGTATAGTATCATTGAATGTATCTGTAGTTGGTTTTATGATAAGTCGTGCAGTGCTGGCTTTTGGTGAAGCTGGAAATTTTCCTGCTGCTATTAAAGCCACTGCCGAATATTTTCCTAAGAAAGAACGTTCATTTGCAACCGGTATTTTTAATTCCGGCGCTAATGTGGGTGCGATTTTAGCACCACTTACTGTGCCCTGGATCGGGAAGAACTGGGGTTGGGAAGCTGCATTTATTATTATTGGGGCTATTGGTTTTTTATGGGTGATCTTCTGGCGTTTTTTTTATGAAAAACCTGAAGAGCAAAAGCGTCTTGGTAAAGTGGAATTGGAATATATTAATGCTGATAAGGAAGATCTTGCCAATGGCGAAAAGTCACCAAAGATACCCTGGCTAAAATTATTATCCTACAAACAAACATGGGCTTTTGTATTCGGCAAGTTTATGACGGATGGGGTATGGTGGTTCTTTTTATTCTGGTTACCTGCTTATCTTAAAGCGCAATACGATATGGATAAAACTGCTATTGCTATTCCGCTTACAGTTTTGTACAGTATGACGATGTTTGGAAGTATTGGCGGTGGCTGGTTTCCGATGTACTTTATTAAAAAAGGGTATTCCCCGTATGATGGCAGAATGAAAGCCATGTTGCTGATTGCACTTATTCCCTTGGTTGTTCTATTGGCACAACCATTGGGCGGTTACACGTATTGGATACCTGTAATACTAATTGGCATCGGCGCTTCCGCTCACCAGGCATGGAGTGCAAATATTTTTACTACTGTATCCGATATGTTTCCTAAAAAAGCAATTGGTTCCATTGTTGGTATTGGTGGCATGGCCGGCGGATTTGGTGGCGTGATCATTTCAAAAATTGGAGGCTGGCTTTTTGACTCTTATAAAATGGCTGGTATTGCAAACTCATGGGTTAGTGCAAAAGCAGCAGGTCTTGGAGATTACCTGAGTAAAATACAATCTTTAAACCTTGTAAATAAATACGGCGATAAAATAAACCTGGATAATACTGAATTAGGTGGCATACCTGGCGAAGTGGTCGCCCAATTGAAAGCTGTTGATCCAATACTGTTTGATAAGTTACTGCATTTACAAAAACCTTTGGTGCAGGCAGAAATGTCCACCTCATACACCATCATGTTTGCAATATGTGCTGTTGCATATTTAATTGCATGGGTGGTAATGAAGAGTTTGGTGCCTAAGTACAAACTTATTACTGATCTGTAAAACCTGGTTACAATTTCAGGTTGTAAAATACCAACAAGCTATATGAATGAAAAAATAGGCAAATACCGCTGGACGATTTGCAGCCTGGTTTTTTTTGCTACTACAATTAATTACCTTGACAGAACTGTAATAAGTTTTCTTAAACCATATTTAGCCGCTTCATTTCATTGGACACCTGTAGAGGAAGTTGTAAACTATGCCAATTTGGAAATGGCATTTAAATTATCCTACGCCGTAGGTTTCCTTTTTGCCGGCAGGGTAATTGATAAATTAGGTACAAAAATTGGTTACGGACTTGCAACAGGTTTATGGAGTGTTGCTGCTGTCTGTCACGCTTTTGCTAAGGGAACTTTTGGTTTTGGTATTGCAAGAGTTTTTCTTGGCCTTACCGAAGCAGGTAATTTTCCGGCAGCAATTAAAGCAACGGCAGAATGGTTTCCTAAAAAAGAAAGAGCATTAGCTACCGGTATATTCAATTCTGGTTCTAATATTGGTGCTATTGTTGTTCCATTTACAATTCCTCATTTGGCAGAAAGTTTAGGATGGCAATGGGCATTTCTGCTAACAGGTTCAGTTGGTTTTGTATGGTTGATCTTATGGTTTATTTTTTATGAGGTTCCCAATAAACAAAAACGGTTGGCTGCGCCAGAACTTGCTTACATTAATAGTGATAAAGACGAAAAGCCGGCAGACGAAAATGATAAACCAAAAATGACATGGGGACAACTATTAATGTTTAAACAAACATGGGCATTTGTTATAGGAAAATTTTTAACGGATCCTATATGGTGGTTCTACATTTTTTGGTTACCAGATTTTTTACGCAAGGAATATTCACTGGATAGTTTTGCTATTATTTGGCCATCAGCGGTTCCCCTAATTATCGCCAGTTTCGGAAGCATTTTTGGTGGATATCTTCCACTTAGATTGATCAATAAAGGCTTGCCGGTTTTTAAAGCAAGAAAAACAAGTATGCTCATTTATGCGTTTTGTGTTATTCCTATAGTATTTGCACAATATCTTGGTAGCATAAACATGTGGCTGGCTGTGATTATCATTGGTCTTGCAATGGCCGCACACCAGGCGTGGAGCGCTAATATATTTACAACAGTTTCTGATATGTTTCCAAAAAATTCCACAGCATCAGTAACCGGGCTGGGCGGTTTGGCTGGTGGCGTTGGCGGATTGTTGCTTACTTTCCTTGTACAAAAAAGAATGTTTGTTCATTATGAAAGTATTGGACAAATTAAAACAGGATACTTTATCATGTTCTTAATTTGCGGTGGCGCTTATATTATTGGGTGGTTGATCATGCATTACCTTGTTCCTAAAATGAAACGTGTAGAAGCATAGTGTTGCCATAGATTAAACAAATTATATTCTTTAAATACAAAAGGGTTTCAATGAATGAAACCCTTTTGCTGTATTTCTTATTCGTGAAAATTCGTGTAATCCGTGGCAACCCTACAATGAGTGTCTCATGGTAAGATAAAATCTTGCTTCAATATGCTCTACCGATCTGTTGAGGATAAGTTCTGCAGCTTTTTCCCCCATCATTTGAAAGTCGGTGGAAATGGTGGTGATACCGTTTAAGATGATTTTTTTAAGCGCTGTTTCATTGTAAGAGATCACGCCCACTTCTTTACCGATCTTTAATTTTTTATCTAAGATCTTTTCAATTAATAACACCAAATCATCTTCCATTAAATTGATGTACACTTCACCCTTATTAATTTCTTCCTTACTAATGTCGTGAACAATTTTATAATTAAAAGCATACTCCTGGCAAAAACGAGCAAAGCCGGTGGTAATCTCGTTAGGGTGATACGTGTATTCTGGTAAAATAATATTGAGGGTATGATATTTACTAAGATTGGGTAAAGCCTGTTCCAAAGCGATATAAATGTCCTTATCAAAATTTTCATAAATGGCACCGTAAGTGCCGGTAACGCCGGGCACTAATTTATCCAGTAATATCAGTTTCTCCTTAGGAATATTGTTCAATACTTTATGTGCATTCTCCGAGCCTTCCATAAAGTGAGGAATGATGACATAATAATTATAATCTTCCTTACTGTTCAGCAGTAAATTTTTAAACAGCGAAAAGTTGTTGTTATACACGTAAAAATCAATAGTGGCAGCATCGCCCAGTGTACTTACAAAGGAATCGTAAATGATCTTTTTATGAGCGCTCAGTTTGTTGAACATCAAAAAGATCTTTATTTTCTGTCCCACATCTATGTTCTTGATATAATAGCCTTTGCCCGGTACAGAGCCAATGATGCCGGTCTTTTTCAGGTAGCGGTACCCTTTTTCTGCCGTATCACGGGATATTTCAAATTCAAAACTCAGTTCATTAATGGAAGGCAGCACATCATCTACCTGCAGCTTTTGTGTTTCAATAGCTTTAATAATGCAATTGGCCAATTGCTGGTATTTTGGCGTAGCAGAAAATTCGTCGATGTAAATGATCTTATTAAATGGAGATAGCATTGGCAGTCGAATTCATGTAAATTTATGCTTGAGTTATACAAAAATAGCCTTTTTATCAGTATGGCGGTGCGGCAGAGTTACGGGGTACGCGTTATGGGTTACGGGTTGCGGGTTATTTGATTGTTTGCGAAGAATTGAACCCTTATTATCAAACCAACAATCAAATAACCCGCAACTCGTAACTATTTAAACCCGTAACCCGCAACTTTTATTCTGGCTTTCCAACCTTATACAAGCTAACCACTCTTTGTTACATGATAGTGCATGATGCTGCCCAACCGTTTTCAATCTATTTTACATTAAAATTGCTTAGCTATATTTAAAAAACGATTCGTATGGGAGTTATTTTGGGAGTTATTTTCCATTTTATTGGAGGTTTTGCATCAGGGAGTTTTTACATGCCCTATAAAAAAGTAAAGGGCTGGAGTTGGGAAAGTTTTTGGATCGTGGGAGGTTTATTTTCCTGGTTGATAGTACCACCGCTTGCTGCTTATCTTACCATTCCCGGTTTTATGGATATCATTAAAGCCGCTCCTTCATCAGTATTAGGGTCTACTTTTTTAATGGGTTTATTGTGGGGTATTGGTGGGTTAACCTATGGCCTTGGTGTTCGGTATTTAGGTGTATCACTGGGTAGTTCCATCATTTTAGGATTGTGTTCTTTCTTTGGCGCCATTGTGCCATCGGTATATTATTATTTTAATCCCAAACAGGGAAAAGATACTATTGCCGATCTGTTTGGTACACACTGGGGGCAAATGGTAATGTTAGGTTTACTGCTTTGTATCATTGGTATTGTTATTTGCGGCAAGGCTGGCGGTATGAAGGATAAAGACCTGGCTAAGCTTGAAGCGGATCAATTGCATTTAGATGCACAAAGTGGCGAAAGCAGTTTCAAGCCTTCGCATATTGATGCATCAGGAAGCGAATTTCTTTTAGTTAAAGGATTGATATTAGCGATCATTTCTGGTGTATTAAGTGCCTGCTTTAGTTTTGGAATAGAAGCAGGAAGCAGTCTTGGTATAATTGCCAATGATATCTGGAAAAATGCAAACCCTGGCCAGGGCGAATTTTTATTTCGTAACAATGTAATTTTTGTAGTAATCCTCTGGGGTGGCTTGACTACCAACTTTATCTGGTGTATGATACTGAATGCACGCAATAAATCATTCGGCGATTACACCAATAAAAAATCTCCCTTACTAAAAAATTATTTGCTCTGTGCATTGGGTGGAACGATGTGGTTCCTGCAATTTTTCTTTTATGGAATGGGAGAAAGTAAAATGGGTAATGGAGCAAGTTCATGGATATTGCACATGTCGTTTATAATACTAGTAGCCAACATGTGGGGTATAGTTTTAAAAGAATGGAAAGGAGTAACTAAAAAAACAACCACAACAATTGTTATAGGTATTTTAACCATATTGGCATCTGTAATAATAGTAGGCATTGGTAATTCATTGAAATAAGGGTTGCCACGAATGGCATGGATGAACACGAATAAATAGAAATTAAAAAACGAGTAATAATAGAAACTTATTGAATTAAACGCTGCCACAAAGAATAAGAAAAATCACGAACAAAAATAGTAGTGTTTATTCGTGTAAGTAGTGGCAACAAAAATAATTAAAGAATTTAAATAGCATTTTATGTCGGTACAAACAGCACAATTTAAAAACGTAAGTTACTTATGGGATGAAGCCAAAGCTGCTACCATGGCAGGAGATGAAGTAGCATTACTAATTTACCGCTCCAATCTTTTAGGAGCCGATCTGCGCCTTACCAATTATGGTGGCGGCAACACTTCCTGCAAGGCAATGGCAAAAAATCCATTGACAGGCGAGGAGACAGAAGTAATGTGGGTAAAAGGAAGTGGCGGTGATATCGGCACTTTAAAAAAGAGCGGCCTTGCAGCGTTGTATGTTGACAGGTTACGCAGCCTGAAGAACGTCTACCGGGGACTAGCACACGAAGATGAAATGGTGGAACTCTTCAACCATTGTATTTATGATTTAGCATCTAAAGCACCCTCTATCGATACAGCCTTACACGGCTTTTTACCTTTCAAACATATCGATCATTTGCATCCTGATGCAGCAATAGCAATCGCCGCAGCAAAAGATGGCAAGAAGATCACACAGGAATTATTCAATGGTTCTATCGGTTGGGTGGAATGGCAAAAGCCAGGATTTGACCTGGGTTTGCAATTAAAACAATGTTTAGATGATAATCCCGGCATCCGTGGTATCATGTTAGGCTCACATGGTTTGTTTACCTGGGGCGATACCGCTTATGAAAGTTATGTGAACACACTGGAAGTAATTGAGCGTTGTGCAGATTACTTAAATGACAATTATGGTAAGAAAGGCCCGGTTTTCGGCGGTGCCAAAATACAATCTTTACCAAAAGAAGAAAGGCTGAAACAAGCTGCAGCACTGGCTCCTGTGTTAAGAGGCTTCTGCTCTTCACAAACAAAAATGATCGGTCATTTTACGGATGATGACAGGGCATTGGAGTTTATCAACTCAAAAGATTTAGACAGGCTGGCGCCATTAGGTACCAGTTGCCCCGATCATTTTTTACGTACCAAGATCAGTCCGTTGGTATTACCCTTAAGCGTAAACGAAGATTTAAATAACGTTGCTGCAATAAAAGAAAAATTAACACCCGAGTTTGAAGCGTACCGCAAAATGTATGCAGATTATTATAACACCTGCAAACATCCCAACAGCCCGGCAATGAGGGACGCCAATCCTGTGGTGATCTTATATCCCGGAGTAGGTATGTTCACTTTTGCAAAAGACAAACAAACCGCACGTGTTGCAGCAGAATTTTATATCAATGCCATTAATGTGATGAAAGGTGCAGAAGCCATTTCTGAATACACTTCATTACCAAGGCAGGAAGCTTTTAACATTGAATACTGGTTATTGGAAGAAGCGAAATTGCAACGTATGCCCAAACCAAAATCATTGAGCGGCAGGATAGCAATAGTTACCGGTAGTGCAGGAGGTATTGGAAAAGCTATCGCCAAAAAATTTGCAGAAGAAGGCGCTTGTGTTATCATCAATGATATTAATGAAGAAAGATTGCAAACTGCGACAGAAGAGTTTCAGAAATTATTTGGAAAAGATAATGCTGCGGCCGTAAAACTGGATGTAACTAATTTGGATACGATAACCAAAGCAATGGAAAGTGCAGCATTGGCTTTTGGTGGTGTGGATATTATTGTAAACAATGCTGGCATCAGTACATCAAAACCAATTGCAGATCATACCATTGCTGATTGGGATAAGTTATATGATATTTTAGTAAAAGGACAGTTCCTTGTTTCGCAGGCAGGCATTGCCGTTATGCGCAAACAAAATATTGGCGGCGACATTATCAATATCGTTTCTAAGAACGCAGTAGTAGCAGGGCCAAATAATGCCGGCTATGGTTCTGCAAAAGCAGCACAGGCGCATTTAACAAGATTGATGGCGGCAGAATTAGGCGCAGACAAGATTCGTGTGAATACTGTTAATCCTGATGCGGTAATTGCCGATAGTAATATATGGGCTGGCGGCTGGGCCGAAGGCCGTGCCAAAGCTTATGGTATTACGGTAGAAGAATTACCGGCTTATTACGCTAAACGCACTTTATTAAATGAAGCCATTTTACCTGAAGATATTGCCAATGCCTGCTTTGCTTTTGCAGGAGGCTTGCTCAATAAATCAACAGGTAATGTACTAAACGTGGATGGCGGTGTGGCGATGGCTTTTTTACGCTAATTATCTTCTTATATATAGCAATAAGCAATCAAAAAAAGGTTGATGATTTTCTAATCTGTCAACCTCTATTTTTTTAAACAACAACTTCAAATATATTTCTCTATGAGTTACGAGAAGAACTCTGAAAATGCAGAGTCTCAACGTTCTCCGCCAACCGGCGGAGGATTTAGGGGGTCAAGAGTAGCATTTAAAATGCAATTGTTTGCAAACCAAAAAGCGGAATACCAAAAAAGACATGATGAGATCTGGCCGGAATTAGTTTCCTTGTTAAAAGAAACCGGCATCAGCGAGTATTCTATTTTTTTAGATGAAACCACCAACAGTTTATTCGGGGTATTAAAGGCCGAAGATCCAAAAGCATTGGATAATTTACCATCTCATGCCGTAATGCAAAAATGGTGGGCATATATGGGGGATATTATGGAAAGCAATCCGGATAATTCTCCTGTAAGTATTCCTTTAGAAGAAGTTTTTTATTTACCTTGATTATGCAAATTTAAAAGTTGCCAGGCTTTGTCATCTTGAGCTTGTCGAAAGATGTCGAAGCCGGTCTTAGGTTTGAAAAGTGGCTTCCTTTTGAAAGCGGCCACTCTTCGGAAATAACCCGCCTTCGACAAGCTCAGGCTGACAGCATTCAAGCTCAGGCTTGTACACCCTAAGAAACGAAAGTGATAAAACAATTAATTTTAAAACAAAAACAATGTTATTAGATAAACAACTCATAGCCGACAGCAACAGCAAAGCATTAGCCGCACATCAGCGTAAATTTAATTTTGCTGCTGAAAGCATTCCCAATGCAGAAGCCATTATCAAAAAATTAATGGACTTCCAGGTGGCAATTCCAAGCTGGGCATTGGGCACAGGTGGTACAAGGTTTGGCCGTTTTCCAGGTGCAGGCGAGCCCGGAAGTTTGGAAGAAAAAATTGAAGATGTAGGTTTGCTGCATGCATTGAACGATTCTAGCGGTGCTATTTCATTGCACATTCCATGGGATATTCCCACCAACGCCAATGATATAAAATCTTTAGCTGCACAGCATGGTTTATTATTTGATGCGGTTAACTCCAACACTTTTCAAAATCAACCGGGCCAAAAAGAAAGTTACAAATTCGGTTCGTTGCAGCATGTTGATAAAGCAGTGCGCAAACAAGCGGTTGAACACAATATTGAAGTGATCAAACATGGTGTGGCACTGGGTTCCAAATCACTCACTGTTTGGCTGGCAGATGGCAGTTGTTTCCCCGGCCAGTTGAATTTCAGGCGTGCATTTGAAAACACACTGGAAGGCTTACACGAAATTTATGCAGCTTTGCCTGCAGACTGGAAAGTGTTTGTAGAATACAAAGCTTACGAACCTAATTTTTATTCCATGGCAGTGGGGGATTGGGGCCAATCATTATTGTACGCCAATAAACTGGGTAATAAAGCTTATACATTGGTTGATTTAGGTCATCATTTGCCCAATGCCAATATTGAACAGATCGTATCTTTATTGTTGATGGAAGGCAAGCTGGGCGGCTTTCATTTTAACGATAGTAAATATGGTGATGATGATCTTACCGTTGGCAGCATGAAGCCTTACCAGCTGTTTTTAATTTTTAATGAACTGGTGGAAGGTATGGATGCTAAAGGCATGAACCACGCCACTGATTTAGGATGGATGATTGATGCCAGCCACAATGTGAAAGATCCATTAGAAGATCTGTTGCAATCTGTAGAAGCGATCATGATCGCCTATACACATGCATTGTTAGTTGACAGAAAAAAATTAAATGAAGCGCAAATGAATAATGATGTGGTGGCGGCGCAGGAAGTGTTGCAAAATACTTTCCGAACAGATGTTCGCTCTATAGTTGCAGAAGCAAGATTAAGAGCAGGAGCAGCATTAGACCCCATCTCATTTTTCAGAAACGAAAAAATAAGACAACAGTTAATTAAAGCAAGAGGAACAAGTACTGTAGCTACCGGATTATAATTGCTTTTTTTAAAATTTTCCCACGAAGGCACAAAGAACACAAAGACAACCTTAGTGCGCTTGGTGGCTTTGTGGGAAAAATGTTTTCAATAGACTTTAAATTATTCAAGCAGTATGATAAAGGATGGTCCAATTCACTATTGACCATTCACCATTCACCACTCACGATGAACCCAACTCCTGTTATAGCAATTTTCGATGTTGGTAAAACCAATAAAAAGCTGTTCCTGTTTGATGAACATTACAGGATCGTGTACGAGAAAACGTTACAGTTTACCGAAACGGTTGATGAAGATGGCGACCCCTGCGAAAATTTAGAAGCCTTAACAGCATGGGGCAGAGATTCGCTGAAAGAATTAATTGACCTGGGAGAGTTTGATATTAAGGCATTGAATTTTTCTGCGTACGGTGCCAGCTTTGTATATATTGATGAAGATTGAAAACCAGTAGCACCACTATACAATTACCTCAAGCCTTTTCCCGAAGACCTGAAGAAAAAATTTTACGGGGATTATGGAGGAGAGATACCCGTTTCAATGATCACCGCTTCGCCGGTATTGGGTAATTTAAATTCAGGGATGCAGTTGTACAGGTTAAAATATAAACGCCCTGAAATATTCAAGCAAATACATTACGCTTTACACCTGCCGCAATATTTAAGTTATTTAATTACCAACCAGGCTTACAGCGACATCACCAGTATCGGCTGCCATACCGGCCTTTGGAATTTTCCACAGGATAATTATCACGAATGGGTTTTTAGAGAAGGGATCACTGAAAAACTGGCGCCGTTATATTCTTCTGCTGATGTGGTAGATGCAAGGGCCTTTTGGAAAGATTTTAAAGTAGGCATCGGCCTGCATGATTCTTCTGCTGCACTCATCCCTTACTTAGCTTGTTTTAGCGAACCATTTGTTTTAATATCAACAGGAACATGGTGTATCACTTTAAATCCTTTTAATAAACATCCTTTAACTGAAGATGAACTAAAACAGGATTGTCTTTGTTATATGAGTTACCGCGGCGAACCTGTAAAAGCAAGCCGCTTATTTGCAGGCAATGAACATGAAATTGAAACCAAAAGATTAGCACAATATTTTAATAAGCCCAATGATTTTTATAAAACGGTGGAGTACGATGAAAAAATAATCACAGCATTTACAAGAACTAACCCTGCAGCACCGGAAATAAAATTTGCAGAAAGAAATTTGAACGACTATAAAAATTATGAAACAGCTTATCATCGTTTGATGCTGGATATCATGTGGCAGCAACTAGCATCAACAAAACTGGTTTTGCAGGATGAAAATGTAAACCGTATTTTTGTTGACGGTGGCTTTAGCAAGAATCCCATTTATATGCATTTGCTTGCTGAAGCTTTTCCTGATATGGAAGTGTATGCCGCATCAGTAGCACAGGCAACGGCTGTGGGCGCTGCGCTGGCAATACATAAACACTGGAACAGCAAGCCGCTGCCCGGAGATATTATTGACCTTAAATTTTATGCAAAGCCAACCATAGTGTAATGAATGTAGGATTGTTTATACCCTGTTACGTCAACCAGTTTTATCCGCAGGTGGCCATTGCAACATTAGAACTCCTGGAAAAATTGAATTGCAAAGTCGGTTATCCCTTAAACCAAACCTGCTGCGGTCAACCGATGGCAAATTCCGGTTATGAAAAGATGGCGCAATCCTGCAACGAATTATTTACTGATAATTTTGCTGAATACGATTATGTCGTTTGCCCTTCTGGCAGTTGTACGCTGCACATTAAAGATCATTTGCACAGTCATAAAAATGAAAAGGCATCAACAGCCATTCAGCATAAAGTTTTTGAACTGGCAGAATTTTTAGTGGATGTATTGAAAGTAGAAAATATCAATGCCTCATTTCCTTATAAAGTGGGTGTGCACCAAAGTTGTCACGGACAAAGAGGTTTGCATACATCTCAAATGTCGGAGTTGGTTGGAGAACCATTTTCAAAAACTGATTTCTTACTAAAAAAAGTAAAAGATATTGAATTAATGAAATTAGACAGGACAGATGAATGTTGCGGTTTTGGCGGTACGTTTTGTGTGGTGGAAGAAGCAGTGAGTGCTAAAATGGGAAAAGACCGTGTGAAAGATCATGAAAAAAATAATGTACAAGTGATCACCGGCGGAGACATGAGTTGCCTGATGCATTTAGAAGGGATATTAAAAAGAAAAAAAAGTACGATACAGATAAAGCATATTGCAGAGATTTTGAACAGCGGAACGTGAGACGTGAGTAGTGAATCGTGAGGCGTGAGTAGTGAGACGTGAGTGGTGAGTCGTGAAGATCTGTCGTCCGTGGTCCGTCGTCCGTTGTCAGTCGTCCGTGGTCCGTCGTCATCGCAATTTGAAGTATAACTAACAAAAAAAACGCCAACAAGCCAAGTAAACCATGTCTTCAACCAACGCAAAACATCCTGAATTGTCCACCATCTTCAACAAAGATGAAGCAAGGGTGGATTGGCATGATGAAACTTTATGGTGGATACGGCAGAAAAGAGATAAAGCAGCATGGACAATTCCTGAATGGGAACAATTAAGAGAAACTGCATCGGCCATTAAAGATAATGTGCTCAGTAATTTACATGACTATTTACTGGAGTTTGAAAAAAATGCTACCGCAAATGGTATTGTTGTGCATTGGGCTGCAGATGGAAAGGAGCACAACGAAATTATTCATTCCATCTTACAGGAAAATAAAGTTAGCCAGATCGTTAAAAGCAAATCGATGCTAACGGAAGAGTGTGGACTAAATGAATATCTTGCTAAAAATAATATTGATGTGGTGGATACGGATTTGGGAGAACGCATTGTACAGTTAGCCAACGAACATCCCAGCCATATTGTATTGCCCTGTATCCACTGGAAAAAAGAAGAGATAGGGGAGTTGTTTCACAAGCATTTAAATACACCTAAAGGTAACGCAGACCCGCAGTTTTTAACCAATGCAGCAAGGATACATTTAAGAGAAAAATTTTTGACAAGAAGGATCGCTATCACAGGAGTGAACTTTGCTGTTGCAGAAACAGGAGAGTTTGTAGTATGCACCAATGAAGGCAATGCAGATATGGGTGCTCACCTGGCAGATGTACACATTGCCTGTATGGGAATTGAAAAAATTATTCCGCAGCGCAAACACCTCGGCGTTTTTTTACGCCTGCTGGCACGCAGCGCCACGGGCCAGCCAATTACCACGTACAGCAGCCATTTTAAAAAACCGAATGCCCATCAAAAAGTGCATATTGTTTTAGTGGATAATGGCAGAACGGTGCAATTAGGAAGAGCATCATTCCGCAATTCGCTTAAATGTATCCGCTGTGCAGCCTGCTTCAACACCTGCCCGGTGTACAGGAGAAGCGGCGGACATAGTTATCATACCGCAATAGCTGGTCCGATAGGTGCAATACTGGCGCCCAACCTGGATATGAAAAAATATGCCGACCTGCCCTTTGCATCCACACTTTGTGGCAGTTGCAGCAATGTATGCCCGGTAAAAATTGATATCCACAACCAATTGTATCAATGGCGCCAGGTAATAACCGAAGAAGGCTATTCTCCTAAAACCAAAACAATGGCTATGAAAGTGATGGCGGCCACTTTATCAAAACCAGGGCTTTTTAATTTTGCCGGCAAGGCCGGAAGGTGGGTTGTAAAATACTTGCCCTTCCTTGTAAACAACAGGCTCAATCCCTGGTATAAACAAAGAGACCTGCCCGCTGCTCCAAAACAATCATTTACAGAGTGGTATAAAAAAAACAGGAAATGAACAGCAGGGAAAAAATATTATCGGCAATAAAAACTAACCAGCCTCAATTGCAGCAACTGCCTGCATTGGAACAACTTGCTGCTGTACGTTATGAAGATAAACTACAACAATTTATTGCTGTATTAAAGACCATTGGTGGTACTGTGATTGAGATCAGCAATACAAATGAGATTATTGAATATGTGAAGTATACTTTCAATGACCATCAGAATTATGTTACCACACTACCGCAATTAGAAGGAATTAATCAATTGGATGAAAATTTAGATCCGCATATCCTGGAAAATATTGAAGTAGCTATTGTAAACGCATTATTTGGCGTTGCAGAAAATGGATCAGTTTGGCTTACTGATGATGAAATGAAGATAAGGGCCTTACCTTTTATTTGTCAGCACCTGGTAGTGTTGCTGGATAAAAAAAGTGTGGTAAATAATATGCATGAAGCATATAATCTTATTGGGAATAACACCTATGAGTTTGGTGTTTTTATTGCCGGACCTTCAAAAACTGCTGATATTGAACAATCCCTCGTTCTTGGTGCGCATGGCCCCAAAACCATGACCGTTTTTCTTTGTAATTAACCAATTTAATTTGTTTTGCAGGTATGTGGATAAGCCGCTGTCAGCAACAGTTTTACAGGATGCCACAGGATAGTCAGCTATTAATCAAATGTTAATTTGCTTGCGTTAACAATCAATTAGGTTCAGGCTGATATTTCTTGCTGCTAGTAATAAAAAGCCTCTGGTTGAGAATTACAAAAATTTCGAACTGAAGACTTTTTTATTTCGAAAAGAATACGAACTGCTATATGAGAAAAATAAACCTTCTTCTTCACACACAAAACCTGCACTCTGGTTTTGCAATTTCAAAACTTATCCGGCAATATTTGTAATTGTGTAAGGTGATTTTTTTTATATAGCATTATAGTATAAATATTTAATTATTTATCCAAAGCAGGATTTTATATGCATAAAAAAATTTACCAACTGGCGTATGTAGTATTGTTTGCTGCATTGTTTACTTCTTGTAAAAAGAAATTTGATGACTACTATGCAAGGCCTGATAATCTTGCCGACCCTATCTACAAACAATTAGTGGATAATGGAAAGTTCACCAACTTTGTTTCACTTATTGATAAAGCCGGTTATAAACAAACACTGGCAGCTGCAGGTTACTGGACAATTTTTGCACCTACAGATTCCGCATTTACTGCAGATGCTGAATTTGCTGCATTTATTAAAGACCGTGGCTTCAACAACGTTGCATCACTGGATTCTGTAACTGCACAAATGATTGTGCAATATCTTTTAGTTTACAATGCTTTTCCAAGATCAGACATAGATGATTACCAATCCAGTTTAGGATGGGTGCCCGACAATGCGTTTAAAAGACGGACTGCTTATTACACCGGTTTCTACAATGATACTTCGTATACGGGTACGGCTTATAAAGCAGTTGCATCTAACAGGAATAACACCAGCAGTAATACCGGTTATTATGTATCTGCTGATAATGGCAATAAATATATCCCCTGCTTTACCAGTGATTATTTTGCAAAGCAGGGCTTATCAGCAGCCGACTATAATTATTTTTATCCGGCCTCAACTTTTTCAGGATTCAATATTGCCAATGCAAATGTTACACAAAAAGATATCACTGCTGAAAATGGAGTGATCCATATCATTAACAGGGTGGTTACTCCTGCAAAAAGTATCGACGAGTATTTACGCAACAAACCACAATACAGTCTCTTCAGAAGCATACTGGAACAGTTTATGGTATTGTTCATTAAGAACGCTGATGCCACTCACCGTTACCAGGTTTTACATGGCGGCAGCCAGGATGTGGTGGTAAAAGTATATTCCAACCTGCTGGCATTTTCTCCCAATAATGAAAATTATTTTAAACTGCAGGATAACGATGCTCAACGTGACGGGTGGACGATGTTTGTACCCACCAATGATTCACTGAGCAAGTATATCAATACAGTGGTGCTGCAGCAATATCCCTCTATCAATTCATTACCCATAAGCATCATTGCCGATTTATTGAATGCACACCTGTGGCAAAGTACTGTATGGCCCAGCAAGTTCAACAGTACATTTAATTTCCTGGGCGAACCTGCTAAAATGAATCCTGCTACAGATATTATTGATAAAAAAGTTTTAAGCAATGGTCTTTTCTATGGTACAAAAAAAGTTAATGAGCCCAATGTATTTGCTACCGTATATGGTAAATCGTACCTGAACCCCCGTTACAGTTTAATGACCAGGCTGCTGGATATGGAAATAAAAAGCACCATTACAAACCCGAATGTTAAATATACTTTGTTCATGATGTCGGATGCAGTGCTGGCGGCTAGGGGTTACAGTTATAATGCAGGCTCTAATGGCTGGGTATTTACCAATCCCGTTGGCGGCGCCACATCTACCAATGACAGTAACAGGCTGAACTTATTAAGGATGTTGTATTCCGGTGTAATAGAAACACCCAACAATGAACTGAACGGCATAGGCACAACAGGTTTTAAAGGCATCATCGGTTCTTATGGCGGCGAATACATTAAATACGATGGCAACCAGGTATTTACTGCGGGTACTATTGAACGTAATGTAACTGTTAAAATAGACAGCGTGGTAAAAGTGCTCAATGGGCAGGTGGTGTACCTCAACGACCTGTTGTATTTCCCTTATCTTAATATCGGGCAAAACCTTGCTGGATTAGGTACACCGGCAACATCAGAATTTAATTACTTCTGGAACTACTTAAAAAATTCCACTTTATTCAATACCACCACTTCCGAAATCACCGGTATTGCAGGTGGTTCATTCTATACCGTATTTGTTCCCAATAAAGCAGCCATTGTACAGGCCATTAATGATGGTATGTTACCCGGTACTGCAGGTGTACCCAACTTTACGCCTACACTAACTGCAGATAAATTAAAAGTAGAAAACTTTATCAACTATCACATTTTGGATAAACGTACAGTTATCGCCAATGGTAATGATATAGGTGCTTTTCCATCGTTATTAAAAAATGCAGTGGGCGACCCGGTAACCTTCTCCATACTTTATCCCGGTGGTGTTTTTGAACTGGGCGATGGCTACAACCGTAAAGCACATATGGTAACGGCATTAAGTAATAATTTATCCAACCGAACGGTAATTCACCTGATGGATAACTATATGAAATACTAAGTAGAAAAAAGATATTGTATTTTAAGCACTAATAAACAAAAGTAATTGCATAATGAAAGTTTTAATTACAAAAATCAGCTTCCTGTTGTTTGTTGTATTGTTAGCCGGTATGGCAAGGGCACAGGTAACCACCATCACCCTGCAGGGAAAGATACTAGGGCCCAATAAAAACCCTGTTGAACATGTTACTATTGCAGAGGTTGATGCTGACGGAAGAACTGTACATGCTGTAAAAACTGATGTGGAAGGAAATTTTGTAATTAAAATTTCCAGCACCAAAAATAAATTATCTATCAGCCATATCAGTTTCCGCACACAGGTGCTGGCTATTAACAACCGCACTACTTATAATGTTACCATGGAAAGTAACAGCAAGGATATGGGTGATGTAGTGGTGGTATCGCAAAGAAAATCAGATAATGGTAACGTATCCATACCTGAAAGGGAATTAACAACAGCACAATCTCACATTGCCGCAAAAGACCTTGAAGAGATGCAGGCGGCATCTATTGACCAGGCATTACAGGGACGCCTGCCCGGAGTTGATATCACTGCTAACTCAGGTGATCCCGGCGCTGGTATGCAAATACGCATCAGGGGTACTTCATCTATTAACTCTTCTAACGATCCGCTGATAGTAGTGGACGGCATGCCTTACGAAACTGCTATACCGTCTGACTTTAATTTCGGATCGGCAGATGACCAGGGTTATGCAAGCCTGATCAATATTGCACCTACTGATATCAAAGACATTACCATTTTAAAAGATGCTGCTGCCACTGCAGTATGGGGATCAAGAGCTGCAAACGGAGTAGTGGTGATCACTACAAAACGCGGTGCTGTTGGCAAACCTGCATTTACTTACACTAACAAAACTTCTATCACCAAACAACCCGAAGCAATTCCAATGCTTACCGGTGACCAGTATTCCACATTGATACCTGAAGCGTATATGAATTCAACAGGTACGCCCTTAAATACACAAAATGTAAAAGAATTCCAGTACGATCCCAATGATCCTTACTGGTACAATAATTACAGTAAGAATACCAACTGGATAAAAGCGATCACTCAATTGGGTGTAACACAGGATCATAACATTTCAATGACAGGTGGTGGTGAAAAAGCAAGGTATTATGCATCACTCGGCTACCTGGATCAGAAAGGTACCACTATCGGTACTTATTTAAAACGCATCAGCACACGTATCAATTTAGATTATATAGTTTCTGAACGCATCCGCTTTAAATCCGATCTATCCTATTCTTACACCGATAACAACAGGAATTTTGCTTTGAATTTAAGAGACCTTGCTTATCGTAAAATGCCTAACATGAGCATTTATGAATATGATGAATACGGCAATTTATCGGGCAATTATTTTTCACCTGCCACCAATATCCAGGGCCAGTACCTGGGTGTAAGTACAAGCGGTACCGTTAGTGGCACCAGCAACCCGGTGGCACTGGCAAAGGAAGCCAAATACAATATCATAAGCCAGAGGGTAACGCCGCATTTTAATTTGCAGTACGAGATACTGAAGAAAGTACTGATGGCTACTTTTGATGTGCAGTTTGATATCAACAACAATAAGAACAACAGCTTTCTGCCGCAAACCGCAACAGGAAGACCATGGACAGAAACTTCTGTGAACAGGGCCTATGACGGAGATATAGATGTGTTTAACGTGCAATCAAAAACCAACCTGGTGTACACACCAACTTTTAAAAGCCCCAATCATTCTTTGATCAGCTTTATTTCTTTAAGCACTTACGATAATAAATATGTATCGCAGGAAATACTTACATCTAATACAGCTTCTTCAGTGCTGCAGGACCCATCATCGCCTTCACGTACCATAAACAGTGATGCAAGGCTGGTAGCAACCACCGGGCAAACACGCAGTGTTGGTTTATTATTCAATGCACAATACGGTTATAAAGACAGGTATATTTTTAATGCCGGTGTTCGTGGTGATGGTAACTCAAGATTTGGCCCGCAAAACCGTTATGCATTATTTCCTTCTGCATCGGTGCGCTGGAGGTTATCTGACGAAAAATTCATGAAACGTTTTCAGAAAAATATTGATGACCTTAGTTTAAGGGCCAGCTATGGAGAATCGGGCAATGCACCCAGGAGAGATTACAGTTATATCAATACCTACAATACTTTTACCTGGACTTATTTGGGACAAGCGGGTGTATATCCTGCCAGCATGCAGCTGAGTGATTTAAAATGGGAAACTATTGTAGGGCAAAATGTGGGCGTAAACCTTAGCATGTTCAAAAGGCGTTTTACTGCTGATGCAGAATTCTATGTTAACCGTACTAAAAATATGTTCTTCCCCGGATTGCAGATCGCTTCTATCAATGGTTTCAGCAATGTGGATATGAACGTGGGCACCATGGATAACCAGGGTTTTGAATTAGGCCTTGGTGTAACGCCTTACAAAACCAAAAAATGGCAGGTGGATTTTAATTTCAATATTGCACGTAACATCAATATAATACGTGAAATATCTGACCTGTATCCTCTTGATAAAGGAGACATCACTGCCAATGGTCAATACAAAACATTCCTGCAGGTAAATAATCCTTTTGGTTCTTTCTATGGTTTCAAATACAAAGGTGTTTATAAAGACCTGGCATCTACCATTGCAACAGATGCAAGCGGAAAAAATATTATCGGCCCCACTGGTCAAACCATATACATGAAGTTTAACTACCCAAGTATTGGTTATACATTCCAGCCGGGTGATGCCATGTATGAAGACATTAACCATGATGGCAACATCAACTACCAGGATATTGTTTATCTCGGTAACAGCAATCCTAAATTCACCGGTGGCTTTGGTACTTCAGTAACTTATAAAGGCGTATGGAAATTCAGTACCTTCTTTAACTACAGGTATAAGGTAGACCTGGTGAATGGCACCAAGATATATACCACCAACATGTATGGTTTCGATAACCAGAGTACTGCTACTTTAAGAAGGTGGAGACAGGATGGAGATGTAACCGATATACCAAGAGCGCTTTACCGTACAGGTTATAACTGGCTGGGCAGCGACAGGTATGTGGAAGATGGTTCCTTCCTGCGTTTCAGAACAGCAACTGTGCGTTATACAATGCCTAAAAAAATGGTGCAGAAATTAAAAGTAAAAAACCTGAGTGCCTATGTTACTGTTGAAAATTTATTTACCTGGACAAATTATACCGGCCAGGATCCTGAAGCAAGTGTAAGAGGAAGTGATCCTTTCCGTGTGGCAATTGATAATTCCTACACACCACCGGTAAAAACATATACCATTGGTGTAACAGCAAGTTTTTAAAATGATTTAAACAAAATACAATGTTTACAAGAACAATTTTTAAAGTATTGATGGTGGTGTTATTACTGCCGGTGGTATCCTGTAAAAAATGGCTCGACCTGCAACCGCAAGATGGTTTAACAGGTGCTGAGTACTGGAAAACAAAAGAGCAGGTACAGGCTGCCGTTACTGGTATCTATGCATCACTTCTTGGCTCTGCAACAGGTTCAAGAAATGCTGCAGAAACATTTTTCCTGTGGGGAGAACTGAGAGCTGATATGCTTACCAGCACACTGGCTACCACCAACGAACAGATTGATGTGATCAATGTAAATATTCTTCCTACCAATTCCATCGCCAACTGGAAAGGTATCTATGAAACCATTAACTATTGCAATACAGTTATTGCTTTTGCACCCGGCGTACTGGCAAAGGATGCAACATTTACACAAACTGCATTGGACAGGGCAGTGGCAGAAGCCAAAGCCATCAGGGCGCTGATGTATTTTTACCTGGTACGTACTTTTGACCAGGTGCCTTTAAAACTAACCGCCACTTCAAGCGATAAAGACATTATTTCCTTAGCCAAAAGCAGCCAGGATACAGTGCTGGCCCAGGTATTAAAAGATCTTAACGAAGCAGAAGTTTATGCAGTAACAGATTATGGCGACAGGGCTTCCAACAAAGGAAGAATTACTAAAGCAGCTATCAATGCAATACAGGCCGATGTGTATTTGTGGCAGGAAAAATATACGGAATGTGTTGCGGCATGCAATAAAATTATCAATAGTAATTCTTTTGGTTTGATAAGCGGAAATGATGCTAACCTGTGGTACCAAACCTTATATGTAAATGGTAACAGCAACGAAAGCATTTTTGAATTGCAATTTGATAACCAGGCTTTAAATACATTCTATACCCTTTTTAATACCAACCAGAAGAAATTTTTAGCCAACCCTATTGTGATGGATGAAGTGTATACGGTTGATTTTACTGATCCCTTAAAATATGATATCAGGGCAGATGGTGCTGCTGTAAGAGCTACCGATCAGCTGATATGGAAATACATGGGCCTTAGCAACACTACTTCAAGGGCACAGGTGGAATCTTATGCACACTGGATCATGTACAGGTATGCGGATGTGTTACTGATGAAGGCTGAAGCACAAAACCAGTTAGGCAATGGCCAGGAAGCACTGGATATTGTAAGCCTGATAAGAACAAGAGCAAGAGCATTAATTGCAACACAACAAAATCTTGCAGCAACTGACAAGGTAGGAATAGCAGATTATGTACTTAAAGAAAGAGCAAGAGAATTTGCGTTTGAGGGTAAACGTTGGTTTGATATTTTAAGAAATGCACGCAGAAATAATTATCAGCGCCTGGATCTGTTGCTGGATATGATTGCCGGTACGGTACCTCCAAACCGCCAGCAATCAGCCATTGCAAAATTCAAAGATAAGAATTGCCATTACCTGCCCATTTACACTTATGAACTAACCACTAATAAAGCCTTAGTGCAAAACCCTTTTTATAAATAATAATTGTTTTTAAAAATTAAAACTGAGCATATGAAAAAATATTTAAGCATCCTGGTTTCAGCAATTGCTGGTCTGCTTATAATTTTTTATACAGGTAGCTGTAAAAAAATAAAATACGTGGAAACCACCACCAGCGACCTGAATATCTATGGCTACATAAAAGCCAACCCTTCCAAATATTCCTCTATTACTGCAATAGTGGATAAATCGGGGTACGCCGGCTTTTTAAATGCATACGGTTCCTATACCATGTTTGTACCCACAGATAGTGCAGTGGGCATTTACTTAGCAGAAGTAAACAAAACCTTAACCGGTTTAACAGAGAAGGAAGCCCAGGATATTGTAAAATTTCATTTGCTGCAGGATACATTGCCTACATCCAGCTTTAAAGATGGTAAGTTACCCACTATTACCATGTATGGTCAATTCCTTGTAACTGCTACAGTAAATGATAAAGGCGTATCTACCATTTTAGTAAACAGGCAGGGAACTATCACTGCAGGAAATATTAAAACCGGTAATGGTTTAATACACCAGATTGACAGGGTATTAAAACCTGCATCAAAAAGCATTGCAGAATTAATTGCAGCAGATACAAGGTTCACCATTTTTCAGCAGGCATTACAGGCAACAGGATATTATGATACACTTAATACTATCAACAGTACAGATCCTGCATTGAGAAGATGGTTTACTGTTTTAGCTGAAACCAACCAGGCTTTGGCAGATTCTGGTATTACCAGTTTTGCAGCATTAAAAGCAAAATACAGCAATACCGGTAATCCTTTAAATCCATTGGATAGTTTGAGTATCTATGTGAAATACCATATTATGCCCGATACAAAATATCTTGCTGATATTGTATCTGCAAGCTCTCATATTACACTGGCGCCATTAGAAGTACTGGCATCAAAATTAGATGATGTAAAAGTACTGATCAACGATCTTGACTTTAATGGTGTACACGAAAAAGGAGTGGAGCTGGAACGTTCAACAAGTGATATCTCTGCAACAACTGGTGTGTTACATACTGCACTGGCACATTTTGCACCCAAGGTTCGCCAACCATCAGCAGTATATTGGGATGTGGCTGATTTTCCTGAAGTAAGAAAATTACCTGCCGTATTCAGAAGGAGCAATTTCAGTTTTGCTTATGGTTCTATTAAAGATATTACCTGGGACAGGACTACTAACACCCTGGATTATGTGTACTCAAATGGAGGTAGCGTGCCTACTTATTTTTTAGACTATTTAAATGTGCCGATGGGAAACACCACACGTCACAACTGGATAGAATTTACCACGCCAATAATTATTAAAGGAAGGTATAAAGTATGGGTTTGTTACAGGGCAGCTAAAGGTTCAGGAACTGTAGGTTTACCCGGAGGTTCCAATATGCCCGTGCAACCTTCATTTGATGGAGTTGATCTTTCAAGACAATTTAATTTTTGTGAGTGGCGTCCGGTTTTAAGTGATGGGGAACTGGAAGCGTTAGGCTGGAAAAAATATTCACCAAGCTCTATTCAAAACATGACAGGTAAATTTTTAGGCATAATAGATGTGCCCACTACTGACAGGCACAAGTTTAAATTAAGATCATTGCCTGCTGCAGGTACAGGCAATCCTACTGATTACCTGGACATGGTGCATTTTATTCCGATCAACCAAAATCAATATTTACCAAGATTTGCTAATGATGGAACATTGCAGTATTTCTAAACGGCAGATAAAAAAGTAGCAATAAAATATTACAAAATGTATAATAAAAAATATTTAGCGGGTATCGTTTTGCTTTTTACAATCATAATTTCAGGTTGTAATAAATGGAAAGATCATACGGAGATCACTCAACAGGACCTTACACAAAACCTGTTACAAGCTGTTTCGGCAAATCCCGATCTTAGTAAGTTCAGAGAATATATTGCATTGGCCGGTTTGGATTCTGTGTTGCAAAATTCTAAAATGTACACTATCTGGGCGCCTACCAATACGGCTTTACAAACTATCGATCCCGCTACGGTTGCGGATAAGGTAAAACTTAAAGCTTTTATATTCAACCATATTTCCAATCAATTGTATTTTACAAAAGATGTGGTGGTGCCTGCACGTATACTGATGCTGAGTGGTAAGTACAATAATTTCAGTACTGCAAAATTTGATGAAGCAGGATTAATTACAACAGATAAATATGTTAAGAATGGTGTACTGCATACAATCAATGCAATGGTGCCTCCTTTGCAAAACATCTGGGATTTTATCAATGCAACTACGGCACAGTATGCACAAAATGCTTACATCAAATCGTTAAACTATAATGCTTTTGATGCTTCGCAGGCAGTAATTGACAGTATAAGTGTAACAACTGGTTTGCCTATCTATCATCCGGGTACAGGATTAGTGGCCAGGAATTATTTTAACGACAAAGTGTATGATACAAAGCGGGAGGATAAACAATACACCTACTTTGTAATGCAGGATGCCAATTTTGTGGTAGAAGCAGATTCCTTAAAGCCTTATTTTGCCACTACCACCACCACCGCTACAGATAGTTTAACAAGATGGAACGTGGTTAAGGATCTTGCTTATGATGCACCTTATCCAACAGCATTCCAGGTACCTCAGCCGCTGGTTTCAAAATTTGGGGTAAGCGTTCCTGTTAGCCTTGCTTATGTAGTGGATGTAAAGAGAATGAGTAACGGCTATGTGTACATCATGAGTAAACTGGATGTACCCACCAAAAATAAATTTTTGCCTATCACTTTAGAAGGAGAGTTTCCTTCAGGATTTTTGCAATACGACAAATCGGGCTTCATTAACTACAGGCTCCGCTTAAACCCGGTTACAAGCACCAACTTTACCGATATTTTAGTAAGCGGGCATGGGGTTACCACATTCTATGCTTTTTACAGAACCAATGAATTGCCATCGGTAAAATACCAGGTATATGCCAAAGCCACCAACGATTTTCAAACAGCAGCATTCAACCAAACCATTAATGCGTGGAATACAGGCTTAGGTGCATTAACGGGAACATTAACACATGCGGTGCCGTTATACACTGCTGCCGGCGGATATGACGAAAAGTATATAGGAGACATCACCAATACCAGGTATGGGACGGTTGACTGGCGGATAACAGCTGTTACCACCGGTCCCATACTGCTGGATTATTTAAGATTAGTACCGGTACCATAAATTCTTTATCAAAGTTTATCATTCTATTATCATGCATATTTTCAAAAAAATACTTACACTGTCTGTTGCACTAGCTGCCTGTTTTTCCGTGCCTGCACAGAAAAAAAACACACCGGCTGCCGGAAATAAATTCAGGGTAGAAGGTACCGTTAGTAACGCAGCCACAGGAAAACCGATCCGGGGTATACGATTGACGTATAAAGAATTTGCTGCTTCAATTACTGACAGCAGTGGTACCTTCACCATTAATCTTCCGGCGGATAAAGGATTGTTGTTACTGGAAGGCGACGGCTACCAGTCCAAAGAAGTACCGGTACAGGGATTACATACATTAAAGATCGTGATGTATGAAGATGGTTTTTCTTCCGCATCCGATGATGTGGATCTTATACAGGGAAGAACAACAAGAACACTTGCACCATATGCAGTGACCGCTGTTCCGGTTACTGATGGATGGAACAGGGACGGAGAAACGCCTGATGCTTACATGCAGGGAAAAGTAGCCGGCCTGAATGTTATCCGGCGCAGCGGAACACAGAACATTGGTGCTGCAATGTTCTTAAGAGGTATCAATTCATTGTATGCCACCAACCAGCCATTGATAATTGTGGATGGAATAATCTTCAACAACAGCAGTGTGGGTGGTTCTATCATCTCTAATAATTATTCTAATCCATTATCAACAATTGATGTAAGAGATATTGATAACATCACCGTACTTAAAGATGCTTCCTCTTTATACGGAACAAAAGGCGGCAATGGCGCCATCATCATCACTACCATAAGAGCTAAAGAGTTAGGAACAAAAATTGATTTTGCAGTTTATGGTGGTTACAACATGATGCCTAAAAATTTACCGGTATTAAAATCAGGTGATTACAGAACCTATCTTTCTGAGCTACTGAAAACAAAAGGTATGAGTGATGCAGACATTCAGAAGCAGCCTTACATGAATGATGATCCGTCTGTAGCCGGCTATTATGCCTATCATAATGAAACCAACTGGCAGAACCTGGTGATGCAAAATGCTTACACTAAAAACATTTACCTGAAAGTTACCGGTGGCGATAACATTGCTAAATACGCTCTTTCGTTAGGCTTTTTAAATAACGACGGGCTTACAAAAAATACTGACCTCTCCAAATATAACATGCGCTTTAACGGCGACCTTAACTTAAGCCGCCGTATGACGGCAACGACTAACCTGAGTTTTAGTTTTTCTGAACAGAACCTGAGAGACCAGGGAAATGCGGCAAAAACGAATCCTCTTTTCCTGGCTTTGGTTAAAGCACCTTTTCTGCGTACCAACGAAGTTTCAGCAACCGGCGTAGAGTCTCCCTCTCTTGCAGACAAGGATACACTGAACATTAGTAACCCGGTAGCAATAACCACTACGGGACAAGGCCTTAATAAAGCTTACCGCTTTTTAGGCTCCATGGGATTTAATTACGAGATCAGCAAGCACCTTGATTTTAACACCACTATTGGTATCATTTATAACAAGGTAAGGGAAAGCTTTTTTGTGCCAAGAAAGGGTGTGGTACCTGATACACTCTCCACTGCAATAGCTTACAGCAGGCTGGGATCGCAGGTTACTTCGCTTTTCTCCATATTCAATGATACCCGTTTAACTTATGCAAAAGTATTTGGTAAACTGCATTCATTATCCGTAAGGGCAGGAGCAAGGTATTTAAAAGATAAAACAGAACAGGATTACGGGCTGGGCTACAACTCAGCTATTGACGAACTGGTGAGTGTGGGCAATGGTGTAAATGCTTTAAGAAAGATTGGTGGTGAGATAGGGGAATCAAAATGGGTAAGCACTTATTTTAATGCGGATTATTCTTACGCAGATAAATATTTTTTATCGGCTAACCTTGCCAGTGATGCTTCCAGCCGCTTTGGAAAAAATGCAACCGGCGGCATTAACATCAACTCCAATGTATTCTCAGTACTGCCATCAGTATCAGCAGCATGGTTGATCTCAGCAGAAAAAGCAATGGCAAACAGCAAGATTGACCTGCTTAAATTAAGGGGTTCTTATGGTTTATCGGGCAACGATGATATTGGCAACTATACCGCACAGCAAACTTATGTTTCTCAAAACCTTTTAGGTATGGAAGGTCTTGTACGCAGTGGTATAGCTAACGATCAGTTGCAATGGGAAGAGGTTAAGAAATTAAATGTGGGTGCAGACCTTGCTGTATTGCATGAAAGATTGCAATTCAGCCTGGATGTGTATCATAACAAAACAGATAAATTAATTGTTTACGAACCAACACCAACAGCCAGCGGGTTTGATTATGTGGTAACCAACAGTGGCGGATTAAAAACTCATGGTGTTGAATTAACAACAACTGCAAGGATCATTAATCAAAAACATTTTAACTGGGATGCAGGATTTAATTTTGGCACCTATTCTACAAAAGTTACAAAATTACCCACTGCTAAGATCATTACATCATTTGCAGGCGCTACCTACATCACACAAGTTGGCGGAGCACCCAATGATTTTTACGGCCACCAGGCAAATGGCGTTTACGTTTCTGATGTGCAGGCTGCAGCAGAAGGTTTATCCATACGTAAAGCTGATGGAACTTTAGTACCGTTTAAAGGCGGCGATATCAGGTTTGCTGATCTGAACGGTGATAAGATAATTGATGATAACGACAGGATGGTTTTAGGAAATCCCAACCCGGATATTTTCGGATCGTTCTTTAATAAATTTTCTTACAAAAGATTCTCTTTAAACACTGTATTTACTTTTTCTTTTGGTAATGAAATTTATAATTACACCCGTGCACAACTGGAAGGTATGAGCAATGCGTACAACCAAACTGAAGCAGTACTCAACAGGTGGAGGAATAACGGGCAGGTTACCAATATGCCAAAAGCAACATGGGGCGATCCTATGGGCAACGCACGTTTCAGCAGCAGGTTTATTGAAGATGGTTCTTACCTGCGTTTAAGAGTGGTTACATTCTCTTATGATGTGCCCGTTAGATCAAGCTTCTTTAAATATGCAACGGTATATGCCACCGGCAACAATTTAATAACGTTAACTCATTATAAAGGCTACGATCCCGAATTCAGTGCTACAGAAAGCATCTTCGGGCAGGGCGTTGATAATACACTGGAGCCGCAGCTCAGGTCTGTGCAGGTTGGTTTCAGGGTAGGTTTATAATAATCATTCAGGTTTAAAATTTTTATAGCAATGAAATTAATTAATAAGATAACAGTTATATTTTTTACAGCAGGCGTTTTGTTCGCCATCAGTTCCTGTAAAAAATTAGTGGATGTGCAGCCACAAACCACGGTGGGTGTTGCCAACATGTACCGCAATGTATTTGATGCTGATGCAGCCGTAATTGGTATATACGGCAAAGTAATGAAACTGGCCAAACCCTGGATGCTGCTGAATGAACTAAGAGGCGACCTGATGGATATTACTGCTAACGCAGATGCTAACCTGCGCCAGTTAAGCGAACATACAGCCACTGTAAACAATCCTTACATTGACCCGCAGCCATTTTATGATGTGATAGTAAACTGCAATGATGTACTGTATAACTTTAAAAAAATGTATGCACAGAGTAAGATCAAGCAGGATGAATTTAACCAGCGTTACTCCGATGTGGCTTCAATAAGAAACTGGGTGTACCTGCAGTTAGGTATTCATTATGGTAAGATACCTTATGTAACCAATCCTGTGGTAACAGTAAAAGACCTGAAAGACAGTACTAATTTTCCAATGATAACATTACCTGTGTTAATTGATTCACTTGTGGCATTTGGCGAAAGCCTGCCTTTCACTGATGATTATCCTTCAGGTACCACACTACAAACTATAGTGGATGGTTACAGTACATCAAAGTTCTTTATCAATAAAAATATTTTAATGGGCGACCTTTACCTGTGGCAGGGACAATATGATAAAGCTGCAGACAGGTTTAAAAGAGTAATGGAGGTCAATGGCCCGGTAGGCAACTCAGAGCTTTGGTATAACCAGTACCGTATTTCAAGCTTTGGCAATGCAGGTATCTCGTATAGCCGTACACAGGATTTTAGTTCTTTAGTATATACCAATGGCTGGAGGTATTTATTTGAAAGGCCACAGGTGGATAACGAGTTTAACTGGGAAATGATATGGAACCTGCCATTTGATAAGAGTTTTGCACCGGAAGATCCTTTTATCGATTTATTTTCTCCCAATGGAGGAAGCTACCTGGTAAAGCCCGCTCAACAGGCCATGGATTACTGGAACGCACAAACGCAAACTTATGTGTTTACTGCGGCCACACCTACTGCCGGTGAAGTGTTAAGAGATAATTTTCCCACTGATTCCCGTGCTAATTTTACTTTCAGGAATATCAACGGGCAACCGGTGATCATGAAATACCTCTATAATTACCTGGGTACAGATAACCAGCCCATCAATGTGTTCAGTAAAACCGGTAAATGGTTCCTTTGCCGTGCAGCCAATTTGCACCTGCATTATGCAGAAGCGGCTAACCGTGCAGGTAAGTATAAAGTGGCTTATGCAATAACCAATAAAGGTA
>Ga0068859_100000284_pt1 | contig 50437 bp, 36 predicted proteins | sample KBSSwiS22_FD_66585 | JGI IMG/M metagenome (GOLD analysis project Ga0068859, IMG submission 66585) | Switchgrass rhizosphere microbial communities from Kellogg Biological Station, Michigan, USA - KBS Switchgrass S2-2 | ecosystem: Host-associated > Plants > Roots > Rhizosphere > Soil ... | reverse complement strand
AGGTTGGCGTTGCCGGTGTTGCGCACGGTCACGCCCAGCGTCCGCGTCTGCCCCACCGGCACGGTGCCGAAGTTCAGCGCCGCCGGCTGGAGGTCGACGTTGGGCGCGAGCGGCTCGGTCGCGGTGCCGCTCAGGCTCACGGTCACGCTCGGGCGCGCCGGGTCGTTGGACGAGATCACCAGCATGCGTGTGCTGCTCCCCGCCGCCTGCGGGTTGTAGCGAAGCCTCACGTTCTGCGAGCTCCCCGCCCCCACGTTGAAGGGCGCCGCCGGCGAGACGATCTCCATCGGCCCGCCGTTGATGCCCATCGCCTTGACGGTGAGCACGCCGGTCCCGGTGTTCTGGATCGCCAGCGTCCGCTCCACCGGCACCTTCGCCGGCGTCGTCCCGAACGCGATCGAATCGGGGCTCAGCTGGATCACCGGGACCTGCCCCGGCGTCACCGTGAAGACGTTGAAGGGCCGGAGGCCGCCCGAGAGACCGCCCGGATTCGTGACGTGGACCTCACGCTCCCCGATCGCCGCGGCGTCCGAGATGTGGATGATCCGGTGCAGCTCCGCCGTGGAGACGAAACCGAAGCCGGGTCCCGGCGGCGCGACCACCTCGATGCCCGCCGCGGGCTCGAAGCTCACGACGGTCTGCGGCGTGTAGTTGGCCCCCTCGATCTTCAGGTCGATGTTCCGCGTGCCCTGTTTGGCCGAGGAAGGCGTGAGCCTTTCGATCGTCGGGAAGACCAGCACGTGGAAGAGATCGATCACCTGGTCGTTGCCGCCGTTGGGATCGGTCTCGTTCCCCGCCACGCTCACCCGGTTGCCGTATTCCCCGTCCAGGACCGCCTTGGCGGTCATGACCACGGTCGCCGTCCCGCCCGCCGCGATATTGCCCAGGAAGCAGGAGACCACACGATCCCCCGAGCAGGAGCCCTGGCTCGGAGTGAAGACCGCATTGGTCAGCGTCAGCGGCAGGAAATCGGTCAACGTCGTCCCGGTCGAGAGCTCCGGCCCGTTGTTCTTCACCACGATCGTGAAGGTGACGCGGCCGCCCAGCAAGACGGGCTCGGGCGTGTGCGTCTTGGTGACCGCCCGATCGCAGCGCGCGTTCCCGGGCGCCTCGACGTCCAGGCAGGCGGTCGAGCTGTTGTTCCCGGTGTTCGGGTCGTGCTGCTCGCCGGTCACGTCCGCCGCGTTGCAGAAACGTCCCGCCTTCGTCGGCGTGACGACGATGGTGATGCTGGCCTCGGTGAACTTCTGCAGCGCCCCGATGGAGCAGACGACGGTGGGCGCGCCCGCGCAGGAGCCCAGCGTGGAGGTGGCCGACACCAGCGTGAGGTCCGGGAAGAGGTAGTCGGTCACGGTCACGCCGGTCGCCCGGTCCGGCCCGTTGTTCTTGACCGTGATGTGGAAGGTCACGCGGTCGCCCACCTTGGCGGGGTTCGGCGTCACCGTCTTCTCGACCTCCAGGTCCGATGCCGCGACCGTCACGTTATCCGTGGCCGTGTTGTTGCCGGGCACCGGGTCGCGCGGCTTGCCGGTGACGCGCGCGGTGTTGGTGAGCGTCCCCGGCTGTGTGGTCCGCACCGTGATGACGATCGACGCCCTGGCCCCCTTGGCCAGCGCACCGATCGTGCAGGTGACCGTCGCCGTGCCGGTGCAGGTGCCGGGCGCCGCCGCGGCCGAGACGAATTCCACGTCCGGCGGCAGCGTGTCGGTGACGACGACGTCGGTGGCGTCCTTGGGGCCGTTGTTGGTCACCGCCAGCATGTAGGTGAGCTGCTCCTTGACGTTGACCGGGTCCGGCGAGTGCGTCTTGGTGATCGCGAGGTCGGCCGAGTCGTCGACGACCTCGGTCTTGGCGACGGCGTCGTTGTCGAGGGGCTTGCTGTCCACCGCCGCCGAGATGACCTTGGCCTTGTTGAAGTAGGTGCCCACCTTCGTCGCGGTCACGTCGATCGTGATCCCCACCGGCGGGCTGCCCGCGGTGATGGTGCCGAGATCGCACTCGATGGTGGTGGTCCCGCGGCAGGTCCCCTGGCCGGGGCGGGCCGCGACGAACGTCATCTCCGGCGGGAGCGTGTCGGTGACGGTGACGTTGGTGGCGGTGTCCGGTCCGAAGTTCGTCACCGTGATCAGGTAGCTGAAGGTCTCGCCGACGCTCACCTGAGGCGGGCCCGTCTTGGCGATGCCGACGTCGGCCTTGGCCTGCTTGTACCGGAAGGCGCCGCGGCCGTAGGTGAAGGCCAGGATGACGCCGGTCGGGCTCGACTGGATGTCGCGCACCGGGACGTTGGGCATGCCGGTCTCGGGGCCCATGAACGTCCAGTGGTCGCCGTCGTCGGTGCTCCTCCAGACCGCGATGTCGGTGCCGATGAAGATCGTCCCGCGGTTCTTGGGGTCGAGGAAGATCGAGTGGATGCCCATGTCGATGGGGTTGCCGGTGGTGGGGTCCCTGGGGGTCTTGTCCACCCACTGCGGCGTCCCGCTCTGTCCCAGCGCGGCGTCGGTGCGGAAGAGGTGTCCCCTCCGGCTCGGCGGCGTGTTGTCGTCGATGCCCAGGAACGCGGCCCACAGGACGTTGGGGTTGGTGAGCGAGAACTTCAGATCGGCGACGTAGCGGTTGGGGAGGTTCGGCGCGTTGCCGATACGGCGCCAGGAGGTGCCGTTGTCCTCGGTCACCGCGATCGTGGGAGCGACCTCGGCTGGGGTGATGGAGGCGGCGGCGTAGGTGGAGCAGTCTCCGGTGGAGGGCGCGAACGCCAGCGCGGTGATCGCCGCCGGGAAATCGATGATGTCGGGGATGTTCTGGGTCCAGCGCGGCGAGGGCTGGAAGAAGTCGCGGTTCCGCATCACCAGGGCGTCGGCGTAGGTCGTCCCGTCGGGCATCAGCGCGTCGGTGCCGGTGAGGAAATAGTCGTCGGAATTGGGGCACTTCACGAGCGGGATCTGGAACGGCAGCTTCCGCAGGTCGAGGCCGCTGGTGACCGGCTCGACCGTGGTGCCGTTGTCGATCGTCCGCACGATCCTCCCCACGCCGTCGACGGCCGCGCCCCAGTGAGAGTTCTGGGCCGTGGCGATGGCGATGTCGCCGCCGTCCCCGGTCTCCACCAGCCTCCACTCGTCGTTGCCGGTCCACAGGTCGACGCCGTTGTCCTGGGCGCCGCCGATGCCGCGGGTCTCGAGGGTGGGATTGGCGGCGCCGTCGTTGAACTGCGTGATGGCCAGCGTCCGGTTGTGGTTGGTCCACCCCTTCACGTCCTTCGGGTTGGCGGCGCTGTAGAGGCCGCCGTCGTTGCCGGCGATGAGCCGGGGCGGCGGCGGCGGGCCGATGGTGTGCACGGAGCTGGTGCGCACCGACAGGGGGAACGTGTCGCCGACCCCGCTGAGGAAGCGGAACCCGTACAGGAAGGTGGTCGAGTATTCGGGGACGCCGTCGGTGTGCTGCTGGAGCTCGGTCACCTGGCAGGAAAGCGTCAGGTGCAGGCTGACGGTCTGGCCGGATTGGAAGGAGGCCTGGCTCTCCACCTTCTCGCAGACGACGGACTGGGTGCGCGTGCCCACGACGCTCGCGAAGAGCTTGGCGGCGCTGCAGGCGCCGGCGCGGAAGCAGTTGGCCGGCGTGGCCCAGCTCGCGTTGAGGTCGAGGGTGACCGTCATCGGCGTGTCGAGCACGAACCGCCCGCCCAGCGCGTCGAGACGCCCGCTCGGGGTGGCCGGAACGGTGAGCGTGCCCGACACCGTGAGCGCGCCCTGCTTGAACGTGTCGCAGGGCGTCAGCCCCGAGAACGTCAGCGGGAGCGGATTCGCCGTCGGCTCGGTGAAGCTGAAGCCGCCCCCCTCGTTCGTGTCGCCGCACCAGATCGTGGTGTGCCGGTACTTCTGGAACGTCCCCTGGCTCGACGAGGGGGAGGCGGCGCCGGTGATGGCCAGCGCGTGCTGGTCGACGTGGATGCTGTCCTCGACCTCGCCGAGGTCCGTCCACCGCGGGGCCGTCGAGGTGCACTTGTCGCAACGCCAGAGCGAGATGCCGCCGGCGTAGAGCGTGTCCTGGTCGGTCGGGTCCGCCAGCAGCCGGTGGGCGTACCAGCAGAATTCCCGGCAGTAGCCGCGCACCTTGTGGAAGGCCGAGTCGGTTTCCGAGCTGTCGATCTTGACCCAGACGATCTTCGTCGGGTCGAGCTCCCAGGCGTTGTCCGTGTACCAGAGGCCGAGGAGGTCGTTCGTGTCGGAGACCCGGTCGTGCACGCCGACGTAGACGCGCTCGAGCGTGCCGGGGGCGACGGCGACCATGATCCTGCCCGGCTTGTCGCCCGGCCCCCAGGGGTCCTTCACGCGCACCCAGGCGTTGCTCCCTTCGCGCTTCCGGAAGACGCCCTGGGCGTAGAGGCCGCCGTAGAGGCGCGAGAGGTCGCCGTTGCGGAAGTCGGCGTCGACGTCGGTGCCCGCGCCGGCCATCTCCTGGGTCCAGCTTTCCCCGCCGTCGTTGGAGGCGATCAGGCCCACCTCGCGGCAACGGCCCGCCACGGCGGCGACGAGCTTCCGGGCGTCGCCGGGATGGACGCGGATCGTGCTGAAGCCGCAGCCGGCGAGGTCCTTGCGGCCGACCAGGGTCCAGTCCTTGCCGGTGTTCGTCGAGCGCAGGACGCCGAGCCCGCGGAACGGCTCGCTGAGCACGGTTCCATCCCCTGTTCCACCGTAAATGGTGGCCCCGTCGGCCGAGAACGCGACCGCGCCCATGATCATGGTCTCGGCGTCGGCCGGGTTCGACACCCAGGTCCCGCCGGCGTTCGACGACTGCCAGATGCCGCCGCCGGCCGCTCCGATGACCCAGTGGCTGGCGTTCCTGGGGTTCACGGCGATCGCGCTCACGCGGCCGCTCACGTCGCCCCGCTTCCCGGAGACCGAGGTCCCTTCGGCGATCGGCTGCGGACCGAGCGGTTCCCAGTTCAGCGGCGTCAGGGCCAGGGGGGTGCGCTGCCGCTGGAAGCGCTCGAAGCGCTCCACCTGCTCCAGCATGCGGAGCCGCGCATCGGCTGGGATGCTGTCCCCGGGGAAGGCGACCTTGCCGCGCTCCCACTCCAGGCGGCCGAGGACGTCCTCCTCTTGGGCCAGGAGCGGCGTGGCGGCGAGCAGGGCGAGCGCGGCGGCCCGAATCCCCGCGGTCGTCATCCGGATCCGGCGTGTGACTCTCGTGGCCCCTCCGTCCGACAACGGAGATAGGTCCGGCGAGGTCCTCCTCGCTTGAAAGAAGCTTGAAACTTCCTGTAAATCGCCCGCCGGCGCCTGGCGGCTACTTCTTGCTGAGCTTGCTGGTCACGTAGCTGACGAAGTCCTTGCCCGACTGCGCCACCTCGAGCTGGTACTGCAGCTCGTCCCCCTTCTTCACCATCGTCATGCGCAAACGGGCTCCCGGGTCGTAGTTGTAGAGCTGGCTGGAGACGAGCCGCACCGAGCCCTCAGCGGGAAACTCCACGTCATAAATGCCGGCGATGGCGGTCGAGTAGTAGAAGTGGGCGAGGTACTTGCGCTTCTCGCGGTCGTAGAAGAAGTAGCCGATCTCCTCGTTACTCTCCTCTGGCTGCCCCGCCTGCGCCGGGAAGATGGTGTTGCTGCGTTGCACAAGGTAGTGGCCGGACATCTCCACCGAGCAACGGGCCACCCGACCCCCGACACGCCCACCGGACTCGGCGTTGCCCGACCAGGAGCCGACCAGGAAGTTGAGCTCCTGAAATGGTTTCCACGCCGCTTCCTGGGACTGGACGGGGGTCGGCTGGGCCGCTGCCCAGAGCAGCGCGAGCGCCGCGACAGTACGCCGGGTCATCCTCTTCGCCTCCTTGCGGGCGCAACCGGTGAGCTTCCGGAAGTATAGACTCCCCCTCGGAACCGGACGGGCCGTTTTTCCGTTACGTCTCCCGAGGAGCCAGTGGGTTACTAATGTCCGCCGCCGCCCACCACCCCGATGCCGAGCTCGTCGCCCGCTGCCAGCGAGGGGACGAGGGTGCCTGGGCGGAGCTGGTCGGCAAGTACGGCCGCAAGGTCTACGCGATCGCCTACCACATGACCTACGACCGGGCCGAGGCGGAAGAGCTGACCCAGGACTGCTTCCTGAAGGTCTGGGAGAACCTGGACCGCTACCAGCCGTCCGAGGCGTCGCTCCTGGCCTGGATCGCGGCGCTCTCCCGCAACCTCTGCATCGACCACTACCGCCGCCGCCGCCGCGAGAAGGGCTTCCAGTTCGTGAGCGACGACGCGGTCTCGACCCTTCTGCCCTCCGCCGACGACCCGCAGGCCGACGCGCTCAAGCGGCAGCGCGTCCGCATGCTGCTGGACGCCATCGGCGAGCTGCCGGACGAGCTCGCCCAGGTCGTCCTGCTGAGGGACCTCGACGGCCTCGACTACCGGGAGATCGGCGAGTTCCTGGAGCTCCCCGACGGCACCGTGAAGTCCCGCCTGAACCGCGCCCGCATCGAGCTGGCCAAGATCGTGCGGAAGCGGGTCGGCGCCGCCGGCGCCGAGAAGTCGGCCTCGGTCTTCGCGACGATCGCCCGTACGGCGACCCCCGCGGCCGGAGGCGCGCTGTGAGCGCCACCGCCTGTCGCGCCTTCGAGGAGCGGCTGGTGCACGAGGCGGACCTCCGCCGCGCCGCCGCCACCCTGGGGCTCTCCGATCCCCACGCGGTCTCCTGCGAGAGCTGCACCGCGCTCCTCGACGAGCTGAGCGGGGAGGCGGCGCTGCTGCGCCTGCTGTCGCGGCCGGAGCCTTCGCCGGCCCTGCTGGCGCGCCTCTCCCGCATCGCCGCGGCCGACCTGGAGGTCCGCCGCGAGTCGGCGGCGGTCCTCGACCTCCTCGACTGCGGCATGGTCCGCCCCGAGCCGGCGCCGGAGCTGCTCTCCGGGCTCCTGGCCATCTCCCGGCGGCCGCGCAACGTCGTCTCCTTCGAGGAGGGCGCCGCCCGGCTTCGCTCCCGCACCGCGCCGGAGACCCGTGGCCTGAAGCGCTACGTCGGCGACTGGCGCTTCGCGGTGGCCATGGCCTACGCGGCGGCCATCCTGATCGCCGCCGTCCTGCGCATCGACCCGCTCAGCGCGGCGCGCGGCACGGCCTCCAACCTGACCGCCGCCGGCGAGCGCGCCATCGCCGACGCGCGCACCGCCGTGGGACAGAGCGCCCTCGCCAAGGCGGCGGTGCCGCTCAAGGAGCGCGTCGACTACCGCGTCTACCGCACCTACGCCGCCGGCAAGGCGCGCGCGGTGGCCTACTCGCAGCTCGTCTTCGAGAAGGTCTTCGGCCCGACCCTCACCGCCGAGGACCAGCGCCGCCCGGAACCTCGGGAGCCCCGCTTACGTTCCTGAGGGAGCGAGAGATAACTCAGGCGGCCGCAGGGACGCCGTAGCGAACGAGAGGACGAACCAGCCATGAACGAAGCCCCGAACCCCAGCACTCCGCCCCCTCCGCCGCCCCCCATCTACGCGTTGCCGCCCGCGGCGTACCCGGTCGCTCCGGTCGCGGTCACCCCGATGCGCAAGAGCCCGGCCGTCGCCGGCGTCCTGTCGATGCTGCCGGGAGTCGGGCACCTCTACCTCGGCCTCTATCAGCGCGCGGCCATGTTCTTCGTGGTCTGGGTGCTGATCATCGCGTTCGTGAGCGAGGTGGGCGGCCCGATCGGCCTGCTGGTCCCCTTCTGGTGGTTCTTCGTCCTCATCGACGCGGTGCGGCAGGCCAAGGCGATCAACGAGAGCGGCGTGCCGGAGTCCAACCTGGTGCCGGCCGAGAACCTCAAGCAGGTCGGCAGCCTCGGCTTCGGGGTGTTCCTGATCCTGATCGGCCTCTTCCTGCTGCTCGACCGCCTCGTCCACATCGACCTGTCGTTCCTGCGCGACTGGTGGCCCGCCATGATCGTGCTCTTCGGCATGTGGCAGGTCTTCTCCCACTACAAGAACAAGCCGACGGTCGCCAGCACCGAAACCACCGAGTAGCCCCGACCCCACCCCCGTCGAGAACCGCGGCTCCAGCCGCGGTTTTCGGTTCTAGGGGGCCACCGAGGAGATGAGGACGACGGTCTTCCTGGTGACCTTGCCGTCGCGCGGGTCGATGAGGTGGTCCTCGATGTCGATCTCCATCGCCCGGTCGTCACGAGCCCAGCGCGCCGAGTGGCCACGCTTCCCCTGCCAGGCGGCCGCCACCGCGGGATCCACCGGCACGCCGGCCAGCCGGCAGGTCTCGCGCACGTCGGTCATGAGGTCCCGCTCGGCGAAGACGAACTGGTTCTTCAGCGCCCCCTCGTAGAAGAAGACGATCTCGTCGAAGGTCTTGGTCGTGGTGTAGAGCGCCAGCCGGAAGCGCGGCAGCTTGCTCTTGATGTCGCGCTTCTCGGCCTCGGAGAGCCGCGGGTCGCTCTCCAGCTGGGCCAGCGCGGTCTTCATCTCGGCCTGGGCGCGCTCGGTGGCGACGCCGGTGAGCTCCGCCTCGTAGACGGCCTCGGGCGGCTTCGGGACGCCCTTGAAGACCGGAGGGGTGGCTACCGGAGGCACCTCCGCCAGGGCGAGGAGGACCAGGGTCAGGTGACGCAGCACGCGCGGATTCTAAGGGGACGGCCGCTTGACGACGATCTCCTCCGGATGGCCGCCCAGGTAGCGCAGCGAGCACTCGGCGAAGCCCTCACAGCGGACGCAGATGCCGTCCTTGTCCCCCTTGAAGTCCACCGGCTTGCAGATGTTGACCCCCGGCACGACCAGCTTCTTGAGCTCGGCGTCGAACGCCCCCTGCTCGGCGGTGGGCTCGGCCCCGGCCTTCCGGGCGGCGCGGAGCGCCTCCACCTTCGGGAAGAGCGCGCGGTTCTTCTGCTCGAGCTTCTCGTCCTCGCGCACCGCCCCGGCGCTCTTCACCGACTGCGCCACCGACACCGCGGCGCGTCGGGCGCGCTGCAATGCGCGGGTGCGGAACCAGAACCAGAGGAAGCCGGCGGCCATGCCGGCGATCTTCACGATCGAGGGCCCGAGGCCGATCCGCGGCAACGAGACGCCGAAGCTGAAGAGCAGGTAGGCGGCGGTCAGCCAGGCGAGCCACTTCACCTTCACCGGGATCACGAAGAAGATGTAGAAGGTCGTCTCCGGGAAGAGGTAGGCGTAGGCGAAGAGCATCGAGACGTTGACCACCACCGAGCCGGTCAGGAGCGCCTCTCCCAGGAAGTAGGCCGAGCCGGAAGCGCCCAGGGTCGCGACCAGCCAGAAGAGCGTGAACTCCTTGGTGCCCCACTCAGCTTCCAGCGCCGAGCCCAGCACGTAGAGGATGAGCGTCCCGAAGAAGAGGTTGAGCGGGTCCCAGTGCAGGAGCTGGTAGGTGAAGAACGTCCACGGCTGGGCTGCCGCCGCGCCCGGCCAGAACGCGAAGAGCGCCTTCACCTTCTCGGGGTCGGCCTCCTTCAGGAAGTACATCAGGAAGTGGAGGCCGGCCAGCGGCAGCGTCAACCCGAGCTTGGGTCCGAACAGCTCCCGCCCGCTGGTCATGACGGCACGCTCCTGCCGAAGCGGCGCAGCAGGTCGCCGTGCGCGAAGGTGAGCATCGTGGGCCTGCCGTGCGCGCAGGAGAACGGGTCGTCGCAGGCGGAAAGGTCGGTCAACAGCCGCACCGCCTCCGGCGTGGCCAGCGCCTTGCCGGCCATGACCGCTCCGCGGCAGGCCAGGGACGCCGCCAGCGCGTCCTCGAGGCGCGCGGTCGCCGAGCCGTCGCCGGCCTCCGGCAGCGCGGCCACCGAGGCCAGGAGGTCGCGCAGGAACGGGGCGACCGCGCCCGACGGACAGTCGGCCGGCGCCGCGCTGATCGAGAGGGTGCGGCCCGACAGCTCCGAGACCGCGAAGCCGGCGCGCTCCAGGAGCGGCAGCGCCCGGGCGAGGTAGGGCGCCTCGGAGAGGCTGGCCTCGTAGGTGACCGGCAGCAGGAGCCCCTGCGACGGCGCGGCGCCGGAGCGCAGGCGCGCACGGATCCGCTCGTAGCGCACGCGCTCGTGCGCGGCGTGCTGGTCCACCAGCACCAGGCCTTCGTCTCCCTGCGCGAGGAGGTAGGCGTCGCGGTACTGCGCCAGGAGTCGCAGGGAGCCGGCCCGCGGCACCTCGACGGCCGTTGCCGCAGCCGCGTAGGAGGCCGTCGCCGGCGCGGCGGCGGATGTCATCCCCCACGCTCCGCCCAGCACCTCGGCCAGCATCGCCGGCGCGCCCCGCTCCTCCGGCGGCTCGTAGGAGAGCCTCTGCGCCGGCACCGCCGTGGGCCGCCGCTCGGCCAGGAGCGCCGAGAGCAGCGCCCGGTGCACCAGCCGGTGCACGGTGTCGGGGTCGCGCAGCCGCACCTCCAGCTTCTGCGGATGCACGTTTACGTCGCAGAGCGACGGGTCGATCGTGAGGAAGAGCGCCAGCGCCGGGTGGCGCTGCGGCGTCGCGTCGCGGGCGACGACCGAGATGGCATGCGACACCGTGGAGTCCTTCACGGCGCGGCCGTTCACGAAGAGCCACTGGTAGGCGCGCGACGGGAAGCTCACGCTGGCCGGCAGGACGCCGCCGGAGAGGACGACGCCGGACGCCGTCGCGGTCAGGGCGATTGGCCGCTCGCCGTCCGCCGCGCGCCCCAGCAGCTCGCCGAGGCGCGCGGTAACGCTCTCGACGGCCGGCAGGTCCAGCAGCACGCGGCCGTTGGAGGTCAGGATGAAGCTCACGTCGGGGCGTGCCAGCGCCAGCGACGTCAGCATCCGCACGATCGCCCGCAGCTCGGCCTCGGGGCTCTTCAGGAACTTGCGCCGGGCCGGCACGTTCCCGAAGAGGTCCTCCACCACCACCCTCGTGCCCCGCGGGTGGCGCGCCGGGCGCAGGGACGGCGGCGCGCCGCGGTCGGCGGTCACCTCGCTGCCGAGGCCGGAGCCGTCGGGTGAGGTCGTCACCACCAGGCGCGACACCGACGCGATGGAGGGCAGCGCCTCGCCGCGGAACCCCAGGGTGGCGATGCGGGCCAGGTCGTCGGCGCTGCGGATCTTGGAGGTCGCGTGGCGCTCCATCGCCAGCCGCGCGTCCTCCGGCTCCATGCCGCAGCCGTCGTCCAGCACCGAGAGCCGGGCGACGCCGCCCCCCTCGGCCTCCACCGCGATGCGGCGCGCGCCGGCGTCGAGCGCGTTCTCCACCAGCTCCTTGACGACCGAGGCGGGACGCTCCACGACCTCGCCGGCGGCGATCTGGTCGACCAGGCTGTCCGGAAGGACGTGGACCCGCGGCACGGAGGCGATGTTAGTGCAGCCCTGGTAGGCTTCACGCGTGTACGTCGTCATCTGGGAGTTCCGCGCGCGCGACGAGCGCGAGAGGGAGTTCGAGGACGCCTACGGCCCGCAGGGAGACTGGGCGGTGCTCTTCGCGAAGGGAGCCGGCTACCTCGGCACCGAGCTCCTGGCCGACGCGCGCGAGCCGGGCCGCTACCTGACGATCGACCGCTGGGAATCGCCGGAGGCCTCGGAGTCGTTCGGCGACGCCTACCGCGCGGCCTACGAGGAGCTCGACCGCCGCTGCGAGGAGCTCGCCGAGGACGAACGTTTGCTCGGAGCTTTCCGAATATGAGAATCGGAACACCGATTCAGCACGCAGGGAGAGCGCGGGATTTCACTCAATGACAGGCGTCTCGAACGCGGCGCGAGGAACCGACGAGCACGGCCACAGATAGGCGCAGCCGGCGAGCTCCGGCCCGGGCGGGAAGTCACGCCGGGCCTTCGGGCCTCAAGCTCCTGTTGACAGTACGCGAGAACTACGCAGCCCGCAGCCCTCTCTTCCCGAACTCGCGCACCGGCGTCGAGCACGGCGACGATTCGTCGCTTCTGGCACGCCGTCCGGAGGAAGTCAAGGCTCCGCCCTTGCGCTTCGACCTCCGCCATACCGCCGCCTCCGAGGTGCTGCGCTGCGGGATCCTCCGTGAGGTCCACTACGTCCTCGGCCACACGACCGCTCGTATGGTCGAGCGATACGCCCATTTCGCTCCAGATCCTTCGCCCGTCGAAGGTGCTCTCCTGGTTTCGTGCACCAATTCGACACGTATCCTCGCCCGAGAAACACGGGTGTGAGTACGCTAAGTAATTGAGCCCTCGGCAAGAGGAGTCGAGCCCTCTTTCAGGCGACTCATCGGGGCGAGACCCGAGCTCGTCGTCGGGCGTTCCTCGCCGCGCGCCGCTGTAGGCTACGTCGCTACATGAAGGATTCCGCAGAGTTCATCCTTCGCGACTACTCTCAGACCCTCTTCCCACTCAAACTGAACCGTTTCATGGTCGAAAACTACTCGCCGCAACTCCTCGCCTTCGCCCGACAACGAGCCAAGACGGGTGGAGACCCGTTTCAAACGCAGCACCCCGTGTACGCGAGCAAGAGAGGTTGGTTTCTTCGCCGGACCGTCAAGCTCGACCCCGTCGCTGAGATGTTTCTTTATGACCTCGTCTACAGCTATCGGGAGCGATTCTCGCGCCGACCCATCCCCAACCGAGAGGTCTATGGCTTCAGGATCGCTGGCGGTGAACCGCTCTCTGGGGTGAAGGCGTACGGCGAATTCAAGACCCGAATTGCCGGCCTACGTCGTGCTTTCTACTACCAGGCGTACATGGACATAGCGTCATTCTTTAACCATATCTACCATCACGATCTCGTCGAGTGGTTCGAGGAACTCGGCGCATCGCTTGATGACGTAAACAGCTTCGGCAAGTTTCTGCGTGAGGCAGCCGGCGGTAGAACCGTGGACTGTTTGCCACAGGGCATCTACCCGGCGAAGATGATCGGCAGCGCCTTCTTGTCCTTTGTCGAAAGATCGAATAGGGTTCGGTCGCGTCACACGGTGCGACTCATGGATGACATCTGGTTGTTCGACACCGACCACAACGCAATTGTGTCGGACTTCCTGTTGCTCCAAGATCTCCTAGGCAAACGAGGCCTTTCCATCAATGACAAGAAATCGGCGCTCTTTCAAGGCTACGATCCAGACGGGGAGCTGCCAGCGGATCTGGACCAGATGAAGATGCATCTGCTGCAGCGGCGGAGAGCCGCCCTGAGCAAGTCAAATCCTTACGCCGATGAGGTTGAAGAAAAGGGATTCGACGGCGACGGTCAGGATGCTGGGATGGCCGATCAGTTGGGCGCCTTAAAAGGGGACGAACACGAGTACCTTCGCGCACTCCTCAAGGGGGATACGATCCAAGAGGAAGATGCCGAACTAGTGCTCACCCTCATGCGTGACCAATCGGCCGACGTTCTCGAGTCTCTCCCGAGCCTCATGAGAGACTTTCCCTCTCTCGCCAAGAGAATCTATTCCTTCTGTGCTGGAGCGCCAGATAAGAATGAGATCACGGCGGCTGCGATCGACTTCTTGGCCACAGCATCTCGTGTGACCGAGTATCAGCTCTTTTGGCTCGGCGCGATGGTTGACGATTACCTCATCGCCACGCCTCGTGCGGGCGAGTTGCTGCTGGCACTCTACGAGAACGAAGCAGCGACAGCGATCAGCAGGGCCAAGATTCTCGAGATAGCGGACATGCGATACGGCCTCCGCGATCTACGGCAAGGACATTTGAGGTCCGGTTCCTCCGATTGGATGGCATGGGCGGCCGCAGTCGGCTCTCGCAACGATCCGAAAGGGCAGAGAAACCAATCGCTGAAGTACTTTAGGACCGCTTCCGCAATGAATCAGCTTATTGGCGAGTTCGTTGAGAGCTGCTATTGATGGCGTGCGGCAATACCGCCCCCGTCCTTCGAACCATCTGCGGCTATGCGCTCACTGAAGAACTCCCGAGCGCGGCCGGGGGGCGGAGATCACAGCGTGACGCGAGATCGTAAGCCTGCATCGCAAACAGGCCCTAACGCATCGAAAGGGGCTACACTGATTCCCCTGAGCGGCACCTCCCCAAGAGCTCCCTCGGGTTAGTACGGTCATGTTTTCACGTTTCGAGCGCCCCCAACTCGGCTTGTCCACTCGCCTCCTCGGTATCCCGGCCCCACCACTCCTGGTAGTCCGGCCCGCGGGAGTCGGGCTTCTGGTCTGGAGCTGAGATCTGAACCGAGAGCGGTACCGCGAAGTCGACACCGACAATTACCGCTTGCCCCGGCCCTAGCGTCGGCAAGAAGGCTGCTGCCGACCTGTCGATATCGCCTGAGGCTCGCTCCACCACTTCACGATCCTTGTCATTGATGAGGCGATGCACGATTAGAGTACCCATTTGGCTTAGGACACCGTCAGGAATATCGCGAGGACGCTGCGTTGCGATACAGATATTCATTGCAAACTTCCGCCCCTCCTTCGCGATGAGCTCAAAGGCGTCGAGCGGATACCTAGTGTTCTCGTCTCCGAGCTCCTTGTCAAGGAACTGATGCGCCTCATCGAGCACCACAAGGAGCGGCGCTCCCTTAAAGCGCCCGCTGCGCGCCAGTGACAATAGGTATCGCGCGGCGGCGTTGGCTACAATTTCACGAGAGTTGTGTGCAAATGGTAGGTACTTTAGCGAGACCCTGAGTACGTTGCTCTTGCTGCTCCCGATGAATTCATCGATCTGCGCCTTAAGCGACGCCTTGCCGCCCGGCCGGAATACGCAGGCCAGCTCCGGTGCGTGCAGCATACTCTCGATGCGCGTTATGAGAGTGACACAGTAGCTCTTTTCGGATTCGTTCGCCTTGCCCCAGATCGTATAGTCAGGAGAGCCTTGAGTGAATCCTGAAGGGTAAACGCACTCTTCCAGAATCTGTCGCGTCAACTTAGCTATGTCAAAGGCGGCGATGGGATCCTCGATAGCCGATGCATGGTTGACGAACTCGTTCTCAATCCGGTCCTTCTTCCTCTCGGCTAGGATGACGACTCCGAGCGGCGCGAACCCGGAACCTGCCACTCTTGCGAGTTTCAGGCTCTTCATCGCCGCTCGGAGTTTGGGCGCCTGGGTTTGGCCGCTCGGCTTGAAAAGAGCAAACAAATCGCCTTCGGTGAGCTCTGTATAGGGCAGCACTACCTCGCAAGCGGTGCTCGGCTCGGGTTGTCCGGCGCCAATGTAGACGTGCTCAACGCCCTGCGAGAGTGTATGGAATTCACCTGTTGCATCGAACAGAATGGCCTTCCCGTTGCAACGCGTGAGCTCCTCGAGAAGGCGCGCCAGGGTCCAGCTCTTGCCCCCTCCAGTTGCACCGAGTACGGCGCAATGGCGACCGAAGATACGCTCGGGCGTGATGCTTACGGCAGTGTCGCTTGCGGCGGGCAGGAATGCGAGAGCGAGCGAAATCGGCGCCCTTTCGCTCCGAACCCTTTGCGTCGACTCCGCCACCCACTTCACCAGCGCTGGATGTGCGGCGTACACCTTGCTGCCAAGGCGGGGGTATTGCTGTACGCCGCCAAGGACGTTTCCGCTCCTGAGCGAGATCGTCGTTAACAGCTGGATTGTTCCTAAAGGATGAGCCTCTTGACGTGTGCCCAGCTCCGCTTCGACGCTGAGACGCTCGCGTTCCGGCAGACGAACGTAGATAATGCGGCCGAACACTGCGACGTCACGACATTCAACGACTACGAATTCGCCGACCTCCCCCGCGCCGAGCCTCTGGCCGTGGAGCGACTGGCCGTTTGGCGTGCTGGCATTTGGTAGATTAACTTTTGCCGAGGTCGGACCAATCTCCGAGATCGTTCCGACGCAGCGTTGGGGATCGAACGGATAGACCGGGAGACAGGAGTTCACCGAGGGGCACCCTTGGACCGAAGTCGTTCCCGGTGGCGTTCCTCCTCCGTAGCGCCAACGAGATCCGGCAGGATCGGCACGAACTGTTCGAACCCGCCGGCCACGAGTACGAGTCGAGAGTCGCCCGCCGCGATGAGCTTCTTGATCTCACCTATCGGTGCCCTCGAGGATGCCGGCAGCACTGGATCCACGAAGACTGCCTTGAGACTGACGTTCGAACGGATGGAAGAGATCAGGGGTTGCCATATGTGAGCGTCATTGAAGCCGAACCCGAGCACGAGTACGCCGGTGTTAGCCTGACGCAAGTAGAGTTGGAAGCGTGACTGCATTTCAATGAAGGGCTGATTGTAGGAGGCCTCGAACTTGCTGTGGCGCGGGTAGATGATCAGGGGCTTCGCCGCGTAGGGTACCTTAACTATCTGGTCGTCCCGGAGTTCCCAGTCTACCGATCCATGGATCTTGTGTAGATGAAAAACGTTAGGGATGTAGTCAGGAATCTCCCGGTCTTGGTCTCGGCGAACGAGGTCGTATGTGAAGTAGGCTCCATCGAATTCCTGTGGCTGCCCGTGCGAGAAGCCGTCTACTATTGTGAAGCGTGCGCGACCACCCGCTGTCTCGAAACAGACGTCATAGTTGGTGGTGAATATCTTGGTCCGTGGTAGGCGAGTGGATCGCCTCGCGACCTTGCGCAAGAAAGCCTCGTGAATCGTCAAGTCCGTGTCAGAATCTACGAAGCGACATCTCGCTACGATGAGCGCCTCTGTGTTCGATATGAAGTCCCTTACGGCATCGGAGGGGTCAAGAGCTTGCGCCAGCTGACATTGTGATAGAAGGGATTCGATGTTGTCGCCGCCCTCTGGCGATGTGTAGCGGACCTTCGCCTTGATGGCGTCAAATGTCGAACCCGCCTTCGTTGCCGCTGCGTCCCAAAGATCTGCCATCGACGGCGGCGCGGGTGCCTTGCCGCTGGCCTTCAAGCACAAAGTGGTGCCGAGTCCCGCGAGAACGAGCAGGTTCTCCGCAGTCAAGACATCAGTCAGGAACTGTTCGAGCCGATCCCGCGTTTTTGTCGCTTCGAGGCGACTGACCTCGTCGGCATCGCTGTGCGCTGAATAGTCGGCCCAACCTCCCGTAACTGCAGACATCACGCGTAGGGGCGACGCAGCGGCGGTACTGGTTTCGTTCATGCGCAAGTCTCGCCGGGCCCGGCGGCAAAGCTGCCGGCCCCCTTCTGAGTGTTCTTCAGCGGCGTTCCTCGGGTCGATTCGGGGAGTGCCCGAGCTGGTTGTTGCCACCGTCACGCCATGAGCTGTCGTGCCAGCGGCGGCGTCGTCGACGTGGAGGAAGCGCAGGGGCTGACGGGGAAGCAGAGGGACGTGACGGAAGCGCTGGGCATGAGGTCTTCGACTTTAGCGATGACGGATGGGGCGGCTCCGGTTTCGGATCGCGGCGCGTGGCATCATCCCCAGCGGGGCGGCGCGTGATCATCGTGCTCATCAGCATACGACGCTGACTCTCGGCTGGGCACGTGGATCGATCGTAGCCAGGGATGCCCATTCGACGAGGCTCACCCAGGTATCCGGTCGCCGGACATAGCCGATGGAGGTTACATCCTGCTTTCTCAGGGCACCGGAAGGCGGGCTGATTCTGCGTCGCCTGAAGCGCGTTGCCAGCTAGTTGGGAAGCCTTCTTCGAGGCGCCGCGCCCGCAACAGGCTGCGGTCGTGCCTGGTTAAACCATTGATTGTGCACCACTTGACGCCACGACGCTCAGAAGTTGTGACAAGAACGAAGGTTAGATATTCGGGAGAATCAGCCTCTCTTGAAGTGTGTTAGGCCCCCATCACAACTTGTTTGGTTGCCGTCGGATTCAGGAGCCGTCGCTCTTCTGACGGGGCCGTTATCGGAACAGCTCATTGAGCCGTTGCGGCGCCTGACCGCGTGGTTCGGGCGAAGATTCGCAGTTCTCCACGTTCTTCTGACGTAACGCCTTAGCGCCCACAAAGCGGCGGTGACGCCCGAGCGTGACGCAGCCCTCCTGAAGCGGCGACGGTGGCGATGCTGCGAGCAGCAGGCACAAGGACCTAGTAGGCCGACCCGCGCGACAGGAGTAACCGACAGGTCTTGGAGATGGAGCCGCTCAAGGTCCACGACGCCCTCGGTTTCAGCCAGTGATCGCGCGGCATCGCCGTGATACGCTCGTCGGGAGGTCAAGTTCGTGAGACTTGATGTGGCCCCAACTCGTCGTAGCATGGGTTACCACAGACGGAGGCGGCGCGGTTGAGACGCCTGTTCGGCCCGCCCGCGAGGACCGCTCCAATGCCATCAACCGCCGTCGAGAGCCGGTTGGATGGATGCAATCGGATCCTGCCGAAGAAAAGGACAGGGTCGCCAGCACTAAGTCTCTTTCGCCATGCGTTGTGCCTCCTAACCCGCTCGGCCCTCCCCGGGATCATGTTCGTCTCTTCGCTGATGCAGGCACAACCTGACACCGGCCTTACGCTTACATTCGCCGCGCGCAGACCCATACACGAAGACGGTCACGAAACGTCATGGGCGGGCCACGCATACATAATCATTGGCACGAAGACGAGCTCCGGCATCAAGGAAGACATCCTCGGTTTCTATCCGAAGAAAGACTCTATTGCTAATGTCTTGAAGGGGCCAGGCCTTCTGAAAGCGGAGTATAGATGTAGTCCGACCGATGACTGTGCCAAAGGCCAAGAGGCTACGACGCTGAAGCGGCTATCCGAAACAGCGGAGTCGTTTAAGGTTCCAATTACTGCTGCGCAACTTCGAGCGATCTATGCGGAAGTAGCGGTCTGGAACGGGAAGAACAACCCGCCCGACTACGAGATCGCCAATCGAAACTGTCAAGACTTCCTAGCAGCTGTGGCCACCGCTATTGGTTACCCTGTACCCCCAGTCCATTCCCTCACCGTGCCGCTGAACTTTATTAGATCGCTTCGTGCTCTCGTGGACCTTGAAGATCAGCGCCGAGCGATCGAGGCGAAGGTCGATAAGGCGACGGCAGAACTGCACCAAACCGAACTCCGCCTTTCGAAGACTAAGGAGGAGACGGCGCGAGCGGAGTCCAATCTACGAACCGCTCAAGCGCAGCTTAGGGCCATTGACGAACAGATCAGATCAAAACAGGATGCTACTGCTAGAGCAGTCCCGCCTGGTTGGGTCAGGTGCAGATGCCCGCAAACACACAGCTACCAGGGCAAAGTTATCGACGGTACGCGGTGGCACCCCAACGAACCGCCGGACTGCCCCCCAGGAGCTCCATAAATGAAGGTGTTCTTCCTAGTCTGGATTCTAATAGGAGCCCGCGCCATCGCAAATGCCGACGACTCGCTCGACGCGGTCTGCAAGAAGGACGCGTTACCCGCCAATACGCTTCCTGTCCGTGAGATATACAGTCCGCAATGCGATCCAAACAGTAACCCTTTCGACAAGACTGCTTGGGAGGTTGATTCTGTTCGCGACGGCCTGATTAGTTGTATGCCACTGGATTACGACAAGGGAATGTCCCCTGGGATCTCGTACGTGATTGCAAGAGTCTTGGTTAGCGCTGGGTGCCCACCGCGGCTTGACGGAGGACCGAATGCCTTTGAGGTTCGTGAGCCGAGGCGCGTCCAGACTACGTTTTCGCTACAGGGCCAAACGATGGCTAGTCAATGCGAAAGTGACTACGCCGTCAAGTATCGACAGTTTCCATCGTCGATATTCGGACAAGGAGATTCCTGGGTTGCGTTCGTGGTTGACGACCCTGCTTCTTGCAAGGCGGGGGAGAAGTACTGGACTTTTCACGGAAGGCCGCCCGTTCAGGACAAGTCAACTACTACCCGTGCTGCCTATTTCCAGCTCACCGCGGGCCCTCAGCCCGTGGGGACAATACCGTTTCCGTTTTGCGTGGCAGACAACACAGCACAGCTCAATACGCTGAGGATTGTGGCGGATATCCCTGTGGACATGTTCAAATCTGGAGCCAGTAGACTCTTTATTGCGCGACGTTTCTATAGTGCCTTTTGTCCGACCCTGGAGAGCGGTGACCAAAACGCAGTCATTCTTAAACGTGAGGTGGCGCGTTCTGGGGATCACATCCTTGCCTGTGCCGGATCGGTAAGCACGGCTACCAAGGGACAACGCCTTCACGACGACAAGTGCGGCGTGGGCACCTCCATCAACGCGGTCAAGATTCAGTATTGAGGTGCGGACTTGCGCTCCGGGTAGGCTGCCGACGTCTTGGCGCAGAGTGGTGTCGAGCCGGCGGCACCCCCCGCGATTGAGCGATCTCATCAGCACAGTTCGATAATCGGGCGGATGCTCTACCAGGTTAGAGCCCGACACCCGAAGTCGTGAGGCTCACGGCACCGCGGAGATCGCCTCCGCCAAGTCTCCGGCGACCCGCGCTGCTAAGGTTTCAGCTTCACTTCGGCGGCCAGGTAAAAGCCGTCGGCCCGCGGGCTCCAGGAAACACGCTTCGACGTGAAGGTCTCGTTCTTCTCGTTGAAGAGCGGGATCGCCAGGTGCGCGTCCATCACCCTCCGCATCACCTTCTGCAGCAGGACGGCCCGGACCGGCGGGTTCAGCTCGCGGCGGGCACCCTCGATCTCGGCGTCGAGCCCCTCCACCGGGTCGGCGTCGTAGGAGAAGTTGAACGTGCCGAACCCGCGCTTGTCGTCGCGCGAGTGGACCCACTTGTCGAACAGCTCCTGCGCGTCCCCGGAGCGGCAGGAGAAGCGCAGCACGTACATCGAGGACTGCCCGCGGGTCACCCGCGCGAAGTAGTCCTCCTCGGGCGAGACGCGCGGGACCACGTGGATGCCGAGCGGCTCGAGCGCCTGGACGATCGGCGGGCCGTAGGAGGCGTTCCCCTGCCGCAGGTCGAGGTCGACCTCGAAGCCCTGCGCCCAGGGAGTCTCGGCCAGGAGGCGCCTGGCCTCCTCGAGCTCCCGTTTCGGCGGCGGCAGCGACGCGTCGTACCCGAAGACCACCGGCGGCACGAGCTGGGTCGGGATGAAGCCCTCGCCGCCCAGCGCGGCGCGCACCGCCTCGTGGTCCAGCGCCCTGGCGACGGCGGCCCGCACCCGGGCGTCGCGGAAGGGGTTTCCTGCGGCTCCGCCGTGCACGCCGGGAGCGTCGTCGCCGCGCATGCCGAAGGAGAGGTAGGTGATGGTGACGCTCGGGGTGAAGCGCGCCACCGCCTCGGCCAGCGCGCGGCGATGGGCGTCGGTGCTGGGCGGCAGGTTGAAGATCGTCTCCACCGTCGGCCCCAGGAAGGCGCGCGCGTCGGGGTCTCCCCAGGGGCGGGCCACGAAGCGCACCCGCGGCACCTCGGGCCGGCCGCGCCAGTAGCGCTCGAAGCGCACCAGGTCGACCGAGACTCCCGCCTTGCGGCCGGCCAGCACGTAGGCGCCGGTGCCGGCGGACTGCGTCGCCAGCGCCGCCTCCGAGCGACCCTCCACGAACCCGCGCGAGACGATGTAGACCTCGCGCAGCCGCGCCGCCAGCGACGCGTCGGGGGCTCGGGTCACCACCCGCACCCGTTCCCGGCCGAGCGCCTTCACCTCCACGATGTCGGCCAGCGTGGAACGCAGCACCGAGCGCGGGTGGTCTCGCGCGCGCAGCAGGCTATAGGCGACGTCCTGCGCGTCCAGGTTGCCGCCGGTCTGGAACGGGATGCCGTCGCGCAGGTGGAACTCCCAGGTGCGCTCGTCGGGGTTCGACCAGGACTCGGCCAGCCCGGGCGAGAGCGACATCTGCGGGTCGAGCGCGACCAGCGTGTCGTAGAGGTTCGCCAGCAGCGTCTGCGTCTGCCAGATCTGCCCGGAGGCGTGCGGGTCGAGCCCCTCCACGTCGCGGTCCATGAAATAGACCAGCGTGTCGGCGGGAGGGGCCTTGGTGCGGCAGCCGGAGGCGAGCAGCGCGGCCAGGAAAAGGGCCGCCGCCCCGCCTCGCGTCATCTCGTCCGGACCGCCTCGCTCGTGTAGGGGCGCGACCAGAGGAACTCGGTGGTGAACTCCGACTCGGCGCGCCGCACCAGGTCGCGCTCCCAGGCGGCGGCGTCCAGGCCGTCCTCCTCCGGCGCCAGCGCCCGCACGCAGCGCCGCAGCGCGATCTCCAGGAGGATCTGGTCGGTGCGGGACAGCGGCTGCTGCAGCGCCTCGACCACCGCGTGCATGGCCGAGGCGGTGCTGCGGGTGGTGCGCTGCGGCTCGGGGCGGGGCGCCAGCAGCGTGATCACGAAGGGGTACTTCAGGTCATCGGCCTTCTCGAAATGCGGAGCGCTCTCCAGGAGGCGGGCATCCTCCCGCTCCAGCTCGCCCCAGGCGGCCTGCGCCTGGTCGTGCTCGGACGTCCAGCTCTCGCGCCGCTGCCGCAGCTCCTCGGCCTCCAGCTCCAGCAGCTGGGCCACCGCGCCGATCGTCTCCACGGTGCGCTCTCCCGAGGAGGCCCAGCCGGCCTCGGCCATCCGGCGCCGCTCGCGGTGGCGCTCGTCGTCCAGGTCGAGGTGCTCCTCCTCCACCCGCAGCCGCTTCATGCGCCGCGCCAGCTCGGTCCAGCGGGCCTGCAGCGTCTTCTTGCGGTCGATGTGCTCCTTGTGCTTGCGCAGGTGGACCTGCAGCGCCACCGAGGCCATCACCAGCTGGGGCAGCGTCAGCGAGCGGTAGAACTGCGCGGCGGCATGCTCCACCGCGCGATAGGAGTCGTCGAAGAGCTGCCCGTCCACCAGCTTGATGCGCGGCCGCAGCTCGATGCGCACCATCGGCTTCATCAGGCCGTCCACCACGATCGGGCGGGAGATGCGGTGGACGCCGGACTCGGTGTGGGTCCAGTAGGCCTGGTAACGCGCCCCGCTGTCGGGCACTACTTCCGCCCCTCCTCGAAGCGCGAGCGGCGGTACCAGAAGGTCAGCTCCAGGGTCCCTCGCAGGACCCCGTCGCGCCCCTTGGCGATCTCCAGCTTGGAGTACGCCTTCCCCTGCGCCTTCATGGCGTCGCGCAGCTCGGCCAGCTTCGCCGGGTCCACCTCGGAGCGGCCGTCCTTCTCGCGCAGCGCCTTGCCGGCGTGCGCCAGCTCGGTGTCGGTGAAGGCCCGCAGCAGCAGCACCACGTCCGGCGTATAGGGCCCGCGGAACGAGCCGAGCGGCTCGGCGAAGGCCGCGGTCCATCCGTCGGCCCCCTGCCCCGCCGGGCGGCGCGCCTCGGACAGCACCAGCACCGGATCGCCGGCCATCGCGTCGGCGAGGCTCTTCATGCAGCCGACCCGCGCGCGGTCGAGCTCGGCGTCGGTGCGCAGGTTGCGGGCGGCCAGCTCGGACACCGGCCAGACCTGGAGGTGATCCACCACCAGGAGCGCCCGCTTGCAGCCGGTGCGCGCCTTCAGGTCCTGCACCTGCTCGAGCAGCCGGTCCACCGACGGCTCCGGCAAGCTGGCGCCGTCCAGGATGCGGACCCGCCGACCCACCTCGGCCAGGCGCCGATCCGCCTCGCGCAGCGCATTGGCCTCCTCGGGCTTGAAGAACGCCTCGGCGTTCCCCTTCACCGACCCGAACACCAGCGTCTTGTACTCCAGCCCGGCCAGGGCGCAGCGCAGGCGCGTGTAGAGGTCCCAGCGCGGCATCTCCAGCGACGCGAAGACCAGGCAGGCGTCCGGGTTGGCGCGCACGGTGTCCAGCCCGAGCTGCAGCGCCAGCGCCGTCTTGCCGGTAGCCGGTCCGCCGGCCAGCAGCATCAACCCGCGCAGGCCCAGGGTGGCGGTGTCGAGGCTCTTCAGGGTCCGCTGCGCCAGGCCCAGCAGGTCGCCGCCGCGGTGCGGGGCCAGGCGATCCTCGTGCGCCGCCAGCTCGTCGGCTACCGACAGCACCGCGTCGGCGCGCATCGTGCGCTCCTCGGCCTGGAGCCGCTCCACCCTCTCGCGCAGCAGGATCTTCACGTCGTCGAGGCGCCGGGTCTTGAGCGTCTGCCCGGCCTCGGCCAGCAGCTCCTCGTAGGCGCGCTTGAGCGCCTCGCGGCCGCGCTTCTCGCGGGCCGAGTCGCGCCGCGCCTTGACCGCGTCGGCGGCCACCCCGGTCTGCTCCAGGATCTCCGGCCAGAAGAAGAGGTCGAGGTCGGGGAAGCGGTCCCGCACGGTGACCGAGGCGTCGAACTCCAGCGCCTCCTCGATCGCGTGCGAGCGGCCGGCGTCGGTCCACTCGGCTTCCGGCTTGTGCTTCTCGATGAGGTGCACCGCCTTGTAGCGGAAGGCGTGCATCCGCTCCTTGAGCAGCTGTTGCAGCGGCTCGAGGCTGCCGCGCCGGAAGCGCACCAGCTCGGCGACGTCGTTGGACGCCCCGAGCTTGGCAGGGTCGATGACGTAGACCATCGGCGCGTTCGGCTGGTTGCAGCTCGTCTCGATGGCTGCCAGCGCGCCCTCGCGCCCCGGCCAGCTGCCGTCCTCCTGGAGGTCGTTGGAGAAGGCCAGCGTCGCCGAGCGCACTCCGAAGCTCGCCAGGCGCTCCCAGCGGGCGGCCGGCAGCTCGTCGCCGCCGCCGCCGACGGCCGCCACGTTCGGGAGGCCGCGCGACTGCAGGTAGAGCGCGTCGAGCGGCCTCTCCACCAGCACCAGGTTCTCGCGCCCCTCGCGCGTGGCCAGCGCCACGTCGAGCCCGGTGGCCGCCAGCGCGTCGCGGCGGACACTGGCCAGGTAGAGGTACTCGGCGGAGGCCACCGACGCGTCCTCGGACGTCAGGAAGCTCTCCAGCGCGTCCATCGGCACCGCCGGGAAGGAGCCGCTGGTGCTGACGCTCCGCAGCATGTCGAGGGCCCAGCAGGACTCGGCGTTGCCGAAGCGGTCGCGCCAGAGCCCGACCACCCGTCCGGTCCAGAAGTTCACCGGGCTGGCGAGGTCGTCCGCCGCCGGCAGGAGACCGAGGTCGCGCACCGCTTCCAGCGGGATCCGCAGGCCGTGGAAGAACTCCTCCACCGGCTTCACGCCCGGGTAGAGACCGAGGTCGAGCCGCTGGATGTCCTCGGCGGCGAAGCCGCGCTTCTCCACCAGGTTCTTGACCGCGTAGCGGCCGGGGACGCCGAGGAGCTGCGCCCTGGCGAACGAGCCGAACGTCTCGAGGAGGTTCCGCCGCCGCTCGGCGCCCTCGAAACGGTCGGCCTCTCCGGGAAGCAGGTCGCGCTCCAGCACCGCCACGTCGGCTCCGGCCAGCGCCGCCAGGCTGCGCGCCGCCACCAGCAGCTCGCGTCCGTGCGGCGGGCGGCCGCCGTTCACGTAGGCCATCCAGCTCCGCGCCTCGCCGTTCTCCACCGTGAAGCCGCGCGGCGTCGTGGCCACCAGGCGCGCGCCGCGCGTCTGCTCGGCGTTCGTCGCCTCCCAGCCGGCGGCCGTCTTCTTGAAGGCGAATTCCGGGAAGGCCAGGTCGAGCCGCGAAAAGAGCTGGGGCAGCACCTGCTCCTGCAGGTAGTCGGTCGGACCGTAGGCCTCGAGCCGAACGCCGAAGCGTGTCTCCGTCATGGCACCCTCATTGACCTAGCTTCTGAACGATACGGCGGAACCCTTCAGATGAGCAAGGTCCCACCGGAAGGGCCGAGGCAGCAGCGGGACGCTAGCGGGCGCAGATAAGCGTGCGCGAGGAGGCCCACAGCTGAGCGACTCCCACGGACCAGGGGGTTTGGGGGGGGCGGCCCAGGAGCCCCCCCAAATTCATGGACGCTACTTCCGACCCTTGGAGCTGGCCGGGCGCAGCTCGTCGATCGCCGCCGCCTGCTCCGGCGGCACGTGGTGCCCCAGGTGGTGCAGCAGCTGCCAGACCCGGGCCGCCAGCGCGGCCGGAGCGGGGGGCTTGGCCAGGAGGTCGGTGGCGCCCGACTGGATCGCGAACGCCGTCTGGCTGCGGTCGGGGCGGGACGAGAGGAGGAGGATCGGCAGGCTCCGGAACTGCGGCTGCGACTTGATGATCCTTGCCACGTCGAAGCCGTCCATGCCCGGCAGGTCCACGTCCAGCAGGGCGACGTGGAGCTTCCGCTTGAAGAGCGTCTCCAGCACCTCGTGGCCGCTGTTGGCGTAGACGGCGTGCAGCCCGGCGCCGGTCAGCGCGGCCGAGAGGAAGCTGACGTCCGCAGGCACCGCGCTGGCGACCAGGACCGAGGGGGCGTCCTTTTGGATCATGGTGGTCGGCGGAGCGGCCCTCGGCTCTTCGGCGTCCGCCGGCTGCGCCTTGCGGGCGATCGAGTCCAGCGCGCTCTCCAGCTCCTGCAGCAGCGCCTCCGGCGCCGCCCACATGCGCACCAGCTCGCTCTCCTTCGGGCGTACCTCGGGACGCTGCTGCACCAGCGCCAGGTTGGTCTCCAGCTCCTCGGCGCTGGGGAAGCGCTCGTCGGGCACCTTGGCCAGGGCCCGCATCACCACCGCGCGCAGCTCGGCGGTGACCTCCGGCTCGACCGCCAGGTCGTCGGGGATCGGCTCGTTGATGTGCCGCATGGCCACGACCAGCGGCGAAGGACCGGTGAACGGCACGTGCCCGGTGAGGACCTCGAAGGCGATGATGCCGATCGAGTAGATGTCGCTGCGTGCGTCGACCTCGTTGCCCGAGGCCTGCTCCGGCGACATGTAGTGCGGCGTCCCCAGGATCACCGAGTCCAGCGTGAAGTTCTCGTTGGCCTTGCCGCGCGCCAGCCCGAAATCCACGATGACCGCCGCGCCGGCGTCGTCCACGATGATGTTCTGCGACTTCAGGTCGCGGTGGATGATGCCCAGCCGGTGCACCGCGTCGGTGCCGCGGGCGATCTGCCGCAGGATCGGGACCGCCTCGCCGGGCGAGAGCTTCCCGCGCTCCTGGATGAGCGTCCAGAGGTCCTTGCCGGGCACGAACTCCATGGTGATGTAGGGGAACTCGCCGGCCATGCCGAAGTCGTGGAGGCGCGCCACGTTGGGGTGCTTGATGCGGCGGTTCAGGTTGATCTCGCGCTTGAAGCGCTGCAGCAGCGCCGAATCCTCCTGGTAGACGTCGGGTGAGAGGACCTTGATCGCCACCACGTCGTCGAGCGTCACGTCCAGCGCCTTGAAGACGATGCCCACGCCGCCGCGCCCCAGCGTCTCCAGCCACTGGTAGCGGGGCGCCGCCTCGAAGAACGCCTCCCGGAACTGCTCGGCCCTCATCGGCTTGCCGTCAAGGATACCGGTCACTCGCGTAGCATCGCGGTAATGAAGACGCTGATGGATCCGGTGACCGAGGCGGACACGCGTTTTCGGCTCCGCCAGCTCCAGGTCACCACGCCGCCGCGCTGGGGGAAGACGACCGCCGCGCGGGTCGTGCTGCACCTGGCGGACGTCTTCTCGTTCCCGGCCGGCGGGACGACCGCCGCGCCCCCGGACGCCGGCCTGCTGGCGAAGTACCCGCTGCTGCGCCGCTGGCACACGATGTCCTTCCCCTGCGCCGACCGGCGCGCGCTGGTCGTCGAGGGGGATCAGCCGCCCGACCTGGCCGCCTGGAAGGGTCAGGCGCAGGCCTGCCAGGACGCCTGCACGCGCTTCGTGACGCGGCTGCGTTCGCCCGGCGGCCCGCCGCTGGCCCCGCATCCGGTCTTCGGTCCGCTCTCGGGCGAGGAGTGGGCGCAGCTCCTTTACCTGCACGTCGACCACCACCTCCGGCAGTTCGGAGTCTGAGGAGGCCTCATGCCGCCGACCGCGACGCTCGCGCTGACCGCCCTCCTCCTGGCCCCGCCGACGCTCACCTACATGCCCAGGCATGACGAGCTGAAGTACACCTTCGGCGGACACGCGCCGGTGCGGCGGATCGCGCCCGGCACCCGCATCGTGACCTGGACCGAGGACTGCTACGACGGCGCGGTCACCCGCAAGGACCAGGTCCCCAGCAAGGTCATCCCGCCGGGACACGACAACCCGCAGACCGGGCCGTTCTACGTGGAGGGAGCCGAGCCGGGCGACACGCTGGCGATCCGCATCGAGAAGCTCGAGCCGGCGCGCAACTACGCGCTCTCCTCCACGTTCCCCGGCTTCGGCGCGCTCAACCGCACCGACCGCACCGCGATGCTGGGCGAGGACCTACCGGAGCGCGTCTGGATGTACGACGTCGACAAGGCGCGCGGCATCGCGCGGACGACCTCGCTGGACGGCGGGCACGCCTGGGAGGTGCCGCTGGCGCCGTTCCTCGGCTGCCTGGGCGTGTCCCCGGCCCACGGCGAGGCGCGTTCCACCGTGGTGCCGTTCGACTTCGGCGGCAACATGGACTGCCCGGAGGTGCGCCCCGGCAACACCGTCTACCTGGGGGTGCGCGTACCCGGCGGCCTCCTCTACTTCGGCGACGGCCACTACGCGCAGGGAGAGGGGGAGATCATCGGCACCGCCCTGGAAGGCGCGCTGAACGTCGAGCTCACCGTCGACCTGATCAAGAAGCGCATGACGCCCTGGCCGCGCATCGAGAACGCCGACTGGATGATGTCGCTGGGCGCCGCCCGCCCGCTGGAGGACGCCGCCCGGGTCGCCTTCAAGGACATGATCGACTGGGTGCGCGAGAAGACCGGCCTCTCCGAGCTCGACGCCTACCAGTTCGTCTCGCAGAGCGCGCGGGCGCCGATCATCGAGATGGTGGACCCGGAGTACACCGTGCTGGTGAAGATCGAGAAGAAGCGACTGCCGGCCAAGGTGACAAGGTGAAGTGAGGGCGCGGTGAGAGGGTTCACCCGCACCGTCTACGCACTCTTCGGCGTCCTGGGCGTCGCGCTGGGTCTGCTGGCCCTGGTGAAGCCGGAGCTCGCGCTGCGGCCGGGCGACGCCAACGGCCTCACCACGCACCTGCTGCGCGAAGAGGGCGCGCTCGGGGTCTTCCTGGGCCTGATGGCGTTCTGGTGCTTCACCCACTTCGAGGAGCGGCGTCCGGTGCACTTCGCGCTGCTGGTCTTCGCCGCGCTCTTCTCGCTGATCCACTGGCGCGAGTACCTGCTCGACAACCGCAGCATCGGGAGCCCGCTCGCCAACAGCGTCCCGCTGCTGCTGCTGGCGGTCACCGCGCCGTACAAGCCCCTCCCTCGCTAGACTTCCGGCGTGGGAAGCGTCGTCGACTCGATCGAAGCCGAGTACCGTCGCTACCGGAAGCTCGGCGAGGACGCGTTCGCGCAGCTCTCCGACGAGCAGCTGGCGGTTGCCGGGAGCGACACCGACAACTCGGTCGCCACCGTCGCGTGGCACATCGCCGGCAACCTCCGCTCGCGCTTCACCGACTTCCTGGAGAGCGACGGCGAGAAGCCCTGGCGGGACCGCGAGAGCGAGTTCCTGCCGCGCCGCCCGACCCGCGACGAGCTGCTGACGTTCTGGCGGCAAGGATGGGACGCGCTCGATGCGGCGTTGCGGCACCTCGACGACGGCGACCTCGGCCGCACCGTCACCATCCGCGGCCAGCCGCTCACCGTGCTCGAGGCGCTTCACCGCTCGCTGGCGCACGCCAGCTACCACGTGGGGCAGATCGTCTACGCCGCCAAGGCGCTGCGCGGCGCCGAGTGGAAGAGCCTCAGCATCCCGCGCGGCAAGTCCGCCGAGTACAACCGGAACCCGACGCTCGAGAAGCCGGGGGCGCGCTCGTGACGGCGATCGCCGCGGCCTTCCTGGCCCTGACCGTGGCGGCGCCGGCGCGCTCGGCCGAGCCGCCGCGGCACCTCATCTACCTGCACGGCCGCATCGTCCAGGAGCGGCAGAGCGCGAGGCCCGTCAACGTGCGCTTCGGCGCCTACGAGCTGGAGAAGATCCGCTCGGCGTTCCGCGAGCGCGGTTTCACCGTGCACAGCGAGATCCGCCCCAGGACCGCGACCGTCGAGGAGTCGGCCGACCGCGTCGCCGCCGAGGTGAAGCGCCTGCTTGCCTCCGGCGTGCCGGTGGAGCGCATCGCGGTGGTCGGCGCGTCGATGGGGGCGTCGATCGCGTTCCTGGCCGCCGAGCGGCTGCAGCTCCCGGGCCTCCGCGTGGCGACGCTCGGCGCCTGCCTCTTCGAGAACGCCAAGGGACCGGTCGGCCACCTGCTGGCGATCCGCGAGGAGAGCGACGACCTCATCGGTCCCTGCCGCGCCTGGAACCCGGCCGCCGCGCCCCCCGGCCTGCGCGCGCGCGAGCTGGTGCTGCACACCGGGCTCAGCCACGGGTTCCTCTACCGGCCGCTGCCGGAGTGGGTGGAGCCGGTGGCCGCGTTCGCGGCCTCGCGCGACTAGCGGCGCGAGCGGGTGCGGACCCGCGGCAAGCGCTCGCCGGGCATGGTGACCGCCGTCGCCTCGAACCCGAGCCGCGGCAGCAGCTGGAAGAGCCGCGCGGTCAGCGCCTGGGGCACGACCGGCTTGCTGAGGAGGTCGGTCGCCCCGCACTGCATCGCGTGGGCCAGCTCGCTGCGGTCGGTGCGCGACGTCGTCAGCAGGATCGGCAGCTCGGCGAAGCGCGGGCGCGACTTCAGGACGCGCGCCACGTCGAAGCCGTCCATGTCGGGCAGCTCCACGTCCAGGATCAGCACGTCCGCGCCGCGGCGCATCAGCGCCTCCAGCGCCTCCTGTCCGCCGCGCACCTCCTCGGTGCGGCAGCCCGCCTCACAGGCCGCGGTGGCCAGCTTCAGGAGCTCGCGCACGTCGTCGTTGGCGACCAGCACCAGCGGCTTCCGGGCGTCGGCCAGCGAGGGCGTGACGCGCGGCACCGGGAGCGTGCTGCGCTGGCCCGGCCTGATCTTGGTGCGGGCCAGGAGCGCGGTCCGGCCCGGGATCACGATCGAGTCCAGCGCCGCCTCCACCTGCCGGGCGACGGTGTCGCCGTCGTCGGCCGGCGTCGAGACCGGCGTGGGCTGGAACATGGCCAGCTCGGCCTCGAGCTCCGCGGCCGAAGCGAACCGCTTGGCCGGGTCCTTCTCGAGCGCCTTCATCACCACCGCGCGCAGCTTCGGCGAGACCTCCGGCAGCCCCGAGAGGAGGTCGGGCACCGGCTCGGAGACCTGCTTCATGGCGACCGCGATCGGCGTCGGCCCGGTGAACGGAAGGCATCCCGTCAGCGCCTCGAAGGCGATGATGCCGATCGAGTAGACGTCGCTGCGCGGGCCGACCTCCCCCGCCATCGCCTGCTCCGGGGCCATGTAGTGCGGGGTGCCGATCAGCACCGCGTCCATGGTCATGTTGGAGTTCAAGACGCCGCGCGCCAGCCCGAAGTCCAGGATGGCGGCCGCGCCGTGCTCGTCGACGATGACGTTCTCCGACTTGAGATCGCGGTGCACGATGCCGAGCCGGTGGATCGCGTCGGCGCCGCGGGCGATCTGCCGCAGGATGGAGACGGCCTCGGCCGGCGGCAGCCGGTGGCGCTCGTCGATGAGCGTCCAGAGGTCCTTGCCGGGGATGTACTCCATGGTGATGTAGGGGAAGTCGTCGCTGATGCCGAAGTCGTACATGCGGGCGACGTTCGGGTGCTTGATCTTGCGGTTCAGGGAGAGCTCGCGCTTGAAGCGCCCCAGGAGCTGCTGGTCGTCGCGCTCGACGTCGGGCGAGAGGACCTTGATCGCCACCGTGTCGTCCAGCTCCAGGTCCAGCGCCTTGAAGACTATGCCCACCGCGCCGCTGCCCAGGGTCGCCAGCCACCGGTAGCGGGGCAACCCCTCGAAGAAACGCTTCCGGACCAGCTCGTGCCGCATCTAACCTTCGGAATATAGCGGACCCGCTAAGATGCCCGCCGCCCCGGATTCCGCGTCGAGGAGGTCCCGTGAAGCCGCGCGTCCTTCCGGTCCTCGCCCTCACCCTCTTCGCCCTGCCCGCCGCCGCTCAGCACTTCGGCATCAAGGGGGGCGTCAACCTCAACCGCGATTCGGTGAGCCTGGGGCTCCCGATCGGCTCCGGGCCCAGCGACGAGACCACCCTCGTGGGTGGTGTCGCCGTGGACGCGGAGGTCTGGGACCAGCTGCGCTTCCAGATGGAGGTGCTCTACCAGCGCCGCAGCACGACCATCACGTTCCTGGATTCCACCGGGCTGCCGCCCATCGAGACCGAATACCGCCTCGACTACTTCGTGGTGCCGCTGCTGCTGCGCTACGACCTGTCGCCGGGGCCGTTCATCCCCTACGCCGTGGCCGGCACGCAGCTCGGCTTCCGCTTCCGGGCGCACGCCGAGAGCCGCTCGGCCGGCAACACGCGCGACGACGACGTGGGCGACCAGTTCAAGCGGACCGACGTGGCGCTGGTGGTCGGCGGCGGCGTGGCCTACCGCATCCGCGGCGGCGTCTTCCTCACCGGCGACCTGCGCTACGTGCACGGCCTGACGAACATCTCCGAGAACCCGACCGGCGCCGACGAGTGGAAGACGCGCAGCCTTCAGATCATGGGTGGCGTCGCCTTCAGGTTCTAACGCCGGCTACGGGCCTCCACGACCTCGGGGACGTCGGGGTCGGCGGCGCCCCAGAGCGCCAGGAAGCGCTCGCGTTCCGCCCGCGCGCGAGCCGCGTCGCCCCGGTGATCGCTGGCCTTGGAGAGCCGGAAGTGCGCGAGCGCGTCGCCGGGGTCGCGCGCGATGAGCCTCTCGCACTCCGCTGCGGCCTCGTCCCAGCGGCCCAGGTCGAGGAGGACCGCGGCCAGCCGGTCCTCGTAAGTCTCCACGTTGTACAACAGCGGCCGGTGCCGGAGCACGTCGCGGAAGCGGAGCAAGGCCTCGTCGGTGTTGCCGCGCGCCAGCGCCAGCTCCCCGCGTGAGATGTCCTCCACCCGGATCGAAGGCCGGGTCCCGCGCGCCGACAGCTTCGGCCCGCCCTCCAGCCGTTGCGCCATGCTGTCCAGGCTCTCGCGATCGCCGCGCCGCGCGGCCACGGTGATCGGCACCCAGATGAGGTCCGGCGCCGCCGACAACCCCTCGTGGGCGAAGGCCCAGGCGCGCTCCACATCGCGCTTCCTCAGATAGACGCAGGCGATGGCGTCGAGCGCCTCGGCGCGCTCCACCTCCGAGGCGGCCAGGCCGCGGAAGCGCTCGAAGGCCTGCAGCGCCTCGCGATAGCGCCCCAGCTTCACGTAGGTGTTGCCCAGGTGGCGCGCCGCCGGCGCGAAGCGCGGGCCAGCCCGCGCCGCAGCGTGATACGCCTCGATCGCCTCGTCGTTGCGGCCCGCCCAGGCCAGCACCAAGCCCAGGGTGTCCTGCACGTTCGGCTCGCCGGGCACCAGCTCCACCGCGCGCCGCGCCGCGGCGATGGCGTCGTCGTGGCGACCCAGCACCGCCCGCACGGTCGCCAGCCGGTTGAAGACCTCGGGGCTCTGCGGGGCCAGCTCCGCCGCCCGCACCACGACGTGCTCGGCCTCGTCCGGCTGCTCCTCGGCCTCCAGGAGACCCGCCAGGCGCACGTGTCCGGCGACATCGGTCGGAAACTCGGCCACCAGGCGGCGGTAGGCCGCGACGGCGCCCGGGTAATCGCGCCGGGCGATGGCGTACCAGCCGGCGATCGTCCGGCGGTCCCGCTGGGTCAGCCGCTCGGTGGAGCGGAACGCCCTCTCCAGGTAGGGAAGCCCCTTGTCGGGCTCGTTCAGGGTGGCGGAGTAGACGTACCCCACGCGCGCCTGCGCCATGGCGAAGGTCGGGTCCAGGGCCAAGGCCCGGCGGAAGAGATGCAGGGCCTCCTCGGTGTGGAGAGAGTCGGCGGCCTCCACGCCGAGCTCGTAGAGGCGATAGGCCTCCAGGTTGGCCGTGGTCTCGCCGGCATTCGCGATCTCGGGCGCCGGCGGACCCGGCCGCCGCGCCAGGGCCCAGAGCCCCACACCCGAAGCGGCGATGAGGACCGCCGCGGCCAGCGCCAGCGACCGGAGAGGAGGGGGGGCTGCCGCCGACGCGACCGGTGCCGTCGCCGCCGGGGCGGTCCCAGCCGTCTCGCCCTCGGGCATCAGCTCCCCGATGAAGCGGTAGCCGGCCTTGGGGAGCGTCTTCACGTACCGCGGGCTGCGCGCGTCGTCGCCCAGGGCCCTGCGGATCTCGACGATGCACTGGACCACGGCGTCGTCGGCGACCACGACTTCCGTCCAGTGGAGGGCCTGCAGCTCCTCCTTGGTCACCAGCCGGTGCCGGTTCTCGATCAGCGTGACGAGGACGTCCCGGCACTTCTGCCGGAGAGACTCCTCACGGCCGGCCCGCCGCAGCAGGCCGCGCGCCGGCTCGAAGTCCAGGTCGCCGAAGCGGTAGACGGCGCCGATTTGAGGTGGATTTGGCTTTTCGGACGTGTCTTTTCCCGTACCCGGCACCAATTCTAGGTGCGTGGAGGAGGTCGGGGTGAGGAAGGCGCTGCTAGCCTTCGTTTGTTTGCTGCGGGTGTTCCCGGCGGCTGGTCAGACGACGTACCCGGTGAACGGACAGCTCACGGGGTGGATCGGCGGGTTCCCGACCCCCGCCTCCGAGGTCTGTACCGTCGGGGCGACCACTTGTACCTTCCCGCTGCGGGACCCGAACGACGACGCGATCACCGGCAGCCTCACCGTCACCGTGCCCGCCACGCTGGCCGGCGTCGAGACCGATCCGGTCCAGCTCGGGCGCGGCACCATCGCCTTCACGACTCCGCCGGTGTTCCGGGTGACGATCGACGCCACCTACCAGATCCCCAAGCTGCCGCCGATCTTCGGGTTCTACGGACAGGCCGAGTTCACGGTCTTCGACATCTCGGTCCCGGGCACGAGGACGCTCTGCGCGCTCCAGAAGGGTGAGTCGCCGCCCACGCCGCCGCAGACCACCGTCCACGTCAGCCATTCGTTCCAGTGCACGCCGGCCAGCCTGCCGACGTCCCCGCGCTCGGATGGGCGCGCCCTGGTGATCGCCGGTGTCCAGGCGGCCGCGCTCGGCATCAGCGACAACCCGCCGGTCTGGGTGCAGGCCCTGCAAGGGATCTCCTGGCGCTACGACTTCGCGCCCGATTGCGGCGGCGCCGGCGCGGGGACGCGGTCGCCGCTCGACGAAGTCTGCGGGCGGCCACCGGCGATCGATTCGATCCTGCCGTCGGTGGTGTCCAACTCCGCCACCGGCTTCCAGGCCGATCCCGTGGACGTGACCATCGCCGGCGTCTCGTTCCCGCAGGACGGGACGCTGGGGATCGGGGGCGACGTGATCGTGCAGTCGCCGGTCCTCGACGCCGCCCGGACCAAGATCACCGCCAAGCTCACCAGCTTCCGCCGGCTGCCCGAGGGCCCGCGCGACGTGGTCCTGAAGAGCGCGTCCACCGGGGCCACGGTGCCGGGCGGGAAGGGCCTCTTCTTCGTGTCCGGTCTCGACATCTCCCCGCTGGAGATCACTCAGGGCATCCGGCTCGATCCGGACAAGACCTGCACCACCGAGCTGCCCTGCATCGCGTATCACGACACCGTCGTGCGCGCGACCGTCTCCTGCAATCCGGACGGCTCGCTCCTCGGCTGTCCGCTCGAGCCGGTGGCGGCGCGGCTCCACGTCTTCAGAGCGGGCACCACCGTTCCGATCGGCGGGTCTCCGTTCCGGCCGATCGGCCTGGGTCTGTTCCCCTATCGGGCGCTGCCGACCGGAGTCGAGTTCCGGCCCTTCGCCGCGCTGGATTCGGCCGACGGCACCCTCAACTTCATCCTGCGCAGCTTCCGCCTCGAGCCGGGTGCCTACGACTTCGTCCTCGAGGTCGACCCGCGGGATCCGGGCAAGCTGCCGACCGGAGCGCTCGACACCCTTCGCAACCTGGTCCGGACTGCCACCGGCAAGGTCTTCCGGGAGGGAGCCGGGATCCGGAAGGTCGTGGTCATGATCGACCGGGAGGACTACGTCTCTCACGAGAGGGTCGCCGAGGCGCTGAGGATCGCGCGCGCCGAGCTTCCCGCGGGGGACCGCTCCCTGCCGGCGGTCACGATGGCCGCGCCGATCAGGTTCGTGCCGGGCGAGGGCGGCCTGACCACGCTGCTGGCGCTGAATCTCCTCTTCGAGGCGCTCCGCGAAGCCGACCCGAGCCTCTCCGATCTGCTGTTCTTCACGCCGAGCCTGGGTGCCGGCGGCAGCCAGAGCTTCTGCGCGAACCACGGCACCGATTCCAACGCGGATTTCCGGTGCCCGAACCCGGTGTCGATCGTCGGGATCGCAGAGTCTCGCGACCACGAAGCGGAACTCGTCGGGCAGGCGGTGGCCCACGAGCTGGGACATCACCTGCAGCTCGGGGATACCTGGCGGGGAGAGCGAGCACAGCGCTCGCTCCTGAACCCGGTCACCGGATGCGCGGACAACGGCTGCCCGGTGGAGACCGGCAACTTCGACATGTACCACTTCAGCGTTGCCGCGCCGCCGGCGTCCCGCAAGGTCGACTTCATGGGATGGGAGCTCGGCGGCGACGCTCACGCGACCTGGACCAACAACGCCAACTGGAAAGTGCTGGCCCCGCGGTTCGAGGTGGCGCGCTCTCGCCGGGCGGAGGGGACGGCAGTGGCGGAATTGGCGCAAGTCCCGCAGGAGCTGCTGAGCGTGTCGGGGACCGTCGGCAGCGACGGCAGAGGCGCGCTCTCGCGCGTGCGCCGGGTGCGGGCCGAGCTGCCGGAGGACCCTCCCGCCGGCGCGTACGCCGTGGAGCTCCAGGGGTCCGCCGGTCAGGCGCTGGCCAGGAAGACGTTCAGCGTGGTCTTCAGCGTCGGCCCCGGAACGCTGGCGCCCTTCGCGGTGTCGCTGCCGTTCGCCGCCGGCACGGCGCGGGTGGTCCTGAAGCACGGCGACGCCGAGCTGGCATCCCTGGCCGTCTCCGCGAACGCGCCGGCGGTCCGGGTCGTGAGCCCGAACGGCGGCGAGGCGCTCTCGGGCGCGGTGACGCTGCGCTGGACGGGCTCCGACGCCGACGGCGACGCGCTGGTCTACGACGTCTTCTATTCGCCGGACGGCTCGACCTGGATGCCGGTCGCGCTCTCCCGCTCCGACGCGTCGTTCGAGTGGGACACCCGTGCCTTCCCCGGCACGAAGGCCGGCAGGATCCGCGTGGTGGCGAGCGACGGCGCGAACCTTGCCGAGGACAGCTCCGACGGCACGTTCACGCTGCCGCTCCACGACCCGATCGTGACCCTCACCTCGCCCGCGGACGGCGCGACGCTCCCGGCCGGCGTGCCTCTCTCGCTCCAGGGCGGCGCCTTCGATCCCGAGGACGGCTTCCTCGACGGGCGGTCGCTCTCCTTCTCCTCGAGCCGCGACGGCGCGCTCGGCGACGGGAGCCCGCTCCTCGCCGCGGGCCTCTCGGCGGGGGTGCACACGCTGACCCTGAAGGCCACCGACAAGGACGGACGGGCCTCGTCCGCGTCGATCACCGTCCGTGTCTTCAGCCGCACCGCCGCGCCGGACGAGGTCCGCTTCGTGCCCATCGTGCTCTCGACGGCCGGCGTGAACGGCTCGTTCTTCACCTCCGAGCTCACGGTGACGAACCGGGGCGCCACCGACGCCGCCGCCGAGCTGGCGTACCAGCCGGCGTTCGGCGGGGGCACCGCGACCTCCGGCTACGTCACGTTGCCCGCCGGCCGGCAGCTCGTCGTCTCCGACGCGCTGGCCTACCTGGTCTCGCTGGGCGTCCGGATCCCGGATCAGGGCAACCGCGGCGGCACCCTGACCGTCAAGCTCTACGGCGCGGCCTCGGCGTCGGCGGTCTCCGCCACCGTGCGCACCACCACCGCCGTGCCACAGGGCAACGCCGGGCTCTCGTACCCGGGGGTGCCGCCGGCGCTCCTGGCCGGGACCGTGTTCCTGGCGGGCCTGCGTCAGACCGAGACCGATCGCTCCAACGTCGCGCTGCAGAACAGCGGCGGCGCCGCCGCCGGCAACCTGACCCTGCGCCTCACGGTCTTCTCCGGCGACCCGGCCCACCCCATCGCCGCGGTGCTGCCCAACGTCTACCTGGCGCCCGGCCAGTTCACGCAGCTCTCCGGCATCCTCGCCTCGAACGGGCTGGCGCTCGGCAGCGGCTACGTCAAGGTGGAGCGGGTGGCCGGCACCGCTCCCTTCTACGCCTACGCCGTCATCAACGACCAGATCACCTCCGACGGCTCCTTCGTGCCGCCAGTCCCGGAGAGCGCGCTGGCCGGAAAGGCGGGCCTGACGGTGCCGGTGATCGTGGAGACCGGCGCGCCCAGCTTCTTCGCCAGCGAGCTGGTGGCCACCAACACTTCCGCGGTCCAGAGGACGCTGCGTTTCGCCTTCGTGGCCGACGCGGTGGACGCGCCCGACCGCACGGCGAGCTTCACGCTGGAGCTGGCCCCCGGCGAGCAGCGGGTGATCCCGTCGCTGGTGGCCTACCTGCGGGACCAGCACGTTCCCGGCATCGGCGCCGTGGGCGCGGCCACCTATGCCGGGTCGCTCTTCGCGACCGTCCAGAGCGGCGACGCCGCCGGCATCGTGGTCGGCGTCCGCACCTCCTCACCAGCGCCCGGCGGCGGCCGCTTCGGCCTCTTCTATTCCGCCGTACCGCAGGGCGCGGCGGCAACCAGCGGCGCCTGGGTCTACGGCCTCCAGCAGAACGACGGCAATCGCTCCAACCTGGCCATCGTGAACACCGGCGAGGTGGACGGCAGCGGCTCGACCTACCGGATCGAGATCTTCGACGGCGACACCGGACGCCTGGTCAAGACGCTCGACACCTCGCTCGGGCCGCGCCGCTTCGTGCAGCTCAGCGGGGTCTTGAAGAACTCCCCCGGTACGACCCATGGCTACGTGCACGTGGTCCGGACCGCCGGGAACAATCCGTTTCTGGCCTACGGCGTGATCAACGACGGCGGCAGCCCCGGTGTGCGCAGCGACGACGGCGCCTTCGTGGCCATGGAGGTGGAGTAGTCCTTCACGGCCACGACGCTGACCGGCATGCCGCCGCGCGGCCGCAGGGTGATCGACGGCCACGGCCGCGGCTCGCGCTTACCTTCGTAGGTGAAGCGGAAGCGGCGGGCCACCGCCGCCAGCACCAGCACGGCCTCGGTCATGGCGAAGCCGGAGCCGATGCACTGCCGGGCCCCGCCTCCGAACGGGAAGTAGGCGAAGCGCGGCAGGGTTCGAGTCGAGCCGTCCAGCCAGCGCTCCGGCCGGAACGACAGCGGATCGGCGTGATGGCGCTCGTCGCGATGGGTGAGCCAGGGGCTCACGAAGACCGCGGCACCCGCCGGCACGCGCACGCCTCCGACCTCCACGTCCGCCAGCGCGCGGCGGCCGATGCCCCAGGCCGGCGGATAGAGGCGCATCGCCTCCTTCACCACCGCCTCGGTGTACTTCAGGTTCGGCAGGTCGTCGAAGAGCGGACGCCGTCCGCCGAGCGCCGTCTCCAGCTCGTCGTGCAGCCGCCGCTCGGCCTCCGGGTTCGTGGCCAGCAGGTAGAAGGCCCAGGTGAGCGCGATGGCCGTGGTCTCGTGCCCGGCCAGGAAGAGCGTCATCACCTCGTCGCGGAGCTGCTGGTCGCTCATCCGGCCGCCGTCCTCGTCCACCTCGGCCAGGTAGGTCGACAGAAGGTCCCCGGTGTCCACGCCCGAGGCTCGGCGCGCGGCGATCACCTGGTAGATGACCTGGTCCAGCGACCGCACCGCCCGCCGCAGACGCAGCCCGCGCGGCGTCGGCAGCTTCTCCAGCAGCACCCGCCGGATCGGGTTCAGGAGCTTCGGGAACTCCTCCACCGCGATGGCCAGCGAGGCGGCGACGGCACCGATGTCCCCTTCCACGTCGGCCGAGAAGAGCGTCTCGGCCACGATGCGCAGCGTGATGGCCGACATCTCCTGATGCAGGTCGCGCCGCTCCCCTTCCCGCCAGGCGCCGGTCGCGGCATCGGCCGCGCGCGACATGGCCTCGGCGTAGTGCGCGATCCGCTCCCGGTGGAAGGCCGGCTGGGCCAGGCGACGCTGCCGCTTCCAGAGCTCCCCTTCGCTGGTCAGGAGGCCGTTGCCCAGCAGCGGACGGCCGGCGTCGAGGCCCCTCCCCTTGGCGAAGGAGCGCGCCTTGGTCACCAGCACCTCCTCCACCGACTCGGGGCGCGTGAACAGGAACGCCTGCAGGGAGAGCACCCGGAAGGAGGCGCCGTCGCCGTAGTCGCGGGCGGTTCGCTCCAGGAAGCCGAGGGGGTCGAGGCGCAGGGAGGGAAGGCAGCCCAGGAGCGGGAGCCCCTTCGGCCCGCGGGAAGGCCGGGGCAGCATCGGGAGCGGATCGGCGGCGGCGTGCGCGTTCATCGCGTCCTCCGTACATCGAGACGGAGCCGCTGGTCATGCGGTTACGCCTTCACGCGCCCTTCATAGGCCCTTCGATAGAATCCCGAAGCTCGTGACTGCAAAGGTGATCGTCCGGCAGGAGAGCGGCCGTGTGACCGAGTTCCCGCTCTCGAAGGACCTGGTGTCGATCGGTCGCGTGGCGGTCCGCAACGACCTCGTCCTCGAGGACCCCGCCGTCTCGCGCGAGCACGCGCTGCTGAGGCGCCAGGAGGACGGCTGGATCGTCGAGGACCGCGGCAGCGCCAACGGCACGCTGGTGAACGGAGTGCCGGTGAACGGCACGCGGCGGCTGGTCGCCGAGGACCTCATCCTCATCGGCAACACCACCCTGACGTTCCGGCCGGGGAACGGCGCCGTCCAGGGGCTGCCCTTCGGCGACTCCGGCGACCTGGCCGGGAGCGTGATGGTGAGCGTGGTCCCGGAAGAGCTGCTGGAGACCCTGCGCGAGGCGACCACCGGCGTGCTGCCGGTGCTGCCGCCGCTCGAGGAGCGCTTCGACGAGACCGGCAGCGGACGCCCTCCCGGCGACGCCGAGGTCGCCCGCCTCCAGAAGAAGGCCAAGATCCTGGCGCTGCTCTACGAGCTGGGGCGCACGCTGGGCAGCGCCTTCACGCTGCCGGAGATCTACCGCAAGGCCGCCGAGATGCTCTTCAGCATCACCCCCGCCGACCACTGCGTGATCCTGCTGAAGGAGGACGGCGCGCTCACGCCGGTGTCGATCGAGGTGAGCGAGCACCTCAAGGGGCCGTGGGTCCCGGAGTCTCGCCGCCGTAACGTGGTGGTCTCCAGCACCATCACCTCGCGGGTGATGCGCGAGGGGGTGGCGCTCCTGGTCTACGACGCGCAGAAGGACTACGCCGCCTCCGACTCGGTGAAGATGCAGGCGATCCGCTCGGTGATGTGCGCTCCGCTGAAGGGGACCGGGGGGTTCGTGGGCGCCATCTACGTCGACCGGCGCGACCTCCTGTCGCGCTTCGAGGAGGAGGACCTCGACCTCCTCTCGGCGATCGCCTCGCAGACCGCGATCGCCATCGAGAACACGCTGGCGCGCGAGCAGCTCCACCGCGAGGCGGCCGCCCGCGAGCGGCTGGGGCGCTTCCTGCCGACCGCGGTGGTGGAACGGGTGCTGAACGGCGAGATCAAGCTGGGGGGCGTGGCCCAGGAGGTCACCACCCTCTTCGCCGACATCCGCGGCTTCACCCCGCTGGCCGAGTCGACGCCGCCGGAGGCGGTGGTCGACGTGCTCAACGAGCACTTCCGCGTCATGAGCGACGCCGTGCTGCGCTACGGCGGCACCCTCGACAAGTACATCGGCGATTCGGTGATGGCGCTCTTCGGCGCGCCCGACAACGCCCCCGACGACGACCCGATCCACGCGGTCGACTGCGCCATCGCCATGCAGAAGGGGATGCGCCAAGTGAACGACACGCTCACCGCCCGCGGGCTGCCGACGATCCGCATCGGCATCGGCATCAACACCGGCCGGGTGGTGGTGGGCGAGATCGGCTCGGAGCGGCTGATGAGCTACACCGCGATCGGCGACGCGGTGAACCTGGCGGCGCGCCTGGAAGCGACGGCGCTGCCTGGGCAGATCCTGGTGTCGTCCATGACCGCGCGGGGCCTGAAGAACAGCTTCGCGCTCAACCCGCTGCCGTCCATCAAGGTGAAGGGCCGGGCGCAGCCGGTCTCCATCTACGAGGTGCTGTGGACGGAGTAGTGAAGAGCCTGCGCATCGGCCTCCTCGGCTACGGCACCGTCGGGCAGGCCTTCGCCCGGCTGCTGGAGGCGCAGCGCCCGCGCCTGGCCGCGCAGGGCCTGCAGCTGGCGATCACCGCCGTCGGCAACCGCGGCATCGAGCGGAAGCGGACTGCAGTCCCGCTGAGGGGCGACGTGCGCTTCACCGACGAGCTCGAGAGCGTCGTGGACGACGCCGCCGTGGACCTGGTGGTCGAGCTGATGGGGGGCCTCTCTCCGGCGCGCGAGCTGCTGCTGCGCGCGTTCGACGCCGGCAAGAGCGTGGTCACCGCCAACAAGCTCCTGCTGGCGCAGCACGGGGCGGAGCTGGCGGCCCGCGCGCGCGAGCACGGCGCGGCGCTCGGCATCGAGGCGTCGGTGGCCGGCGGCATCCCGATCCTGCGCGCGGTGCGGGAGAGCTTCGCCGGCGACACGATCACCGGCGTCTCCGGCATCCTGAACGGGACCTGCAACTTCATCCTCACCGACATGGAGTCCTCGGGCCGCTCGTACGAGGAGGTGCTGGCCGAGGCGCAGCAGCTCGGGTACGCCGAGGCCGACCCGAGAAGCGACGTGGACGGGGAGGACGCCGCCTACAAGCTGGTGCTGCTGGCGCGCATGGCGTTCGGCCAGGAGGTGGGCGTGCCGGACGTGCGGCGCGAAGGCATCACCCGCCTCCTGCCCTGCGATTTCGTCTACGCCGAGATGCTCTCGCGGACGCCGCGCCAGCTGGCAACCGCCCGGCGGCTTCCCAGCGGGCGGCTGGAGCTCTCGGTGCGCACGCACCTGGTCTCCTGGACGTCGATGCTGGCGAAGGTGACCGGCCCCTTCAACGCGGTGCGCCTGACCGCCGAGAGCGGCGGCGACTTCGTCTTCTACGGGCGGGGTGCCGGAGGCGACCCCACCGCCACCGCGGTGCTGGGCGACGTCGTGGAGCTGGCGCGCTCCGGCGTACGCCCCGGCGTGCCGACGTTCGGCCGGGAGCGCCTCTCCGCCTGCACGCCCGCCGGCCTGGAGGAGATCGTCTCGCCGTACGCCTTGCGCTTCATGGTGCGCGACCGGCCCGGCATCCTGGCGGCACTGTCGCGCTGCCTGGCGGACGCCGACATCAACATCGACGCCGTCTTCCAGGCGCCGTTCGCCGACAAGGAGGCGCTGCCGTTCGTGATCACCCTGGAGCCGATCGCCGAGAGCCAGCTGCAGCGCGCGCTGGAGAGCATGCGCGCGCTCCCCTTCCACAAGGAGCCGCCGCTCGCCTTCCCGATGACGAGCTAGCGCGCGTCGAGCAGGGCCGGCCAGTTCACGATGACGCGCAGCGGCGACTCGCGGACGGCGTCGACCGCTGTCTGCACCAGGAAGCGCGAGCCGTCGGCGGTCACGTCGTAGTCCTCGATCGGGAGCTCCACGTGGAAGAGTCGCGCCGGCGGACCAGCCTTCCAGGCCGGACCGGGGAACAGCGGCACGGCGAGGATCGAGCCGTCGGGAGCGGCGTAGGTGAGCTCCTTTCCGTCGCGTCTCCAGCGCGGCATGCGCCCCCCGGACGGAGAGAGACGGCGCTTCTCTCCGCCCCCTTCCCTGAGCGCCACGTAGATCTGCGGCTCGCCCGACTCGTCCGACTCGTAGGCGATCCAGCGCCCGTCGGGTGAGAACCGCGGGCTGGCCTGGCGGAAACGGCTGACCAGCCAGGGGACCGACGTGCGCTCGCCGGTGAGCGGCAGGAGCCCGATGTTCGACGACGTGGTTCGCAGGTCGTTGGCGTACACCAGGTAGCGCCCATCCGGTGAGATGTCCTCCGGCTGCTGCACGCCGGGCTGCACCAGGAGCGGGCGCTCGGACCCGGGGGTAGCGACCGTCAGCTCGAAGATGTCGGGCGGCCCGTTGACGTCCGAGCGGTAGGTGAGCCGCGCGCCGTCGGGCGACCAGACCGGCCCTTTCTCGTCGATCGCATTGGAGTGCAACCGGGAGGACACCCCCAGCGACGCGTCGAAGACCCAGACGTCCGAGGTCCCGGTACGGCGATCCTCGAGCGCCACCGCGACCCTGGCGCCGTCGGGCGCGATGCGCAGGCCATTCACCACGGCGGGCTCTCCCAGCGCGCCGGTCTCCTTGCCGTCGCGATCGAGCCAGCGCAGCTTGGACGGAGGGCTGGCCGCCTGATAGGCGACGACTCCGTTCTGGGAGACCGAGAAGGGCGCGTTGCCGGGCCCGAAGAAGCAGCGGACGTCGTCGGCGAGCAACCGCGGCTCGCCCGACAGCTCGGCTCGGCGCGCGTCGAAGCGCTGCGCGTAGAGGCCGGCATCGCGCGCGAAGAGGAGGTAGCCGGGAGGCGCGTACTCGGCCCGCGACGGCATCGTCGCCACCACCCGTTTCTCATGGGAGTCGAGCGAGGAGACCCAGAGGTTCCGCTGGACGGCCCCGCCCACCAGCGCGAAGCTGCTGTAGAGGAAGCGCCGGCCGCCGGGCAGGAAATGCGGCCAGAGATGTCCCTTCTCCCCTCTGGCGGCGTCCAGCGTGGTGACCGGCGCCGGCGTCCCCCCTTTGTCCGACACCCGGTAGATCGCCGGAAGGACGGGGGGCAGCTGCCCGAAGAGGATCGTGCCGTCGGTGCCCCAGCTCCCCACCGCGTCGAAGCTGGTGGCGCAGAGTTCCTCGGCGGCGCCTCCGCCGGCCGGGATCTTCTTCAGCTTCCCGTCGCCGTAGAACGCGAGGAAGCGGCCGTCGGGAGACCAGAACGGAGTGCCGGCTCCGTCGGTGCCCGGGAGCTCGACCGCGCGGTCGGCGTCGAGCGGCCGAACGAAGAGCCGCCGCTGTCCCTTGGAGCTGGCCACGATGACCAGCCGCGTGCCGTCCGGCGAGACCGCGATGCCTCTGGAGATCTCGCCCGGATTGAATGTGGTGCCCGGCGGGATCGGAACCGAGAAGCGCAGCGCCCGCGGGTCCGGGCGAGGCCGGAGGCGGCTGCCGGCCGCGAACGCGACGAGCGCCGCCAGAAGGAGACCGCTTCCCCAGAGCACGTCGCGCCGCCGCGGCCGCGGCGTGCTCTCCGCGCCCCTGGAGGCCGACAGCGGCGCTTCCCCCTCGATCCAGGACAGCTCGCGGCCCAGGTCCGCGGCGCTCTGCCAGCGCTCCTCCGGGTCCTTGGCGAGACACGTCCGGACGGCCCGGTCCAGCGACGCCGGCGTCAGCGCCTGCAAGGCCGAGAGCGGCGGCGGCTCGGCGGTGAGGATCGCGGTGATGAGGGCCGTCTGCGTGTCGCCTTTGAAGGGGCGGCTGCCGGTGACCATCTCGAAGAGCACCGAGCCGAGCGCGAAGAGGTCCGTTCGCGCGTCGGCGGTCTTCCCTTCCAGCTGCTCCGGCGCCATGTAGGCCAGCGTCCCCACGACCGCGCCCGTCCCGGTCAGCGGCCCATCGCTCCGGGTGGGAAGCTGCGACGCGTCCGCGCCGGCGCGCTCGCGCAGCTTCGCCAGGCCGAAGTCCAGCAGCTTGGTACCGCCGGCGGAGAGGAAGACGTTCGCCGGCTTCACGTCGCGGTGCACGATCCCCTTACGGTGCGCGGCCGCCAGCGCGGCGCAGACGTCGCGACCCACCCGCAGAGCCTGGGAGCGCGGCAGCGGTCCGCGCGCAAGGCGCTCGGCCAGCGACTCCCCTTCCAGGAGCTCCATCACCAGGTACGCCGTCGACTCGTGCGAGCCGACGTCGAAGATCGCGCAGATGTTCGGGTGCGAGAGCTGCGAGATGGTGCGCGCCTCGCGCTCGAAGCGCTCGCGCATGACGGCGTCCTCGGAGAAGCGCGCCGGAAGCACCTTGACCGCCACGTCGCGCTGCAGCCGGGTGTCCCTGGCTCTCCAGACCTCGCCCATGCCGCCGGCGCCGATCGGTTTCTGGAGCTCGTACGGGCCCAGCAGCGTGCCGGCGAGGGCGGTCATCTGCGGCACAGGCCGCGATTATGGTGGACGCCGGCACCTGCTGGCCCCCCATCTTCCTCGCCTGGGTGCGCACCGACTTGGGCTTGCCGGAGATCGTGACCTCGCCTGCCGGAGGCTCTTTATGGCGCAGCTGGACTACGCCGCCGGCAGGTGAGCGCGCCGTCTCTGCGGCCTGACACTCCATCCGAGAATCTGCGCGAGACTTGTCCATCACCGCGGGCCAGGTAACGCCGGCGGCCTTCGACGCGGATATAAGTGACGTCGGCGACGGCGATCCTAACGCATCATGCGGGCGATCCTGCGGCGGCCGGCGGTGACACCCTCGGCCCGCAGCTGGCGGGTCACGCGCGGACTCCCGTAGAGCTGATAGCTCTTCTGGTAGACCGTGGCGACCTGCTCCCGCAAGCAGCGGTTCAGTGCGGAGCATCGGACTAGGGTGTCCGCTGCAACGACGCCTCAGGCGGCGCCTCCGGGCAGAGGGGAAGAACTGCTCCGGAGAGATCCTGCACCAACCATTCGCCGAAGGCGATGTTCATAGAGAGGAACGCCAGTTCCAAAGGTGAGCCGCGCCCCCCCGCAAGAGATCTGAAACGCCCAACGTTATTGGCAATAGACCTCTCGGCCGCATGTAGGGCGACCGTCGCCACTCCAGCCTCGTCCGGCACCGCCCGCGCGTCACGCCGGCCTGTCATTTCGATAATCGGTATGCCGCTGTGGGACTGTCGGCGCGACATCACTGTGGCAAACCCGGCTGCATCCACCAGACTTCCAAGAGCCTCTCCAGAGAAGACGAAGAACCGATCTTCACCCTCTGGCAGGACTTCCATCTCCAGTATGTTGAGGGCGGCCCCCTCAGGCATCAACTCGCCACAGCGCCGAAGGAGACTAACCAACCTCAGAGCCCACACCTCATGGACAACGTTGTGAAGCAGCACGATGTCGTAGCGCGCAGTCTCGTCTACCGCTTGAATCGACTCATAGATAGTACCGCGTACGAATGAGCCGCTCCCCGTAGGGGCGAGCGCCTCGAGGGCACGTCGATATCCAGGATGTGGCTCAACCGCATCGACGACAACGTGGAGCGCCTCGGATGCGGCGAAGTCTGAGCATAGGCCTTTGAACAATCTGCCCCTACCCGCGCCTACATCTAGGACTCGAAGGGTGCGGTGTTCGATGGTGCTACCCTGGACGAGGCCCGCCAGGAATACACGCTGTGGGTCCGCACCCAGAGACTCGGAGACAGCTCGAGGCGTGGTTAGACACTCCTCGGCATATGACACTGTCTGGCCTCGCGCAGCGCGCTGATAGTCGCGGAGCAAGACCTCGCCAGCGACCTTGGAGGAAGCCCCGTAGAGCTGGTGCATTATGGCTCCGGCGTTAGCGTCTCTGCCGAAGAGCAACTGATTCCCCAGATTGCGCTTGGAGAGCTCCGAACTGTGAATCATGAGCAGCCGAGACTCGGGGCGCAGCGCTGCGACAACCTGCGGCGAATGCGTTGTTGCCAGAATCATCGCATGTGACGGTAGCGACGCTTGGAGGATTTCGACGATTCGACCATGCAAAGCGGGGTGCAGATGACTATCGAGCTCGTCAATCAGCAAGAGCGTAGGGGCGCTCTTAGAGAACGCCCGAAAGAACACTTGATAGAGAAGGAAGAGCGCGTTGAGCTCGCCGTCACTGAACGTTGCGAATGGCACATTAAACGCCTCTCCGAAGGCTGCGTCGTCCGCGTGCAGGTAGTTCATGTCGGTTCTACGGCCGAACACGCTAACTGTCTGCGCGGCTGAATCGACGCGCAGATCGAGGCTAAACCCTGGAAACAGCTGTGAGAACGCCACCACGATCTGCGCGAGACACGCTCTCCTTCCCTCGCGGACGTTGTGTGTCACGGTCGGCGTGGCTGAGTCGGGCGCCGTGGCATCGTATGCGAGCTTTGACAGAGCTTTCCGTAACATTCGGTAGTCTTCGCCAAAATGCATCTTCAAAGCGGCGAGTTCCTCGAAAGTATACGCCCCCCGGTTCCGCTCGTCTCTGTCTTTCGCAATTGACCGAGTCGACACTATGTGATAGACGTACCGTGGACCGCGGACGGCTACTTGCGTCCGACTTGCTGGGGCGAAGAAATTGCGATAGCCCCTGTCCTTAAGGTAGGCGTGACCGTCTCCCCTCCACCAGTCTGAGATGATGGACAGTAGCTGCGACTTGCCACAACCGTTTCTTCCGGCAATCACATTCACCTTGTCGGACGTTATGAGCCGAGCCTCACTGATCGAAAGAGAGCACCGCACCACTACATCGAGTGTCCAATCGGATGTGTATTGGGTCACATTACACTCCACAGCGTCTTACGGCGGGCGTCTTCGGCCGCCCAACTCGGCGCATCAGCAACCGGTTACCTTGTAGCGCCAGTCTTGCATGGTCCGCATCACGGCGGCGTTCTCGCCATAAAGAGTGACCAGTGTTCTGGATTCAGCCCCAGGCGCAGGGTCTGCCATTGCGAAGCTCCTGTGGACTTCGAAGTCCCGATGTAGCCGAGTGCTGCACTCCACGCGGCGCATGGCGGCACGTACGCGAACGCTCCGAAAGGCAAATCTACTACGCAGGGCCTCCATGCGGCTCTTCCAGACGCATGATGACTCCCGAGAGGATCTTGATGTATTCCACAAGGCCATCATCGTCCGGGCCGGATCGAATCAGTTCCTTGAGTTCATGGCCGAGCGCGACGAGAACAACCCCAATCTCCCAATCTTGCAATGTCACCGTCTTCGGGCCGTCACCACCAATGCCGCCCCCTCCCGATGCGCCAGATTTCTCCTTGATATAGCGGTACCGCGGCGACATGTCGATGTGTCGGAGTCTCTCGTCGTCGGGTTTGTCGTCGCTCACGCGTGCTCCTATTGATGCTCTTTGCGGACGTACGCCGGATTCTATGCGGCCGGTGCCTGTGCCGCCTAACTCGGCGCATACACCGCGAGTGAAGCGAGTTGGCTGCATACGTCCGTTAGGCGTCACGATGCTATCGGACCTGCGTGACGGGTCCACCGCAACGCTCGCAGCGTACCGGAGAGGCTGGCTCCATCCTCTTTTCGGCCTCGCCCGGCTCAAATACGGTGATCGCGAAGCGATGACCGCAACGAAGACACTCGACTACGATTTCCTTCACGCTCACTAGTTCCTATTGCAAACGATCAACAAGGATCGACCACAAGTACTCAGCCCCACCCTGCATCGACAGGGATTGTTGGCGGTCATTTCCAACAAGTCGTAGACCAAGCGGCCTCAGCAAGAGAGAGAGACCGTCGTCAACAACAGACAGCGCTTCGTTGAAGCTGTTGCTCGGACCTAAGTCTCCTGTGGAGTACGCTATGTCTCCAACCGTCGATCCGCCGCGCCAGATACGACATGAGGCTTGCTTGACGCCATTAACATAGATGGCTGCGGTGAATCGGTGCGCGTCGATGCGTGTAAAGGATGTTTCAACCTCTGGATACCGAGTCTGGAGTTCCGCAAGGGAATTCTCGAAGAAGTTTGCAATGAACTGAAACGAGTCTTCGAGAAACTGATCTCTTTGACGGTCGGTAAACGGGACCTTGATGCGCAGGTTGCTCGAGCGCGGTTCTAGCACTCTCGCAGCCGGCGTAACAGGTCGAGCCGGACTGATTGGTCGAGAGGAATCCGGCGAGGGTTTCTGGATTTCTAGGGCGGCTGCGCGTATGTCATTCGTCACAGCCAAGAAGGCGTCATGGATGTTCGGAAACTTCGAGACCGGCTTCCCGTCGGGAGGAGTCGCACGGAGGCTGCCGAATGGAGCGGCTTGCCAGGCGCACGGCTGGGCAATGACGGGTATCACTCGGGCGGCTCCGGTCTGGTGCCGTTCAAGTGCCCTTGTCATCTCTACGTCATAGCAATAGTCAGAAGCGAGAAAATAGGGACTGACAAGGAGGAGGATGATATCAGCCGATTCGAGGTGCTCGCTGATTTGGCCGTGAATATCCTTGCCGGCCGTGATCCGTCGGTCGTGCCACGTGTCGATGATCCCTTGGCGCTTGAGCATCGACAGGTGCACCTCCAGTTCGTTGCGGAGTTCCTCGTCGCGGTGCGAATAGGAGAAGAAGACCTTTAGCATCATGGATTGATCCTATGTGTTGGCGATCTTGTGACGCCTAACATCAGAGCTCAGCCGCGAGGGGAGCGAGTCGGTTGCAACGACGCGTTAGGCGGCGCCTGCGAATTCGCTTGAAATAGCGGTCCATACTTCCGCAGGGCGGGCCTGAATGATCAGGTGTGGTCCTTGCAGCTCCGCAATGGTAGCGAAGGGAATGCTGCTGAGTGCTGCATTCCTTGAACTGGCTGCGACAAGGAAGTCGGCGTTGCTAATGATAGCCAGGAGCGGGGGGTGTGCGTGGTCGACAATGTCCCTCGGACCCGAACCTTGTGCAACCTCGATTCGCTTGCGGAGAGTGTCGGTCGGTAGGGACCGGACCTCATGAAGGATGGCGGTTCCGAGAGTCGAACTACCGCCAGCCATGAGCAGACCGACGGACCAGGCAGGCAGGAACCGCAGGCTGAGCAGGGAAACGGCGAAGCGTGGAGGAATGACAAGAGAAGCCTCGACGAGTGGGTTGCAGAGAACCAGGAGAGCCACCTTGGTCGTGAGGAGACGCGATAGGCGGGCAGCGATCGGCCCTGAGAAGGATTCTGCTACCAAGACGATGCCCTCGAGGGAGCGTAGAGATTGGTAGAGGGCCTCCGCAAGCGTATCGAAGTCCTGAGGACCTAAAGCTGGGAGTGGCACCGCGCGGCAACGGGCCCAGGCCGGAGCGAGTCGGATAAAGGTATCGAAGAGAGCGGTGGTTCCGTGAAGGCCAGG